>Ga0247782_1000060_pt1 | contig 154302 bp, 90 predicted proteins | sample UWRJL019104C5_FD_179928 | JGI IMG/M metagenome (GOLD analysis project Ga0247782, IMG submission 179928) | Plant litter microbial communities from Arlington Agricultural Research Station in Wisconsin, United States - UWRJ-L019-104C-5 | ecosystem: Environmental > Terrestrial > Plant litter >... | reverse complement strand
AAAAAAAACTTAGCACAAAAAGAAAAAAAAAAGAAAAAAAAATAGCTTTTTTTTAAAAACACAAAAAAGGCTTGCTTAAAAGCTAATATTTTTAAAGCTAAAAAATAATATTAAGCTATATATAAATAGCTTACTATTTACTATAAATTTTATAGTTAATAATACTTTAGTTATAAAAACTTTTATTAATTAAAAATATAAATATATAGTAGTAGTAAGCAGCTTTTTAGCTAAACATTTTTAGCTAAAGCATATACTAATTAAACTAAAAAAGCTTAAAAAAGCTATACTAAAAAAAGAAGCTAAAAAGTAAAAAAAAATTATAAAAATAATATACTTAAAAATAAATATAAACAGTTTTAAATAAAAAATACTTGTATATATAATTTAAAAATTAATATATAGTGTTATATTAAAAAAGCTATAAATAAAATAATTAAAAGTAACTTATATAGCTTATAAGCATAAGCTAAGCATAAAAAAAGCAAAAAAAATAAAAGTTTAAAAAAAAAAATATATGCTAAAAACTAAAGCAATAAAAAAAGTTAAAAATGCTATAAAACTAAGTAGTATAATATTTAATATAAAATTATAGTGCTAGCGCTATTAAAAAATAGCAAACATAATAATATTTGCTATAATAATAGTAAATATTAATAAAGCATTAGCGCTTAAAGTAACTATTTTAATAAAAAATAAACTATTATTTAAGTTAAAAGCTTAAGCAAAGTTATTTAATAAAAAAAAAAATACTAAGCAACTTTTTTATTAAAAATATATAAATTATAAAATTTTTTTAATTTTTAAAACTAATAAAAAAAAACCTTTTTTTTATAAAAACTACTTTATAAAATATTATAAAATAAGCTTATTATTTTATAAAAAACACTTATTAAGCTATTTAATAAAAGCTATATTTAAGCAAGTAGCTTTTTAGCTAAAGCATTTATATTATTTATAAAAAAGCTAAAAAAAGTTTATAGTTTTATATTAATTATAAAGTATTAAACGCTATAATTAAAGCAAATAAATATTTATTTTTACTAATTAAAAAATGCTTATAGCATTATTTAAAGCAAAATAGTTTACTAAGCTTAACATAAAAGCTGTTTTTTATAAGCTATAAATTAAAAAAATAAATAAATAAAAAATAGCTTTTTAAACTAAGTTTAAATTATTTAAATAGCTTATAACTTTTTTAGCTTATTAAATACTTTTATAATGTTTTAGCTCTATATTAATAATATACTATATAAATACTTAAATATATTTATATTTGCATACTTAAATAATATGCTAATATAATTAAATAAAAATAAAAAAAACTATATAAAAAAAGTTAAGCAAATATTAAGCGCTTTAAATGCTGCTAAGTTATACTTTAATATTAATAAGTGCAAATTTATAGTAATAAAAACTAAGTATTTTAAATATATTATTAAAGCAAAAGTTAAAATTAAAATAAACTTAAAAAAAATAAAAGCTATTAAAAAGTAAAAAGCTTTAAAAATATTTAAAAGTATTTAAAGCTTTTTAAAATTTATAAATTTTTATTAATAGTTTATTAATAATTATTTAAAAATAATTAATTTTTTTATATTTTTAACTAAAAAAAGTATTTTGTTTATATAAAAGCATGCTTAAAAAGCAGCGTTTTAAAAGCTTAAAAACTTGTTTATATTTAACTTTGTTTTAGTTTAATAAAATTTTAACTTATAAACTATGCTAAAAATTAACTGCTTAAAAATAGTAATAAGTAACTATTTATTTTAATATAATATATAAAAGCTATTTTAACTAGTTGCTTACTTTTTTTATAAGCTAATATTAGCAAAAAGTAACTATAATATTTATAATAAAAAGCTTTTAGCTATAGTAAGCTATATAAAAGCTTAAAGCAAACTATTTTAAAGCATAGCTGCTTTTTTTAATATTTTAAGCAACTATAAAAACTTAAAATATTTTATAATTATTAAAAAACTAAATAAAAAATAAAGATAATAAGCTAAACTGTTTTTTTATTACTAGTTTTAAATTAATTATTAAGCTAAAATAAATAATGCTTAGTTTAACGCTTTTTTTTATAAAAAATAAAACTAGCTAAATAAAAAAAATAAAAAAAAAATAAAAACATAAGTTTATATTATTATAACTTAAGTAGCTAGCTTTTAAGCTAAAAAATATTATAAAACTTATATTGCTAGCAATATTATTATAATTTAAACAGCTAACTTTTAAGCTAAAAAATGCTATATAACTTATATTATTAGCAGCAAGCCTTAATATTAAACTTTTATAAAAAATATATATTTTTTTATATAATAACTTATAAAAAAAAATAAAACGTAGCGCTTAAGCAAGCACTAAGCTATTAAAATATTATAAAAGCTATAATAAAAAATAAATAGTAATTTTTAAATACTATTTATTATAATAATAAATTATTAAATATAGTAATTATAAATTGTAAAATTAATAAAAATAACATTTTTTACTATTAAAATTATATATAAATTTTAAACTAAAAGCTACTATAAACTAGCTTAATATATAATTATTATAACTTTTGTTAAATTAAATGTTTAAAGCAAAAAATAATAATTAATATAATATAAAAAAATTACTTTTAGCTAAGTATATATTAAATAATATACTACTTTGTTAACAACTATAATATTTATAAAAAAATAATAATATAGCAATAAAAAAAGCATAGGTTATTTAAACTTTTATTAATACTAAAGCAGTTTTAAAGCAAAATATTAATAAATTTTATAATAAACTTATTTATTATAAATAAAAATAACTTATTTTTTTTAATAATAATTATAAATAAATTAAGCAAAGTAGTTATATTAAAAGCTATAATAATTATAAATATAAAAGCTTATGCTAAGTAGTTTATAAACTATTTTTAGCACTTTTATAAGTTTTTAAAAATAATTATAAGCAATAAAAAGTTAAACTAAGTAAAAAACTTTTAGCGCTAGCTTTATAAACTAGTTAAAATTAAGTAGTGCTTAAGCACTGCTTTTTATTTAAAAATAAATAAGTTAATAAAAAAAGTAAACTAAAAAGTATTAATATATTTTTATACTTTTATAGTTTATATATAACTTAATTAAGCTAAACTTTTTTTTGCAGCAATGCTAGCAATTAATAATAAAATATTTAATGCTATAAGCTTAAGCTTATTTTTTGCATAATATAAATATTATGTTAACTTAATAAAACTAGTAACTAATTATAATATACTTACTAAAAGCTAGCAAGCTTTAATAAAAGCTTTTATTTAATGCTTATATAAAGCTTAATTTTTTGCTTAAATAATAATAATAGCTGCAAAGAAATATATATATATATATATATATATAAACAAAAGCTGCTTTTTACTTAATTAATATAAAGTAAAAAATAAAGTTTAGCTAACCTTTAAAAATATATAAATAAATTAACTTTTATAAAACTTTATATAGTTATACTTTAAATATAAAGTTATATAAATAATAAGCTTTTATATAATAAAATTAAATATGCTTAATAAGATTTAAAAAAGGTTTTATATTAAACTTTTATAATAAGTAGCTAATAACTTGCTTTTATTTTAATAAAACTTTAATATATGCTTATTTGCAATAATTTTTAAAAGTAATAAATTTTAAGTTAAAAGTATATTATAAGCAAAAACTAAGCAAAAAAAAAATATAGTAGCTTAATAAAAAAAAAGTTTAAGTAAAGTAAATAAGTTATTAGCAACTTATATAAAAACTAATTAAAAACTTTGCTAATATAGCTATAATAAAGCAGTTTAAAAGCAAGTATAATAATGTGCTAGTTAATAATAGCTTTAGTGCTAAGGTATAAAAGCTTTATTACTAATAAAAGTTTATAAATACTATAAAATAATAATAAAATAAAAAAAAAGCAACAAGTAAGCAGTAAGTAAACAAAAAAGAAGTAAAAAAAATTAAAAATTTATTTATTTTAAAAAAAATAATAAAAAAACTAGTAAGCTAGTAGTAATAGTTTATAAGCTATTAAATATTATAAAAAAAGCTTATTTATAATTAAAATTATTTATTATTATTTAAGCTTGCATATAAATACTTTTAAGTAGCTTAAAAGCTGCTTTTTATATACTTTTTAATAAAAGCTAAAAAGCTTTTTTTAATAAACTTTAAAAAATTAATAATATAAACAAGCTATTTTTTTTTTAATTAATAGCTTTGCTTGCTTATAAGCAAATAATAAGCAGCTTAAATATAAAGTAGCAAAAGCAACCTTTTTTTTTAATGCTAAAAATATATATTAGTACAAACTAAGCAGCGCTTAAGCAAGTACTTATTTTATAAAAAGCAGCAGTACTAGCTTTTTTTTAAACTTTATAAGTAGCTAAAAAAAAGTTAAAGTAGTGCAAAAGCAAAGTAAAAATAAATACTTATAAAGCATAAAACTATTATATATTATTATAGCTTTATATAACTTTAAAAATATATATTTTATATTAATAATTATAGCAAGCTATATATAAGCAGCATATAAGCAATTAATAAGTAACTAATAAATAGCTAATAAGCAGCTAATAAGCTATAAATAAATAAATAAAAACTTATAAAAAAGCATATATATTTAAATTTATAGCTTATACTAGCATAAAAATAGTATTGCTTGCTAGTGCTTAAATAGCATATTAGCAACAAATAAATAAATAAAAAATATATAAAAATAAGCTTATTTAAATTATTTATATAAAAAGCTTAAAAGTTTTAAGTAAAGCAATAAATATATTAAAAAAGCATTAGCATAGCTTATAAGCAGAAAAAAAACAATTTATTTAAAAGCATAACTATTTTTAAGTTAAGTTAAAAAGCTTTAAAAGCAAAGTAATATTAAAAATAACGCTGCTTATAAGCAGTATAAAAATTAAAAAAAATAATATATTAATAAAATATAATAAGCAAAAGCTGCTTTTATATAGTTAGTATATAAAAATAACTTATTATTAAGCTATGCTTATATAGCTAGTACATAATTAGTGCATAGCTAAAGCGCACACTAAAAATAAAATAAAAAAAAGTTTTTATATAAATAACCTTTTTTTTATACTATTAAAAACGCGTACTGCTACTAATTAATAGTATAAATATTTAAGCAATAAAGCAAAGAAAGCGCTAAAAAAAATTAAATAAATAAGTAAAAAAAAAAATTTTAAAGAGAAGAGCAAATATATACTTATGTTATATAAAAAATAAAAAGAATAAGCAAGTAAGCAAAAAAAAGCAAAGGCTTTATAATGCAAAGGCGGTGTAGGGCAGCAAAATTGCTAGTAGTATAAGGTAGCAGAATTTTTAAAAAGAGTATAGTATAGATATAAAAAAAAGGTGTGCAGCAATTGCTAAAACTAGACTAGCATAATAACTTAATAAGTGCTAAAAACTACTAAAACTAATAAGGGGAGGGTAATGTTATAAGTTAGGCTAAATAACGCTAACCTATTAGAACGCTTTGTTAAAACGCACCCTTTTTTTAATGTTTTACTAAGCAAGGCCTATGCTACTACTTAGCAACACATACGCGTGCACTACCTTTATAAATTCCTCTTTTTTTTTTTAAGCTAAAATATAGACTGCATTATATATAAGCTGCTTAGCTTTAGCCCTTTATAAGTTTGTTAAATAATTAAAGTTTTTTTAAAAGTATAAAAATTATATTTTTATATTTTACTTTTTTTATTATATAGTTAAGCTTTTATAATAGTTTATTTTTAAATTTAAAATGCTTAAATAATATTTAATATTAAAATTAAACTAAGCTAGTTTATATACTTAGCATGCTAACTTTTTTTTTAAAATTAAGTACTAATAAGTTAATAACTTTTTATAATGTTATATAATTTATTTAAACTATAAAAAGCTTATTTATATTTTTATATTTATTAGTTTATATAATTAATATATTATTAGCTACTTCTATTTTTTAAATAGTTAAAATAAAATGCTTAAAATAGCTTTTATTAACATATTTATTTTTATTTTAATTAAAATTTTATTATTTTAGTATTAAAAATAATTATTAATATAAATACTTTCTTAAAACTTTTAAAAGCTTATTTTATTTTTTTATTAATGCTATTATTAATATAATAATTTTAAATTACTTAATAATAAACTTTTTATAAAAGTTTATAAATTTTAAAAATATTTAAATATTATATACTAACTTAAAATCTTTTAATTTTAAATTATAATAAATTTTTATAAATCTATATTAATACTTTTAATAATAATAATAAACTTTTTATAAAAGTTTATAAATCTTAAAAATATTTAAATATTATATATTAACTTAAAAAATTTTTATTATTAAATTATAACAACTTTTTGCAAATCTATTTTAATATTTTTAATAATAATAATAAACTTTAAAATTTTTATTTTTATTTTAAAAAACTTATATTTTAATAGTTTAATAAATAAATTATATTGCTTTAAGCGTTTATAAACTAATTAAAAATATTTATAATATTATTTTTTATTATTTAAAAAGATAATAATATTATTTAAGTAAACTATATAAATATAATTTATTAGCTTTAGTAATGCTTTATATATATAGCTTTAAAATATAGCTAATATATTAATTAGTTTAAAAAATATAATAATATACTTAAAATATTTATATTGCGTTTAAAAAATAGTTTTTTATTAATTGCTAGCTTTAATATATATTTTATAATATATATTTTTTAAATTTAACCTAAAAAATATTTTAATAAACTTTAAGCAATTTATAATTTTAAATATAAGCTATAAAATATATTTATTTTTTATTATAATTTTATTTAGTTTTTAATAGTTAATATAAAGCTTTATTATATTATTTTTTTTATTTATAAATAAAATTAGCATGTTTATATTAGCTTATAATTAACAAATTTTATTTGTTTGCAAATTTCTTTTTAAATATTTTTTAAATACTTTTTTTTAAGCTTTTAAATTTAAATAAATTAGCTTAAATAATACTTTAGCTTTTTTAATTAAATTAATTAAGTACTTTATTTTTTTTAGTATCAAAATATTTTTTGCTACCTTTTTAAAATATAATTAGTAAAAGCTTTTTAAATATACTAGCAAGTTAATAATAATATTTATAAGCTTATTATTATTAATTTATTTAAAAAAAAGCTTTTTTTTAACTTTATATTAATAAAGTTTATAGTATATACTTATTTATTATTAATTATTTTGCTTATAAAGTTTTTAAAGTTAGCTTTTTTAATATTTTTAAAATATTATACTATAAAAAATATATTTAAAATAATACTTAAGCAGCTTATATTTACTTTTAATAATAATAACTTAAAAGCATTAAGCTTTTTTTTTATAATATAAAATATTTAAATAAAATTTTTTACTTAGCTTTTTATATTAATTATTTAAAAAGTAACTTTATATATTTTATAATATTATAACGTTTTTTTATTTAGCTTTATAAACTTTAAAATAAAAATTATTATTTTTTATAAGCATTTTTTAGCTAAATTTTTATAAACTATATTAACTTATACTTTTATATTTATATTTAAAAATTTTTTTTTTTTTTTTAGTATTTATTATTTAATAAAATTATAGCTACTTTTTTAAAAAGTTTTTTTAAATTAAATAGTTTATAAGTTTTTATTAAAATAAATTAAATATATTATTTTACTTTAGCTTAGCCTTTAATTTTTTTTTAATTTTAAACTAAACTAAGTAGCAATTACATTTTAAACTTTGCTTTTTAGCTTTTTTAATAGTAATAATTATTATCTAGCTGCTAGCTATTTAATTTATAATTTAAACTTATAATTTATAGCTATATTTTTTAGCTTACTATAATTATAGTATTTAAATATTTTTTTGTTTATTTATAATAATTTGTTTTAATTATTATTTATATACTAGTTTTTTATATTTATAATATAGCTTTAAGCTAAGCTTTATACTTTTATTTTTATTTTTAAATTATTTATATTTTGCTTTTTTTTAATAAGCTATTAAAAAGTATATGCTTTTTATTATTTTTAGCTTTTTTATTAACATTTTACTAAATACTTTATTATTATTTAGCTTTATTTAATATTAAAACTATATTTTTAAAAATTACTTTTTATTTAATTAAAACTTGCTTAAAGCTTAATTAAAATTTATATTAATAATTAAAAGCTAATTATAAATTTTTTTTAAACTAGCAATAGCTTTTTAACTTACATATTAAAACTTGCTATTAAAAAAATTTTTTTTTAAAGTTTTATTTTTGCTTTAAAATAGTTTATATAATTACTTTTTAAAAGTTTTTTTTAAATAGCTTAAAATTTATATTTTTTTATTAAACAAACTTTTAAAAGTTTTTAAATATTGCTTTATTTTTTAAGTTTTTATAATTTAATATTTTATAATATATTTACTAGTTAGTTTATAAATTTTATTTTATTTAAGTTAATATTTAAATTATTTAAATAAAGTTTAGTTAATAAAGCTTTTATTTATTAGTTTTTTTAATTATAAATATTTAATTTTTAATTTTTATAATAATAATATTTTATTTAAGCTGCTTATAATTATATATAAGTGCTTTAATATTATTTTTTGCTTTTAGCTTTTGCTTATTTGCTAATAGTTATAATAACTAGCTAGTTTAAGCTATTATAGCTGCTGCTTATATTAGCAATTTATTATGCTTTATAGATCTACTTTTATAATATTATAAGTATAATTATAATTAGCTTCGCGTCTAGTTAGCTAAGCAACTATATTTTAGCTAATGCAAACTTTAACTTTTTTATTTTTATAAACTATTATACTAGCTATTTAAATTATTTAGCTTTAATAATTTAAAGTTTTTTTTATTAAATATTATAAACACTAAGCTTATAAATTATTTAATATTTAGGTTATTATTTATATTTAATTTATTTAAGCAAAGTTTTAATTTAATAATAGTTGTTTGCTTAATAGTTATAAATTTTATTAATAATATTTTTATTTAAATATTATATTATAACTATTAAGTACAAAAATAAAAAGTATAAAGTTTAAAGTTTAATATATTATAAAATAATATGCTAGATTTTAAAAAGTAGCTATAAAAGTTTATTTCTATTTAGTGTGCTAATTATATATAGCTATAAGGCCTTATTAGGCCTTTTGCTAATCTTTAAGAAGCGGTTACCGGGGTATATACTAAGGTATGTACTTAGTGGCGGCTTTCTTGTTATAAAAGCTAATGGTTATATTTATATTATAATATAGTTAAAATTAAGAGAGTTATAAATTTACGCAAACCTTGTTGCTAAAATATTTTTAATAATCCTTGCTTATTTAATACCTTAATAACCTGCTAAATAAAAATATTATAATTATAAAAAGAAATTATGTTTAAACTCATTATTTAGCTACAAATCGATTAGTGCTATTTATACTATTATAACATTAGTATTGCCCAAGTTATAAAGTTGCGCACGAACGTTTTTTATATAAAAGAAAAGTGTTATATATAGCGGTAGGATACGTTAAATATTATTATATAACTATATTTTTAGTTAAAAAAGGTTATATATAATATATTATAAATTTTAACTATATATTAAATGCTTAGTTTTAAGTTTATTTAAAGCGCTTAAAGCGTAAAAATAATATTAAACCTTTTTTAAAGGCCTACTATAATAAGTGGTAAAAATATAGTAGATTAAAAGTTATGCATATAAAGTAAGAAAAAGTGTTAAATATAGCTAGGTATTAAATATAGCCGTTAAATATATTAGCTAGTTATAATAAAAGTTATAATATATTTTAAACATTTTTATATAACTAAACTTAAAAACTATTTTAAATTTAAGTTAATATATCCTACGGCTATATTTAACACTTTTTTTTAAATAAAAAACGTTTGTGCGCAACTTTATAACTCGGCTAATACTAATGCTATAAAAATATAAATAATATTTTTTAATTTATATCTAAATAAAATGCTTAAAGATAATTTTTTTTATATTTATAACATTTTTACTTAGCAAGTTATAAAACAATATAATAAGGAAAAATGCTATAATTTTAAATAGGGATTATATTATAGTACTAATAATATAATAATATATAACTTGTTTAATATTAAAGTAATTAAAAAAAAAAAAAAAAACTATTAGATTTTTATTTTAATAGGAAGCTAATAGTTATAATTATATTATTTTATAATTAAAATTAATAAAGTTATAAATTTATGCATAGACTTTTTTACTAATATTTTTTTATAATCTTTACTTATTTAATACCTTAATAACTTGCTTAATAAAAAAGTTATAAATATAAAAAAAATCATCTTTAAACTTAATATTTAGTAATAAATCGATTATTACCATTTATATTATTATAACATTAATATTAGCTAAGTTATAAAGTTGCGCACGAACGTTTTATATACAAAAAAAAAGTGTTAAATATAACTAGGTATTAAATATAGCCGTGGGATATATTATTTTATTTTATTTTTATTTAATTTATTTATTTAATTTAAAGCTATTATATATAGTTAATATATATCTTTTATGAAAATATATTAATTAACTAGTTAAATTATATATTATATTTTATATATTTTAAGCTTAAAACATATTTTAAAAAGTATAAACTAAGTTTATATATAAAATATTTTCTTAATATATAAATATATATTTAATAAACTATCTATAAAATATAAAACTATTAAAAATTATTAAAAATTATAGCTAGAACTACTTTTTATTAACCTTTAAAACAGCTTATTTAATGCTTATTAAAAATAGTAATAATATTTAAAATTTAAAGTTATATAGTTTATAATACCTAAAAAAATATTAGTCGTTAGCGGAAGATGCCATCCTGGGCCCGATGTTAAACGCCGTGTTAAAGAGGGTATTTGGGATACTCTAGAAGCCTTGGGTGTCAAATTATTAGAGACAGTGTTGCTTTGGTTACCACGGGCATACCATAGCTGCTAGACAGGCTTATATATCCTGGTACAAGTAGGCTTCCAAGGCCCAGCAGAGTATGAGGTCTCATCGCGGTAGCATGATGCAATCATTGTGATACCGCAAAAGCGCGCGTCACCACTCTGAGTTCCAGGCTGTTGGCTATACCTCAACAAGACAACATGTATGGTAGCAAGATACCTAACTCTGCGCAGTGCTCGTCCTTCCAAAGAGTACTATGTGTGAGGAACGAACCTCTACGCGTCATCGTGATATAACGGCCAACCAAACCAAATTGATACAAGGGGTTAATGCATGTGGTTGTCACCTCATGTCTTAAACGGTTCTACAACACCACAAGCTTGGACTGCAACCGATTCTAGCAATGCTTTTCTGGGTTTAGGATGAAATCGCCCAAAGGGAAACATGTGGATAATGTGCGGATAGGGTGCATAGGTCTTTGACGCAGGTTGCTATTCAACAGCGCCTAACTTGATTGGAGGTCGTTGTCGAGCCACCTTAGATACCGCTAATCGAGGCTCAAGACTAAGCCTTAGCTCGTCTATTTGAGGACGCAGTGATGGTCTAAGATGCCTCACTAATCTGTAGATAGTCTACTAAATCCAGGACATTGCATTGAACGCGGCCAATCCGGAGAGAGGGATAAATAATGATCAAGGTACGCCTGGTGGATTGAGGGCAGTATTTGAGCATCACCGGAGGCAATGTCCCGTATTGTGGGGAGTTGTGGGGATGTTGGCGGCTCATCATACCCTAACTATTCTAGGTTAGACCACACTCACTATGTAAGCCTAGGCTTTGCGCTACATCGTTTCAAGAGCATTAAGAACTTCACTCTTCCGTCATAGACTTCTATGTTGACACTTGATTGTACTCCTCACACCAAAAATGATAAGTCGAGGCAGATTTCTGGCTGGGTAAGTATTACTTAAACAAGGCATATACGTACTTTCCTATGTATAAAGTCTCTATAGAGCCAAGGATTCGACGCGAAAACTCTCTTTGCACCGTTAGAGTCATATTGAAAGCGTATTGGTGCTGTTGCAGGTATCTAATAAGAGGTTGACTTTTCTTTTCTTCCTCAAGTTTTAAGGAGCCACGATTATTCTTATATAAGCACTTCTATTGTCATGACATCCGTATCTGAAGCTAGAGAGCTCTATCGAACGGGAGACAGCACCAGGACCCGCGAGAGTAGGTTGAGGTTGTAATTGTCTGTTAAAGAGGTTACAAGTAGTTATAAGTGTGGAGTTGGGTTCGATTCCTAACAGCGCTAATGGTTTTCTGCGCTTTGCTTCCTTATTTGAGGTAAACGAAACTGTGCTGACAAACCAACTGACCCATTATCTCAGACCTCAGACCAGTTAGGTGGCCAATTATTATACTGCTTTATTGCTTAACTGTATGTAATTAGGCATTGTAAGGGGTGCAGGACCCGGGTACCGGCGACGTCGCGAGAAGTAAGGTCAGGAGGGGCAGTATAGTGTCCTTCGCGGAGATGCTCGCCATGCTCGTTCCAACTTCGGTCATCGATGCGGAAGAAAGTCTCCATCGCCGAGGCATCGTACTCCTGACGGTACAACGTCGCCTGAGAGGCGCGGACCGGTCGGTCAAGGGCAGAAGAACAAGCGACGAGGGCATTGTCCAAACGAGTATATAGAGCTGAATTGCTCTCAGAGAGGGGGGGCAGTGTAACAGGGAAGCCGCCACTGTGTACGTACTTGCAGCACGCACCTATGGGGTACGTACTGTTGGAATGACGCCAAGGGGTGCAGCCACTAAGAGTGGTGAGGACAGAGCACTGGGGCCACCCAAGGGATGGGCCTTCTTAGCTTCTAAGCCCCACATAGTAAATTGTATAAAAACTTGAGAAACAGAGAATAAGCGGTCAACAAGAATACACATTACGACATTATAATTAATTAATTTTACGTTATTTATATAGTAATTATAGTAATATTTTGTTTAATTTTAATAATTAAAAGTTTTAATTATATAATTAACTAATTTTTAATAGGCTAAATTAAGTAATTTTATTACTAAAGTTAATATATATTATTATTAATTTATTTAACTATTGCTTAACTAAAGTAAGTAGTTAAAAAAGTAAGTAGGCAAAGTATTAACTACTTGTTTTAGTTGCTTAGTTAAAAAAGGTAGCTAAAAAATTAATTTTGCTAGCGCAAATATAATTACTTTTTATAATTTTATTTAGAATTAGCAAAATTTATAAGCTTAAGTGCTAAAACTAAAACAAATAGTATTATATTATAGCTATTTTAGCTAAACAATACTTAATATAGCTTACTTTAAAAAGCAATTTATAAAAGCTAAAAGCTATATTTTAAAACAAGCGTTTTAGTTTCCTTTTTTTTTTATAATAGCTTTAAAAACTTATATGTTTTTAAAGCTTAAAGACTATAATATATAAAACATAAATTTTGCTAGCTATGCTTAATTTAAAAAGGTTTAAAAGTATATAAAGCTAATAAACAAAAAATTATAGCTTATATAAAAAAAAAACTATTTTTAAATACCTATATAAAAAAAAGCAATGCTAACAAGGTTATAAGCATAGCGCAACTAAGCGCTAAAAAAAAAACAAACTATAAAGATAACATTATAATATATTTATAAAAATTTAAAAAAACAAATAAAATCTTTAATAAAAAAGCTAATATAAAAAAGCATATATAAGATATAGTAGCTATATACTATTGCAAGCTATACTTTAAAATTAATAAAACTATTAATAAGTAGTATAATAAACTATAAAGTATTAAAAAGTTTGCTTTTTTATTAATTAAGCAAAACTTATAAACTTAGTATAAGTAGTTAATTAAGCCTATAAAAAGTATACTAAAAAACCTTATTATATAGGTGTAAGTATAAAAATTAATAGTATTTAAAGCAGTTAATAAAAAACTAAGCAATTTAAAGTTATTAAAAGCTTTGTTTTTTAACCTTAAAGTTATATTTAAAACTTTATTATTAAAATAAACTATAGCTTATAAAATAATATATTAAAAAAAGCTAAGTTAAAATATAATAACTTTTATAAATATTATTAATAGTTTTTATTAACATACTATAACTTATACTTTTATAATTAGCAAAAAGCTTATTAAAAAAGCTTTTTTTACTTATAACTTTAAAAGGTTAAATAATAAAAATAAAAAAAACATATTCTTTTTTTATAAAAACCTAGCGCTTTTAAAAAAAGGCTTATAAAGCAAAAGCTAAAAAAGTTAAAAAAAAGGTAAAAGCTATAGCAAAAGCTAAAAAAGCTTAAATACTAATAAAAAACCTAAAGCTAATACTACTACTTATAAAGCTTGCTTAAAGCTATACTTATTTATAAAGTGTTAATATATTTTTTTTAATATAATAGCTAACTAATAAAAGCTTATAATAAATATAAAGCAATAAATTAATTAAAATTTTAAAAAAAAGCTTAAGCTAGCTAAAAAAGTAAAGCAAACAAAAAAAAAATAAGCAAAATAAAAAGTTAACAAGCTTTAAAATTAACTTTTAAAAAAAATTAACGTATCCTACGGTCATATTTGCTATCCGACCATATTTGCCACTTTTTTTCACCTTCGTACGCATAACTTTTAATCTGCTATATTTTTACTACCTACTATAGTAGGCCTTTAAAAAAAGTTTAATATTATTCTTGCGCTTTAAGCAATTTGTACAAACCTAAAACTAAGTATCTAACGCGCAGCTAAAATCTACAATATACTATATATAACCCTTTCTAACCAAAAACGCAGTCGTACAACAATATCTAATAAGTCTACTAATAATTAAAAACTTACTAAATCTAAAAAGCAAGCTATTATACAATATATACTTAACCTTGTTGCGCAATTATTTTTACCTAAGCATAGTAATATTAAAAATATAGCTAATTAATTGCTAAAGTTATGCAATAAAAAACGCGTTAGCAAAAACTAAACTTTTACCTTTATACAACAATAACCAGCCTTTATAACACATTTTAATTGCTAAATTAATTACTAGCGCGTTTTATACAAAAATCTATTTAAATACTACAAATAGTTTGCCTTTGTACAAAACATAATAGCAAAATATAAAGTTTAAAAAAAAAATATATATAACTTTAATAAGACTAGATTTATTATAAGCAAAATTTTGTTTAAAATAGTTATAACTATATTTAATTGTATAAAAAACTTAAAAGCAGTACAGCAAAGCAATTGTAAATAAGCTATAGTTATTTAAGCTATCTTATTATATAGCTATATTATCTTACTATATATTATTATTGCAAAAAAAAACTATTTGTTGTCTTAGTACAAAAGCACTCTATTGCTTAATAGTTAGGTTATTATAACTACAAAAAATAGCTAGATAACAAACAAGCAAAGTGTTAATTAAGTTTAATATTTTAATTAACATATAAGTAGTCGTACAAAAAGCGTATACTAACTTTTAATTCTTAACAGCTACAAAAGCTACTATTTATATGATTTTAAAAAGTATTACAAAAACAACAACATTATTATGCTTTATATGCTAGCGCATTTGTTATATAAGCTTTAGCCTTTTAATATTAGCTATTTTAGCTTTTTAAAACAATTGTATAAAAAAAAATTAAACACTTAATGCAAGCATATATTACGCATATATTAAAAGAAGATTTTTTACTTGTGTTTTTTAACGCATTTAACGCGTTAATAATAAAAGCTAACATATAAAAAAGTTTTTAAAAAGCAAAATTAGTGCTATACAACCTAAAATATATTATTGCTTAGCTAAATTTTTGTTTAACTACTTTTATAATTAAAGCCTTATCTAATAGCTTGCCCTTACCTTAGCAATCTATTACTTTAAACAATATATAAAACATAATATTTTAGTTTATATTTGTTAAATATTTTATTATACAATATTAAAATAGCTTGCTAACATATATTATTAAAAGTATATAGTAAATTATGCGCAGCGCAACAGCTGTTATATATTGTTTAGCTTTATTAAAAGAAGAGGTTACAACTCTTTATATAGCAAATAACTAACTTAGTTAACGTCGCTGTATAAAAAAAATAAAATTATAAAATAAAAAATTACTTTGTATATAAGATATAAAAAAGTTATAAGCTACTAAAGCAGCTGCTGCGCAAGAAATAGCAAAAAAGCATGCAAGTAGTAGTTATATAAAAAAGCAAAAAACTTGCGCGCAACGCTATAAAATATGCAGCAAGCCTGGCTATAATATGCAAACATATTAAAATAAAAAAAAAACATTTAGCAAATCTAATTCTAAATAGTTTAAATTAATTTTTTATTGTACAGTTAAGTTATAAAAAATTATTTATACAAAGGTGAAAAAAAGTAGCAAATATGGCTAGGTAGCAAATATAGCCGTGGAATACGTTATAAGTTTTTTATTAATAGCATAAAAGTTAGTATTTATTGCTAAATAAAGCAAATATTTTTTAAAAAACTTTATAATTTTTAACTTAAAAGCAACCTTTTATATATTTAATAAAATAGCTTATTTTTTTAACTTTAAAAAGGTAATAAAAAGTAATTTTATAATAGTAAAAAACTTAATAGTTATAGTATTAAAATATAAAAAAGTTAACATTAATATATAAAGCTTAAAAAGTTTTATAATTATAAAGCTAAAAAATATAGCTTATTATTAAAACTTTTTAATAAACATTATTTTTTTATAGCAACTTTAAAGCTATAGCTTTTAGTAAGATATAAAGCCTATACTATTAGTTTTAAAAAAGCAAAAAAGTAATAAAAAAATATATAAACTTTAAAACAAGCTTAGCTAATATATTTTTAAATATTTGCTTTTTTACCTTTTTAAAAAAGTATTTTATATAAAAAAAAACTGCTTTAATAGTTATATAAAAAAAAGGTTATTATAAGCTAACCTTATAAGTTAGCACTTTTATTTAAGCTACTTAAGCTTAAAATTGCTAAAGCAAGTTATATAATACTTTAAAAAAATAAAAATTAAAATATTTTTTAAAACTAAAATTAAAACTAATAACTATAAAGCTTACACTTTAGCTAAAATAAAACAACAAGTTTAATAAAAACTAAAAAAGCGCTTTTATAAGCTAAAAATTTAAATAGCTATTAATTTTTATAATTTTAAAAAAATAACTTATTTAAATAACTTAGCAATGCTTATAACTAATTATTATTTAAAGTATATATAAAATTATTGCTTTAAAAATAAAAAAACTAAAAATATAGTTAAAGTATTAACTTGCTTAGTTAAGCACATTTATAACTTTTATAATATAAAAGTAAAAGTAATTAAGTATAATAATAAAGTTTTTTAGCATAAAAATAAGCATAAAAAAATATGCAAAGCTTTTTTAAATTATATAATTTGCTTTAAACTTTTTATTATTAATATGCAAAGCTAAAATAAAAACATAAAGCGCTTAAAGGGTACAATAAAAAAAAAGGCCTGCGCTATAAAAATAAAGTTAAAACTGCTTAATATATTATAGCTTAAGTTTTTTAAAACAGCTGTTTACTTATATAATAAAACTTTTAAGTATATTAATAACTAGTAGTTTTTTTATAAGCGTTTTTATATTTATTTTATAAAAAAAAAAAAGCTAATAAAAAGTAAAAAGCTAAAGCTAGCACACCTTTGCAAAATAAGCATTAAAGCTTATATAATAAAAGCATTAGGCTAACTTAAAAAAAACTATTTTAATAAACTTTACTTAAAAGCTTAAATAAGCTACCTTATTAGCTATAATTTAACTAATATTTACTAAGTATAAAACTTTATAATAAAAGAGGTAAAATTAACTTATAATATAATTTTTAACAAAAAGTTTAAATATAGCAATATTATAATTGCTAAAAACTATATTAAAGCTATTTTAAATAAAGCTTTTACTATGTTAATAAGCAAGCAAAATAAGTTTAAAACGCGCAAAAAAACTATAAATATATACTTTTAGTTAAATAAAAAAGTTATGCTACTTATATTAAAAAAAAGTAAATAAAAAGTTAAAAAGTTTTAAAATTAAAATATAGCTAAGTTAACTTAAAAAACTAATTACTTTATAAAGTGCTTATAAAGCAATAGTAACGCTAGCTTTTTAACCCTTTTTAATTTTTTAATACTAACTGCTTTTTTTTTAGCTTATATTATAAATGCTAATTTAAAAAATAAGCGCTTTATTTATAAAATATTAACTATAGCTACTTTAAAATACTTAGCTTATATTATAAATGCTAATTTAAAAAATAAGCGCTTTACTTATAAAGTATTAACTATAGCTACTTTAAAATACTTAGCTTGCAGCACAAATGCTAATTTAAAAAATAAGCGCTTTGCTTATAAAATATTAACTATAGTTGCTTTAAAATATAAAAGCAAAAAAAACCTTTTTGCTTTTTATATTAAAGTTAATTATTAGCAAAAATGCTAAAAGGCTACGTTTAATATAAAATGCTTAAGCATTATAACTAAACGTTTTTATAGCAAGCTAGTAAGCAAAAAAAATATAAAAAAGCAGCTAAACAAGCTAGTAAATAAAGCATAACTATATTTGCTTAACGCTAATAAGCATTAAAAAAAGCTTAATAAGCAAATCTTTAAAAAAAATAAAGTATATAAATATAAGTTACTTTTAGTACTACGCACTTATAAAGACTTAAATAACTACTTTATAAAAAAAAGTTTACTTATAAAGCTATAAAAAAATAAACTTATAAGACAAAATAAACTAAAAGGTTATAAATAACTACTTTATTTTAAGATATATATAAGTTTATACTTATAAGTTTAATAAGCATAAATACTTTATTAAGTGTAAAGCTAAGCTAGTAATATATAGTAACTAATAGTTTACTAGTAGTACTAAAAAAACGTATGCTTTAATACTAGCTAAAAAGTTATTTAAAACTTTTATTACTATTATAGCCTGCTTTAACTTAAAGTTAAAATAGTTTAATATAGTTAACGCTTTTATTAATGCTAAACTTAAAAAAAAAGTATATATAAAAATACTACTAAGCTATATAAAAGCTAAAACTATTTTAAAGCTAAATAAAGCATTTTATAAACTATAAAAATTATTTTTATTTTAGCAAAAAAAGCTTACTTTAATACTTATATTAATAAGCTTTAAACTAGTTTTATATAAGCTTTATTGCTTTAGCAAAAATAAAATACTTATTTTTGTTTATATTAACAATATAGTGCTTATATATTATAAAAAAAATATATAACAAGCTATTAACGCTATATAATAATTAGCTACTTGCTATAAACTAACTAATAGCAAAAACTTTTAATAGTTTTTAAGCATAAAAGTAATTAAAGATTGCTTAAAATAAAAGATTTAGCTTTTGTAAGCTTTATATATTAAAAAGATTAGCAAGCTAACATAGCAAAAAAGTTTAAAAAGCAATACGCTTTTTTAAAGCTAAAAGTTATGCTTATATAAAAGGTTAGCTACTTATTAAAAAATATACTTTTATTAGCGCAAAATAAAGTTTATAATATATGCTATAGTTATAACTTAGCTTAATATTACTTTTATAGCTTTTAAGCTATTATAATTTAATATAAATTTTAAGCTAAAATATTATAAAAAAGCTAACAAAGTATTAAGCTATTTAACAAAAATGCAATATTTATATTTTAAGCTTAAAAAAAGTAATAGCCTTATTATTATAAGCAATTTTTTTTTTACTAATAACTTAAGCAATTAAAAAAGCTTATAAGCTTATATAATAATACTATTTAAAAAAGTTATAAGGTAGCAAGCTAATAAGCAAAATATAGTTATTACTTTTATAATTAAAACAAAGTTACTAACTTTATTATAAGCAGTAAAAAAAGCAATATTTATTAGTTAATTTATTAAAAAACTTAATATTAGCTTTAATAAAGATTATATTACTATTTACTATAATAATAAGCAAACAATTAGCTTAGTTATAAAAAAAATAGCTATATTAAAAACTAAATTGTGCTATATTAATATATATAATTATTAGTTATACTAAAAAGTTAAAAAGCAAACAATATAAGTAAAATATATACTATTTAATAAAATAATTATAAATAAGCTTACTAAGCTATTATTAGCTATAAAATAAAATTGTTTTTTAAAGTAATTAAATATAACTAACTTTAAAAAAACTTTAAAGGCAAAAAAGTTAGCAAACTTAAGTAATAAAAATATATTAGCTTAAAAAAACTTTTTATAAGGCAGCAAAGCATATTAATAAGCAAATTAATAATATTTTGCTTATAAAAAGAGCAAGCTGTTATACTTTTTACCTCTTAAAAAGCTAAATAGTAAAAAACTAAATAAAATAAATTATATACTGCAATAAAAGCGTTTTAAAACTTAATAAACTACTTAATATAAGCAATTTTTTAATATTAACAAGGTTAGCAAGCTAAAATTAAATAGTTTTTTAATTATTTAGCAATATTAAAAGCATTTAAAGTAAAAAACAAAGCGTTTTTATTTTAAAAAGGTGTGTTAAAATAATACTAAGGGGTACAGCTACTAAAAGTAGTAAAAATAAAGCACTAGGGCTACTTAAAAAGTAGGCCTTTTTAGCTTTTAAGCCTTACATAGTAAATTATATAAAAACTTAAAAAACAAAAAATAAGCAGTTAATAAAAATATATATTACAATATTATAATTAATTAATTTTACGTTATTTGTACAGTAATTACAGTAATATCTCGCTTAATTCTAACACGTACACCATAGGTGGTCAACCTCTCTAGGCGCGGTTAAATGCATACACCGCCACACCCGCCACATTCTACACCGCCACCCGTGGTCAGAGGTTTGAGCACTGAGATAACTGACCCAGGCTATCATTGAAATAAGCGGTACTGTGCAAGTAATTTAATACTTCTCAAGCCTGAGACCCACTATGCGCCCCGCAATAGGGGTTCATGGGTAGCCCTTTAATGGGTTAGGTCCCATAAACCTTAATTGGAGATGCCCAATCGTTGTATAGAATCCAGGGGTCCTCTTTAAGATGTAACGAAAAAGAAAGAAAAAGGAAATATGCCTTGCTGTGTACATATACGGTAGGTACCTGCCTTTGCTCGAGGTACATACGCGCTGCCTCTTGTTGATAGTATGTACCGTACCGGGAATAGGTGGCTACCTACCATAGCGGGAAATAGTAGATGTAGGGAACCGTTTTCCTGGCAGAGAACCGTTGCCAGGAAAAAACCGTTGCTTAACAAACTCCTGTTAGAGTGGGCTGAGCAATTGTTGCCAAGACTTTCATATAATACAACCAACAGCATATAATCCTGTCACACGCCGCCTACTTAGGCCTACATACAACTAGGTGGACAACGTTATTCTAGCACGTTTCTTTTGCCGGCAACGCCGCTCGGCCCACACATGTTCCCGCTATGGTACGTACATATGCATTGACTGATGAACTATCGAAAAGAAGGATTATCGAACCAGGCCCTTGAAGTAGCTTGTGGAGTGATAGCAAGTTCATGAGAAAGAATCAATAAGAGTTGGGCAAACAGTCTCGAAGGGCCTAGCATCCGAATGCATGTCTCAGAATATCACTGCAGCCATGCCTGAGACGTCACGGTCACCACAACGGGAAATCTAGAGTTTGACAGAATAAGACAGAGCCATCACCCTATCCGCAGCGCTGAGGCATTTCGAACGCAGGCACGGCACCAGTCTCTAATTGGTCAGAAGATGTGATCATTATTTCCTGCGCAGAAAAGACAGAGTGTTGAACTCTGAGCTGGCTATGTCTTTGGATACATCCCAGTTTTGCCCTTTCCGTCCGCTGAGTACCTGCTAGAGCCAGAAATCACCCAACAAAAAGTCATTAGCTTCCCTTTCATTCCCTCTCAAGTGGAGTATTTTCCCTTCTCACCACCCCACCGATGTCTGCAGCCTTTGTCACCTACTGCTCCGAGCGGCAAGACACCTCCTCCCAGTAGAACGGCTGGCAGGTGTTCGGGTTAGCCGCAATTCCTAGGTGGGACTGGCCCGGGTTGAGCGGGCAGGGAGCGTTAGCACCACCAGGCGGGAAGCGGATGCAGACGGCGCAATGACCACCGTAGCAGGTCGACGAGCCAGCCACGACCAGCGCGCTGCTGGCGGCGGTCTGGACCGAGAGATCGCCCGACCCGCCGAGCCAGCCGAAGCCGGAGCCGCTGGGGTCGCCGAACTGGTCCTGCAGGTACCAGGTGCCGTTGTTGGCGGGGACGGGAGTGTCGACGTTAGTAGTGCAGTTGCCCTGCGCGGCGCACACGCGGAACACCACGCCCGGGTTCTCGCCCATGACCTCGTACTTGGTGGCGTAGTCGTGCCCCAGGTACAGCCCGCTCAGCGCGCGTAGCACGTAGCAGTGGCCGTACTGGATGCCCAGATCTTTGCCCTGCTTCTGCGGGCAGACGGGCTCGCCCGAGCAGATGGTGGAGTTCGTGGGCGGGGGAGGGGCGGGCACGCAGGTGGTGCCCTGCAGGATGGTGCCCAGCAGGCAGCACACGCCGATCTTGAGTTTCTGGTCGATCCAGAAGAGCGTGTTGAGGGCCTCGTCGCAGCACTGCGAGATGATCGAGAGCGGCGGGAAGTAATTGGTGCACGCCCGCTGCTCGACGACAGTGCTCACCGCGCGGTCTTCGACGACATGGGCGCCGACGGCAGCGAGGGAGGTGTCGGCGAGCAGGAAGAGAGCTGTAAGTGAAATGGCCTTCATATTGGTGGGTGGGACGGGGCAGTTTCAGATTGCTTGAAGACGGGAACGAAATGATGTGCTGCTGGTTGCTCTGCGGGAAAGGAGCAAGAAGGGTTCCGGGGGCGGCAGTTAATATAGACTTTTCGTTCGGAACCCTGAGTATGACAACATCCTCGACAAAACGTTGCCATCCATGAGTTCTCGCATCTTCCGACCTCAGATTCACGCTCTAGACCCTCTCTTCCCATCCAGTTGCTTGAACAATATCACACTTGAACCACACGGGACAGCCCTCGCAGTGTATCCCGAGAAGGCCGAGTGAAGACTCTGCATAGCCCGTGCCAATTGCGCTCTCATACTCACCATCCCACATATTTATTGACACTTTCAATCTCCAACCGAGCCAATTGAGCTTTCATACTCTCTACCCCATGTATTTATTGATATTTTCGATCCCGACTGAGAGCCGACCTGCGTCTTGCATGAGCTGTAGAGGATGCGCTCACGCTATGGGTCGTACCCAGCTATGCCCGACTAGGAGCGCTAGCTGGGACAAACTTCGAGGAGCCGCGTCCCGATGCAAGCTGAGGTTTCCACCCAGGTTACATCGCCGACGCGGGGTCAACGGTCAGCACGTCAAGCCGTCCAGATGAGCTCGTTGTGCGGGAAGCACAAACTTCAGTCGGGCACGCGTTGCGGAATCCAGACACTATGCAAGTATACCCGGCGAGAAGTCAATAGCACATAGGCCACGATGCCAGTCAGCCATGGCCGTTGCTTTTGCCCCTGCAAGGCTTTGATGGCTAAGAGGAAGAGATCAATAATCATGTCCGAGCTCGCTCTTCAGCAGGCAGAACGCCAGCCCAGGCTTTGAGCGCCGTAGCCGCGCAAAGTCTGGCATTCACGAGCGCTCTACAACTCGAGGATGGAATTGGAGCGTGCAACGATAACGACAACTCAAGAGAAGACTCGGAGACCACCACAACCCCCAGAGATGGCCATGACAAGGTGGGACCAAGGACTCCCAAGACTAAGGTACCCTACCTTATTCACCACAAGGAAAGGAATCTCGTTTAAAAAGAGAGTACCGGAATCCAGAAAAGGGGGGGAGGGGGCCATTTCAGTTAGCACTGGTGCGAGGGAATGATGAACCGTGGGAGAGTGTGAGCACCTGGTATCGTAGGAGTACACAGGTCAACTGCGCAGGCCACCTACATCCTGCCCACAAGTCGAAGTGACCCCTCTTTGGCTATGATAAAACCATCTCTACTAGAATATTTCTAGACACAGCTCAGGATTAAGAGAAGGTCTAATACCTATCCTAGGTAATTTGGGTAGACCAAGGTGCAACAAACACTTACCTACCTATAAATATCAGTAATGTGTCAGAATGAGAAACGGTACATAGTGTGTGAACAATTTTATGAAACAATGTATTATTGTTCCTAGTTGGCAATCGACAGCCTTCATAAAAGTTGTTAATTGTTGTTGACTTTCTTTTGTCATGTGGTCGATGTGTGTTTGGTCATCGTTGAGTTCGGCACGGTGGGTTGTTCGGGAGAGTCTGCTCGATGAGATGAGGTAAAGGAGATGGGCTTATCAAACAACCTCAGCTTCCTGCCATTGGCTCCTGTACTGCCGTCGCCGTTAGGTTGCCGAATTGACAATGTCACCCTGCTTGCTTTTTTGGTCTGTACATTGGAATTAAGGTAGCCTTGACGTTATATAAAAGAGAAATGCTGGGGGTGCACCCATACTTTTGCTACGGCTGGATCCGTTACCCGAATTGGATTGCCAGGACCTGGCAGACTAAGAAGGGGAGCTGAGAGATGACCCACCAAAATTACTAGCACTGTCGATCAGAATGCTCTCCTTGCCCCCCCGCTTCTTGACAGCCTACTTGAAGCCATACATACACACACTGCAGTAGAATGCCGTTTTTGGTGTTATGTCACTTGAGTAAAATAGCTAATTACGGTCGTTTGCAGCCCTTTTTGGTTTCGCAAGGCCATAAGGGCTGCACACCTTCCTAATTAAGACTGTTGCCCTCACGGCCGCCCATTGTTGTTGTTGGCGTAGTAAAGCCGTAACCGCATCTATAGTGGTGTTGCCTCTGCCTCCTCGCGGGCCTTGTTGGCTCCCTCGGCCTATGTGGTCTCTACTAGCCCCTGGACCTGCCTCGTGAGGACCCTCGTTGCGAGTTAGTAGGCGTTGAACGCACCATAACGGCCTCCCACTGTGAGGGATTGCGGTGTAAGTTGGGGGCCATAACCTTTTGGCAGTGCGTCTCGTAGCCCTCGATCTGCCTGGCTTACCCTCAGGTAGGCTAGGGATCGGCGGCATCCTAATTGGGCTTAAAGCGAGGCTAAAAAGGTACCGCGATAGGTGCAAATAGAGGTGTAGTAGAGTTTTGGATGCAAATAGTAGCAGTTGTAGAGGTAAGGGTAAGGTATGTGGAGGGTGAAGGTAAGTAGGCAGGTAGGTCAGTTGAACTTGCACTTTGCGGGGCTGGCAGCAGTTGGAACTGGCCGGCAACTTTGTGATGGGCCGCTTTGGCCTAGTAGATGTACCCCTAGCAAAAGTTTGAGTGCACCCCAGCATCTCTCTACTTCAACGACATTAATACACCTCCAAGTGCTGCAGACAGGTGCCACAATGGAGTATGCATACATAAGATGCTAACTCGACAGCGTCGACCGAAGAGCCGCATAGCTCTGTTCGGGCGCGTTGGTTCGATTGATTAGTGCATCTTGAGCTGTTTCTATGCGCTACATCTGATAGTACAACTTCATCGCATATGGACATAGCAAGTTTCCCTATTCTATTGCCCCCCTCCCCCCGGGGATTACGTCTCAATCGTGGAATGGTATTTAGCTACCTCCCTAACTTGTTACCCCAATCTTCCACGTAAGCGATATTGCCATCGGAGATGCCGCTATATTTGTAGCTGGTCCTGTGCCTTTTGGCGACATCTGCCCTCCGGCTATGTGGTTGACCCGGATAATAAGGACACCACAATATCGAGAGTGGGGGCTCCAGCTGGAGCAGGTTGTAGACGAAAGCTACCTAAGATGCTGAGAGAGTTCTTCTCGACCTTGCAGACCTAAATCAATCACATTCTGTGCGTGCGCTATTCAGCTACCTTTTCCAGCTTGATTGCCGACAAAGCTCGCCAACAGAAACACATCACATGAAGCATCCCCGGGTCACAGTGCCGCGAGCGCTGCTAGCGCTAGCCTGGGCATATGTCGCACGTGCAATCCCCCCAGCCGGACATGACACGCCGTTATGCTCGGCGAGATCGGAGGCGCCGAGCATGTTCAGCGTCAAGAATATCAGCTACAACTTGCGAAGCCCGCCCAGCGCGGCGCATCTGCGGCTCGATGTGACGAACCCGGCCACTAACTACACGACTAAGTGCGACCTAGACGGACCTCAACTGGCCCCGGGCCCGGCGGGGAAGCCCTCGGTTGGGGATATGTGGACGGCCTGCGAAGACAGGACGGTGGCGCCAGGAGAGGAGAGGTACTACACGGTCGATACAGATGTGCTGTTTCACCGGGAGTCCAAACTGCTAGTCATCAACCAAACCTGGTACTGCGACGATGTTAATCCCGAGTATCCGTGAGTATTAAGCACGCCCATCCCCTGTTGTTTTGGTTAGGTCTTTTTGCTCACACTGGCTGTAGAATTGCTTTCAAGGGAACTGCGGAGACCAGACTGGTTGCTTTCAACTGCACGAATAGTGCATCTAGTAAGTTGTGAGATGGACGCGAAGTGTTGAACGTCACACTCACAGGAGTCTAGGCGACATAGTCGAAGAGTGTACCGCTCCTAATCTGAGTATTTCGATTTATCAGTATTGGCGAGATGACCTCCCCCCTAATGCACTCGAAAATCCGATGCCGACCAACGCGAACATTTCACAAAAAAGTGTGTGGTGATAGACAAGCAAGGTACACGGTCTGGGACGCATATTCGGCTTAGGGGCACAGTCGAGGAAGCTAAGATCAGAACACTCCTCACTTAAGGATGTGACAATAAAAGCTACTGCTCAAATCATCTGCATACAGTTGTAGAATTCAATGATTTTCGAAACGTCACGAGTTCTAAGAAGACTTCATATCGTCTGCTAATATAAGGATTCATTTCATGTTCCTACTTCATATCGTTCTGCACACGCATGAAGTCGGAGAGGATGTCATTATATTAACCAATGGACTTTTCCCGCTGCAGCAATGCGCTGCAGCAAATGCACTGCGGGATAGGGGGCATATGCAGGAGGGAGACGATTGTTGGATGGCCTGTTGCAATGGTACGCTAATTACTACGTGTACAAGATAAATACCAATCTTCAATTATTTCAGCCGGTCAGCTTACGCAACTCCCACTCTGTTGCCTCCTCTACCCGGACTGATGACTTTCTGTAGTATTCAATCCCAACGTACCTAAATATCAGCTTGTTGGTAGAGAACTTTGAGGCAGACCGTGTGATACTTCGTACACCTGAGAAGCACCGAAATATGGCTAACGAAGGCGGCGAAACCTTCAACCTGCGAATGTTGCTAATTATGGCGCAACGTTACGAATTCGGACGACAGCGAAGAAACTGAAGGATCTAGAGAAACAGGAGAAGCTGGAGAAGTTTCAGATTCCGCAGAAACCGAAGACGAGCTTCTTGACATGTCGTGCGATGTTATGGATGTGTTTCATAGCGAAGAACCTCAAGAGCCGGTTAGCAGCGAAGTATCTAAAGAAACGGCTCTTTCTAATCGATGCTACCCAAGCGATACCACCAAGATAGTGTTTGAGCCAGGGCCAGTCACTACGTATAAGTGTCGGTGGATGTATGTGGGTCGAAAATCCTGTATCCTGTTACTTGCAAATGCTAAATCGAGTGGTCTATAAGTCACCTAACTTCAGATGATTATGCCACGTTTGATGAATTCTTGGTAAGTTGCCCCCTTCCGACTCGTATCCGTCATTACTGTATGAAACTCATAATAGTCATGAAAGGTCATTGTAGACCAGACTCTCCGAAGATGGGAGGACAGAGAACGAAGAAAGATTATGACTGCCTTGAAGAAGCTCCAGCACAACAATGAGTTAAGAGGAATGAAAGGCCCCAACTTTCGCCCTGGCCTCTGCCCATTATTTAGCGATGAGTGGCACGAGAATCTGTTGCACTGCTTAGACCAGACGGAGATCAACGCTGACGAGCCTCTCTTGGTGGTAGTTCCAACCCTCCACGCAAGAGCCGCATGGATCAGAGATATCCTGAGGTTCGAGGGACGGGAACAGGCTCGGCCTTTAGCTCATTTTCCCAAATCATTACTTGAGTACCATTACCGCTTGAACCAGAGTCTTGCGGGTGTTAGTGGTGGGGAAGCGCCCGCTTGTGTTGGAGAGCTCTGGTGTGTGGTTGTTAATAAGAGTGAGCATCCTCTTCTACTAGGCCCATTGCATTTGTTATATAATAATACAAGGAATCGTTGTTGACTTGGATTTAGGAAATATCATTACTGCAGCCAACCTCACAACCACTACGATATGGCCGAACGCTAGGGGTTTTAACTTGCGGGATGTGGTGGCTTCGAGATTTTTCTTCTATGCATTTTGGGAGATTCCCAGCATCAACATGTCTAAGGAGGCAGTGAATATACGGTCTTCTTAGAAAAATCCCTAGCTATAGACAGGGACGTTTCTAATAGGCTTAGCTAGCCTCTAGAGCAATCTAATGCCGGTTGGCGGCTCGTTGGTGTACAGATTCACTAACATGGCCATGGCCAAATTAACCGGTTGGCGGCTCAGCACCCTTATGAAGATGGTTTCAGAGGCGTTGACCTTCCAGTACATTATGGAGGTGAGTTCTGTTGTACCCAGAGCGTTAATAGAAGAGCTTCCAGTTGATGATAGGAGATTTGCAGGAACATTATCCGGAACTAATCAAATATGGACAACTTCTATTCTCATTCATGGACTTCATATTAGGGACAACTATAATTGAAGCAAAGAATACTAAGCTGAGCTCACTACGGGAACATGTCAGAGATTGGGCCAGGATCGAAGTAGACTTGCAACACAGCATGCATGAGGAGGGTCCGTCAGAGGAGGTTTTCACCAATTTGAAGGGGCTATAGACCATTGCCCTTGTTTTCTCAATGAATTTTTTCCTTGATCAAAAGGGCCAGATCAGAATTCTAGGGCCAAGAAAGAGGAATTTCTGGTCGTGGTCTTCATGGAGACCCCGGTGGGCGAAAGCAAAACAACAGGGCGATGGCAAACAATCTAGTGGGTTAGATGCCCCTGTTACTTACATGCCGCGCAAACCGGGAGAGACGCTGGGCGATCTAGAGGAAGACCTATTGAAGACGTTGGCGGCGCTAAGGAGTCAGACGCAGTCAGTAACCGATGAGAATTATGAATACAACGACCGGGACAACCGTCGATTCTTGGGGGAGTTCATAAGGCCTGGCAGCAATGGCTTACTGTTTTGCCTCTTGAGATTCTGTATCTTAGCGACACCGTCTCGATACCCAACCTTCAACTACTTCATTGTGGATTTCTATACTAAGAGAATATCCGGGCTGGTATGTCTTCTACTAACTAGTCTGGCACGGGGAACTACAATAGTCAGAGCTAACACTTTGGAAACAGGAGTGGCTTATCCGAGACCATGTATCACAGTCACTGGTATATCAGCTTTCCAGGTTGGCTAATGAGCTACGTATTATGAGAGGCATTGTCATATCACAAAGAGACGTTGTCACGGAGATCGCAGAGAGATTCTCCGATGCTCTAGTTGCGGAACGCATGTCTAGTTTTGTTAGATCCGAGCCAGAACAAGAAATGTCAAGCCGCATCGAACAAACTCTATACGCTAATAAGACGCCGGAGAAACAGGCCGTATTACAGCTGGAGATAAAAACTGAGGGCCAGAATACATCCATCTTCGTCTTCACGGTTGTGACAGTGATATTCCTGCCTCTCTCGTTCGTGACGAGCTAGTTCGGCATGAACACATCGGATATCCGAAACCTGGAACAAGGCCAATGGATATTCTGGGCGGTTGGAGCCACGCTCACTGTTGTCGTCTTGTCGGTGCTTTGGCTGGTATCTGTTAAAGGACGCGGGTGGCGGACAAGCCGACGGGCTAAGAGGCTGTATGGATTTGAAGTATGAGGTAAGGCATCGTCAGAAGAGTACAAACACACCCTGGGTGAACGTCATCCACGAGTTTTGGAGGCTCTTGACCAAGCTTTTAGGTGCACTATAGACGATCTAGAAGAAAGGACAAGAAGACTATAAGGTAGTTATCCGTCAGTCAGTGAATCTGAGCATACTCCTTTATTTCTGCCGTAATCCCACGATGCCTCTAATTCCCGGAACAGATCCACCAATAATAACTACGTGAAGCTGCAGGCGTGCCCACTAAGTCCGGATATGCGCACCGAAGTGTGCTAAAACACCGCGTCATGCAACATAAAGAGACAACTGTGACAGAGGGAGGAATACTATATCTCCTCTTCACGACCAGAAGATCAACTTCGTCTTCTCCCCGGGAGCCTGTGGCGGCAGAACACCAAAGAAGCTCGACACGGCGACTCTTCGCCTCGGACAGCTCCGGGAGACCTCGTCCAGGTGGTGCATGTTGCGCGAGTTGAAGATGTACAGGTCGCCCTTCTCGGGCTTGAACTTGGCCTCGAGCTTGCCCTCGACGAGGGCGGGGAAGTAGGCGTAGGTGGCCGGGTCGCGAAACTCCAGGGCCTCGGGCGTCCACTGGACATCGTGGACGATAGTCGAGCCCTCGTCGAAGTCGCTGAGGTAGAGGTTGAAGCTGCACTGGTTCGTCACGTTCGCGATGGCCCAGTCCTCCGTCATGGTGTCGTACGGCGCCCAGTCGCAGTGGATGGGCAGGCCCCGGTTGATGCCCCGGAAGGTCCCCGAGTAGTACTGTCGGCCGTCGGGCTCCTGCGCCAGCGCCACCTCCCAGTCCGCCGGCATGAAGCTCGCTATGTGATCGATCACCTTCTGCAATAGGTCGACGCCGGTTTGGGCGGCCAGGTTCTTGTGCGTGTCCTTGACCTCTTCGACCGCGGCGAAATAACGGTCCTTCTCTGTAATAGTGTATTGGTGGTTAGTCTGGCCATCTTTTCCTTTCATATTTTTCTTTCTTGCTCACGGCGATATGTGACATTTGTAAAATATATCATGAGTAATATAAAAGCCGTTCTTCACCCTATACTCTCTTGGTTCCCCCTCTATCCCCCTCTTCCTTTCTCAGCCGTAACTAGCCGAAAAATAAAATAAAAAGGGGGCGTTTTTACCGTCTCCTTTCCGGTTACTAAAATCCTCTTTGGCCTGAGCTTGGAACTCGAACTGCGCCAACCCGACCTTGTGTATTGCCGGGCCCGTCACATACAAGTACGGCGAGAAGCTAGGCTCGAGAATCTCCGCGAAGCGGTCGGCGACCCCCTCGTCTAAGAACTTCTCCTCCTTGAGTAGAGGTGTGCGGCCCTCGAGAAGGTCGAGTAAGGACTCGGGGCTAAAGGGCACCGGCTTGGTGGTCTTCCACCGGGATACGTACCCGGCATCCTTGATCGCGTTGTCCGGGACGGGTGTGGCTGTCTGTGTAAGGGTAGCCATGGTTTTGAGTGTGAAGGCGGAGTGTGAAGGTGGGTAGTGAGTGGTCTTGATTGGAGTGACGAGTTAATGTCGTGTCCCGTTAACTAAGAGCTCAACGGCTTGAGTATAGAAAAAAGGGTACGACCCGAGCGATAGTCTCATGCTGTGATGGTCTATAGACCCTCCTATATAGTCGACATTTCTACACAGATGCTGCCCTGCCGCGCGGACTTAACAAAAGACCTCGGCGCTTTCAAGATTCCTGCACACCGATATGAGAAACTGACGAAACATACAGATCCTCCTGTTTCGCAGGTTTCCCTATAGCTCCTACTTGGGAGTCGCATATTCCGACGTCAGTGACAACCCTTCACCTCCGTATCCGGCGTTGATTGCTAAATGAAAACAGGTGGGGGTCGAATAACATGGCACTATTGCTAACTATCAAAAGCAAAGGGTGGTTAATTTGGCTCGTCGACTAACTGTCTGTCCCCGTTTCGGACCTTGTAAAGAACGGTTCTTTCTTCAAGTTTACCGTTTTTCGACATCAGCATTCCTGCGTATCCCCGCCGCCGTCGTCATACATTGGTACCATGCTGACTATCTTGCATGAACCTTGTTATGGCGTGCTTGGTTATGGTGTGCTTGTTGGGTCAAGCGTGGCTGGAGCGAGCGGCTTTCAGTCCCCCACCTGGGCGCATCGGATTGCTGCACGGCACAGTTTTGCATTGCTGTTCGAATATTGGAAAGATGCACTCGATGACGCAACCACAGGGTTTCTCCTGGCGTACCGTAGCGTGGGGTAGTGTATAGAACTGTGACGGCTCGAGTTGGGAGTGCATATTGTACGTTGCATCGTAGGCAACATGTTGCATAAGTACATACAAGGCAATAGACAATATTCTCATAATCAATGAAATACAGATTGGTCGACTCCAGTTTACTCGGTGTCCAGAAAAATAAAAACTAATATGCAGCTCAGCGACATCGTTATTCTGTCGGAACAAGTAAGGCATGGGACACGCGCCAGAGTTGCAATACTTTGGACGTATAGATAGAGGGGAGGGGCAAAGCCAGCCAGCCAGCATAACATTTTGGTTTGGTTCTGGCCAAAGGCCATGCATGCATTACGCGTCGGGGTTCTATTATAGGCGATCGCGGGACCTCCCCGGGGGACACAACGGAGTTGGGACCGGCGTTACACACTAGCACGGCATCCAGGGCGGCCCTGGGAGCAAGGTACCTTTCGGGCTAGCCACGCCGCCGTAATAGGTATCGTCTGTTGTCGTCGTCCCAGCTGAAAGACGGTAGCACGCCCCGGTTTCGGGGAAACGATGTTCTACTATCAGGAGACGACTCTAAACCTAATACAGAAAAAGACTTACAACTTTTCCTTATTTGCTCTATTTTTAACCTATTTTGTATTAGCACAGGCGCAGTGCAAGTAAGCAATAAAAGTAATAAAAGGCTAATATGCAACATAGCCCTATAACTGGTAAATAGGGGCCCCTAGCCACTATATAAGCCACAGCACCAGCCATAAGTAGATTAGATATGAGGCCTTACATACAAAAGTAAGTGCTACGCCAGGCCTTTGGCCGCACTGCTTGACCTAATATATTTTACTTTCTAACTTGCAATTGCATCCCCCTACGCCTTGCATTTACAGTGAGGTTATAAAAGTAAGTGCGCAAGGCAGCGCCAGTAAGGTTGCAGCAACTATGCTAAATTCTAAAGGTTGCTATATTTCCTATACAAAATAGGTTAGAGACAGAGAAAATGTGGGGACTTCTGACGCATTAGGTTTAGAGTCGTCTCCCGATAGTAGAACATCGTTTCCCCCAAACCGGGGCGACGGTAGCATTCTAGGTTAGTATGCTCTTGCCTTTTTAAAATGGGATTCATCATTTCCCATGCATATGTTTCTCCCTTCCCCTCCCTCTCCCCGCTCAATATCTACACTTCTATGTCTTCAATTTGTCTTGCGGTAGAAAGACGATTTGTCGATCTGACCTCAAAACCAAGGTACGGACAGCAAAGTAATGGTGGGAATGTAACATGAAGGATGCTTTTCTTTCCCTCTTGGGGTTTTTAGACATCCTTGGACTCGCTTAACGAGCGGCACTGGCCTGACTTGTCATTGAGGGGTACTGTTGGAATATATGCAATAATAACGCAAGCGACTAACAATGTGTTAGTTGCATCTCACTCTTGGCCTAGTGGTAGAATCCAACAGATAAGCTTTATTATCGATGAGCGGATGTTCCAGAGGTGCCCTGGGGCTCTAGTGTAATGAGGTAGTAGAAGGAGCTGTGGTTTAGGAGCAAGAGCTCATATCACGGTATTCTGTTTCAACATAGTCCCAAATGGTGCTTTGCTCGCAGTCTTTGTCAATACATGGGAAATTAGCCACCGCATACGACTAGTTCATAGCCTTTACCAACGTAACGGAAATCAGATGGCCACCTCGCGAGGACACATGATAGTATGCAAGTTTCGTAAACAGGACTGTCCATCAATCACTGCCCTACAAATCCTTCCAGAAGACCTTCAAAGAATCCCACAATGCCCGAAACCCGCTCCTCGCTGATGACAGAGGCCCAGTAATCCAACTGGGCGGTGATTCCCTCGCCATCATCATCGTCGTCGATTCCGAGTAAGACATTATACTAGCGACATGACATGTCAGAAAATAGATCCATGTGCAAGGTACGGTACAGTACGTGAGCTGCATAATCGTCAGACACTTACCTCGAACGGGTCTCGTGACCGCACATTGCCGAGAGTCAGGTCCCCCCTTGCATTATCATTATCATCATCCTTAGCGGCCCCACCAAACCGGCGGTAGTTAATCGCCGTGTTGAAAAGTGTCTGATGTGGTGAACGAGCGTGCAGTCGCTGGTAGTACTCCCAGAAGGAGAGATGTTGATGGGGCAAGCATTCAATCCAGTCGTCGTTGCACTTCTGGATCACGTCCGCAAGACCTTCGGACGCCGAGATCCGTAGTCGTCGCGGGAGAATGCCGAGCATGGTGCCGATGATGTCGCGGGTGCTCACATTCTCGCGGTTGGAAACGACGTATCCTAGAATCACATCGCTGCTGCGCGTCAGGCGGTGTAGCGTCAGAGCCCATGCGGATTGGATCAAGATGGGAATAGTGACGCCGGACTTGATACAAGCTGCTCGGAGGCGCGAGGAATGAGGCAGCATTACTGCTCTCGATCGAAAGCTTTGAAGACTGTCGTCCGATTGGCTTTCGGATGGCAGGAGACAGGGTTGGGCACCGTTTAGATACTTGGACCAGAAGTCCATTGCATCTTCAATCGGTCGTGTCTGAAGATATTGTTGGAAGTGATAGTATTGAGGGGTTGGTGTTCCGAGCGCGGCCTCAGGAGCATGATAAAACCGCTTCAGCCAGTTGAAAAGCTCGTCGATACAGCCACCCTCGAGTAACGCATGGCTCATGTGGAGCGTGCATGTAAACTCGTTATCAGTTTTCCTTCGGATCAACAATTGATGTGGCGGTAGATGCTGCTGTTCTAAAAGGTCCTCCGTCTGCTCGTAGACCTTACGGCTATCTCCGGCAATGTAATGGATCTCCGGATAATGGGAATCTAGAACGTACTGATACCAGGAAGTCTCTCCTGGTAGCGATATGAGCGCGGTCCGAAGTATTTCATGTTGTGACACCGTCTGCGCCCACGCCTGCATGAATCTGCATATGTTGATCCCATTGTTCGATTTCACCGTGAAACTCATGTGCGGTTGGAATATCTCGGTGTTGGATGACCGGGCATCCAGCATACCCTGCTGGACCGGTGTGCATTTCGAGAGTCTAACGCATTTCGAGCCGGTAAGTCTAGGAACGTGCTTGAGAATACGAGCGAGAAGATCTCCGTCGATCTCTGCTTCCCAAGCTTTGGCCACCTCTATTGGTTGATTTCCTTGGGGGCCTGTGTCCTCTTGTGTGCGCATCACCTTCGCTAGCTCACGCAGCTGAGGGTTGCGGAAAACATCGGCAACAGAGATGGTGATACGCTGCTCGCGTGCAGCCGAGACGAGCGTAATGGCGCGTATTGAGTCGCCACCAAGCCGGATGAACGTGTCCTCAACCGATATCTCTTTTTCGTCTATGTTTAACGTGGCCGCCCATAGCCGTCGTGCTACTCCCTCCATGGGCGTCGCTGGTTCAACGACCCCTCTGCCTTTTTTACTGCTCCCCAGTAACTCGGTCGTCGATCGTTCAGAACCTATAGCTCTCAACGCTTTTCTGTCGGTTTTCTTCGCTGCAGAGGCCGGGATATTTTCCAGAGGGATGCAAGCGGAGGGAACCATATATGGTGGCAGACGGCTTTGCATCTCTTGGAGAAGGTCAGAAGTAAGCTCTGCGAAGAGCGTGTCAAATGCGGGTTGCTTCAAAGCGGACCCAACGGCCAAGAACGCAACTAGGTACGACTTTTCAGGATCGTCTTTGGGCCGAACTAAGTCAACCGCTGTTTCAAGGACCGTCAAAGAAGCATTCCGACGCCCCAGAATCAAGTCGATGTGGTGCTCTACCTCCTGTAGCTCGATCCTCTGACCACGAATCTTGACTTGGCCATCCCGACGGCCCATGATGTCTAAGCTCCCATCAGAGTTGTATCGAACCAAATCGCCCGACTTATAGACGTTGCGGGAGCCTCTGGAAGGCGTGTCCGAAAGCCAGTCGGGCACTTGGATAAATGCCTTTTCTGTCAACTCGGGCTGCTTGTGATACCCCCTAGCAACAGTAGGGCCTTCTACAAGGAGTTGACCGACAGCCCCAATTGGAGCGAGTTTAGTCTCGTCGTCAATCTCGGCGACCCAGCTCAAGGCATTGATCATGTGGCCAACATACGGAGGCATACGTTCACCGGGGGCGAGGACACCACTCGTACACAAAGATGTCTCGGCAGGGCCGGATATTGTTATCACTTCCGCATACTTGGCATATAGCTCTACGTCTTTCTTTGATATCGGTTCGGCACCCGTGCGAAGCGTTCGCAACCCTTTCATACGGGCGGGATTCAATTGTCTAGCAAATGAAGGCGTCAGGAAAGCCTCATTTGCACGCAGACGCGTGAATGCACTTTCTACGTCGTTAAGACGCTCTTCTTCCGACGGAATACACAGCGTGCCCCCGTGGACAAGTGTGGACAGTGTATCGATTATGGCCATGTCGAACGTAAAGGCAGCGAACAGAAATACTCTAGAGTCAGCTGTTTGAATGTTAGCCTTCCAGTCAAATACATATTATCGAGGTGAGAACCACTCACATCGAAGTTTGATTGCTGCACCCAGCGCATGATAGCTGGAACTGAGAGACCGATGCGTATGGACCATTCCTTTTGGTACGCCGGTCGAACCGCTTGTGTATATGAGAAAGGCGGCATCATCGGCTTTAGCCTCAGTCACCGGTGTAGTCGCCCCATTGGTCTTCAAGTCGGTCTCAGCGCCCATCCCGACAACAAGGACTTCAGACGTCAGGGTCATTGCTATATCACGGTGGACTGGGTCACAGACAATAATTCGTGCGTCTACAGATTCAACGATGGTCCTCATCCGAGCAATGGGATGATTGACCGGGTCCAAGCAGACGCAGGCAGCCCCAGCTCTCAAAACTCCCAGCATGGCTACTACAGCCCATCTTGATTTATCGAAGAAAATAGGGACAATGTTGCCACACTTGACGCCTTTGCTTTGTAAATTGGATGCGATGGTCTCCGTCCAGTCTTTCATCTCTTGATACGTGAAGTTACCGTCCCACGCACAAATAGCCTGGGCCGCAGGGGTCTGATCGCACTTGGCAAGGATCAAGTCATGGAGACACTCATCAACCGGGTTTAACGCGACGGAGTTCCATGTCCTGATCTGAGCAATATCCTCAGGGCTTAGGGTGTCAATGTCCTTGACACGGATATCATCCGGTAAGCATAGCTGCTTCATAACGTGGGAGAACTGAGATAACAAATGTGTTACATGAAACTCTGATATCAGCTGAGAATCGAATCTGGCCTTCATAACTAAGCCGGTAGTAGTAAGTTGGCATTCAAGGTTCAATGGATACGTGTCGACATCAGAGCGCTCTGCGGAAACATCCAGTAGGGTGTGAACCCGGTCAGGGTCGACTTCAACCGGCTGGACAACAAACAGTGTTTGAAATGCACAAGCATCCCTGGTCTCGTCCGTGAACTTGCTTATGACGCTGAGACCTGCCTGCTCAAAGTGTATTTGGTCGAGCGCTTCCGCCTGCAACCTCTGGAGCAATGTCGATTTGGTGTCTTCTTCATGCAGGCGGACGATTGCGGGAACCGTTGCAAACGTCGGTCCCGTTACCGATTCTATTCCGGGCAGGTCAACTTTGCGACCGGACACAGTCGTGCCCAAGCAAATATTCTTGCTCTCGGTATGCCGCGACACCGCGATTGCCCATGCAGCTTGAACAAAGTTAGAGATAGCAACATTGTGTGCAAATTCTTGCTGAAACGTCACTGTTTTTTCGATGGTTTGATTAGGCCGCGCGAGGTACGATGTGGAGGGAGACTTGGGGAAATGAACGGGCGAGGGTCCGGCAAGTCTACCGCTCCAGAAATTTTTGACGGCGTCGGTAGATAGGGATCTGGCATGACGGATGAAATAGTTGTACGGGATAGTCGGCGTTATGTCATGGCCCATGAAAAAGTCTTCCAGTTGTTTCTGTAGCAATGCCATTGACCAGCCATCGTAAAGGGCGTGGTGGAGAGTCCAAGTCAAAAAGCGCTTAGACTGGCTATCTTGCGAGACCTTGAAGCGACAAAGAGGCTCACCGAGTCCCAGCTTAGTGGGTGAACCAGGTCCCGTAGCTTCGGTTGCGACTTGCCAGTGGAAGTCGTGTCTCAGTATGACTTGTAGAAATCCTTGTCTGGTATGTACAATACGCGTACGCAGTATGGAGTTTCTTTTCACCACTTCGCTACAGGCTCTCTCAAGGAGTAGCGTTTCCATGTCGTCGGGGACTGCGAACACGTCGTCTACTATGTACGCTCCGGGGTTTTTAAGAGACAATGCTATAAGGCCCTCTTGAAGGTGCGAGCAAGGGTACACATCTTCGATAATAGTTTGATCGATTTTGCAGAGCTCGGCCACAGATGCTAATAGCTGTTCATGATCGGTGTTCTCGTCGAGTAAGCTGAATGGCTTGGGCAAGTCAAGCCTAGTTTCGTCTCTGCGAGCTATCTGCAGGGACATTTGTTCCAGTGATGGGTATTTGGTAATTGAAGTGACAGTCAGGCTCCAGCCCCGTTTCCGTGTAGCAGCTGCTAGTCGCATGGCCTGTACCGAGTCACCACCCATTCTAATAAACTCGTCATCCAAGCCTACAGTAACGTGTTAGCATATGTTCATGGGGATTTGTCTTGAACATACCGATATGATCTGGGTTGATCCTCAATACTTCTGCCCAAAGACTTTGAAGAAGAGTCTCCGCTTCGCTGTTCGGCGGGCGTTTTTCTGCGGTCATTCCAGTAGCAAGTAGGTATTCCTCCTCAGATAAGTCTACGACCATCTGCTTGAGAGCCCTTCGATCGGTTTTATCCGAACTCGTCAGAGGTATCTTTTGGCATTCTATGTATAGTACTGGCAGCATATACGATGGTAGTCTGGTCGAAAGAGCTTGCCGTAGAGTAGCAATGCGTGGGTCGTTTGCGACGGGTAGGCTCCTCCCACCCTCCGAACTCTTCTCTCCAGTCTCGAATACCACGAACGCTACAAGTAATTGTTGGCTTGAGCTAGGATCGCGAGAAATAACATCAACTACAGCGTCCGCATACCCCGGGAGATGCTCCTTGATGTGGTATTCGATTTCCGACAGTTCGATGCGTTGACCATATAGCTTAATTTGCTGGTCCTTTCTCCCGAAATATTCCAATGTGCCATTAGAACAGTAGCGCACGAGATCTCCGGTTTTATACATTCTTCGTTGGTACTGAATTACACCGTTCGACACAGGCGGGGTTTCGACAGCGAGGAGCCACGAAGGGGGGTCTATGAAAGCCGCTCTGGTTTTCTCCTCGTCGTGGAGATAACCTCGACCGACATTGGGGCCGTCAAGTATCAACTCTCCAATACACCCTATAGGCATCAATCGCTCATGATTCGTAGGGTCGACTACCCAAGTGCGACATGCGACACCTCGCCCGATATGACCACCATAAAGCTCCGGCGTAGACGAAACGCAGCCTGTAGGACAGCATTCACTTGGCCCATAAGTGTTGGTTAGACGCAAACAGCTCCCGTATGTTTCGACGATAGCATCAGTCATCTGTTCGCCACCAATGTATATGTCCGTCATTGTCGTGAGCTCTTTGGGGTTGACTAGGCGCGATAGCGAAGGGGTGAAGACACCCCAATGCACACCCATACGGTTCATAGCCCCTGTCAAGTCGTTTGAAATTTCATGCTGAGAGGGCATGCAGGTGGTGCCACCAAGCATCAAGGGCATCAGCATCTCCTCGAGGCTAGAGTCAAAACTGTATGCGGAGGATACGAGGCCCCTCCAAGAGGATTTAGCACCCGTCATCCGTGCCAATGCCTCGATGTAAGTGCAGAACGAGCGATTCTCGATCATTATACCTTTCGGGGTACCAGTAGTACCGCTTGTAAAAACCACGTACATTAACCCGTCAGGGCCGTGTTGACATAGCCTAAGTGGCGTTGCGAACGGATTTTCATGACCCCCATGATTCGCAGCTTGTGTCGTGTCGCTCGATAAATCAGCAGCCCTCGTTGTCGCCAAGTAATCTTCAACCACGACGACATTTGGTACCAGTTCTTGTGAGAGGTCTTTGCACTCTCTAGAGCTTAATATCACTGGTGAGTTCGTTTGCTGGACTATACTGCGTAGTCTGTCTAATGGCTGAGCCGGGTTCAGTAGGACAAATGCGGCACCAGCTTTGTTGATAGCCAGAACTGAAACTGCGGCCCATTTGCTTCTCTCGAAACAAACCGGCACGAGTATCTCCGGGCCAACATTCAGCTCGACCAGCCACGAGGAAAGGGTGTTTGACAAGTTGTTGAGCTCCTCGTATGTGAAGTTGCCGTCCCAGGAACATATGGCTTGCTTCGTAGGAGTGTGCAAACACCTTTCTTCTATTATTTCATGAACGCATCGGTTCGTAGCGCGAGGATAGTCCATATTCCATTTCCATATTTGAGTAAGATCGTCTTCTCCAGTAGGGTCGATATCCTCTACTCGCTGATCTGTATCTGAAGCCAGCAGCTGCTGAATAATGCAGTCCAATTGCCTTAGCATCCTCTGGACAGATGGCTCATCTAGCACACTTGCATCGAAGAAAGTTTCAACAAATATTTTGCCTGCCCCGAGCCGGCAATCGATCGTCAAAGGATATTGCTCCGCATCAGTTGCTTCTTCCTTAATCGGTTTGACCGCCCCAAGCTCGAATGTGTCGTCTGCGGGCTGAATGATAAGCAAGCATTGAAACTGACAGCTAGCTTCAGCTTGCTTTCCAAGCTGCTGAATCCTTTGAAGTCCAAATGTTTCGTGGGGAATCATGGCTATTGACTGGCTTTGCACCTGACCCAGAAACTGCCAAACAAATTGTTCACGCTCGACGCGTATCCGAAGAGGCATAGTGGAAAACGTCGGACCAACTACTGTATCGATACCATCAATATCTACGTTGCGCCCAGACATAACAACCCCATACAGTGCCTCGTCGGTGTATGTGTATTTGGTGTTAAGGATGGCGAGAGCAGCACGCACAATAGTCGACGTCGTGAAAGACTCGATGGGTGTCAGTTGTATAACCCTCCCCACGCTTTCTATATCCTGGGGTATTCTAGCTGGATCATAACGTATCGGGAAAGACGGAACTTCAGATCCATCTAGTTGCTCATTCCAAAATGAAGCCGATGCCGCGTCGTGCTGGTTCTGTAGGTATTTAACGAAGGCGTTGAAGCCAGTATGCTCACGGCTTTTCTCCCCAGCCAGAACTCGGTTCACTTCTTGTAAGACTAAGTTCTCTGACCAGCCGTCATAGGTGCAATGGTGTGCTGACCATATTAACCTGACGGGCACCTGAGTGTCTCTATTGAGGATGAGAGCAAACCGATTCAGCCGCCCTCCAAGAGATATGGCACGAGACGTATCATTCTGTATGTAGGCATCGATATCATGTGGAAATTCCCAAGGGATCTCTTCGTTGATCACTACTTGGATGAGGCCGCCATCGGTGTCCACGATTCTGGTGCGGAGGATTTCGAACTGTCGATACACATGCGCCCAGGCCGCCATGAAGGTACCTAGCGGTATATCTACCGGAACGTGAAATGTTTTTCGAGACATATACGCCCCTGGTTTATTTATTGATGACACTAGAATGCCCTGCTGCAGGGCCGTGCAAGGATAGGCATCTTGTACAGCAACTTCCGGCACGTTGCACTGTTTAGCAGCTACTGAGCGAATGGAGTCCGGATCGGCAACGAGCTCGAATGGACCTACTACCGAACTTGACCGATCGTTAGACACTTTCATGGCCTTGGCCATATCGCCTAAGCGTTGGTTCTGGAAGACATCCGCCACACTGAGATCGTAACCGAGTTTCCGCACCTTGCTTACAAGTCTCATAGCTTGCGCAGAGTCGGCTCCAAGACGCACAAATTCGTGGTCAAGGCCAATAAGGCTCTCATCTATACCAAAGATATCTGACCAGACTGAAGCGAGCAGCCTTTCCGCGTCTGTAGACGGTTTACCGTCCACTGCATGAGCGGAAGTATATTCCTCCTGATATTGACGCAGCCAGCCCGTGGCAAGTTGTTGCAGCTGCAAGCGATCCAATTTCCCAGAAACAGTCAACGGCATCTCAGTAACGGGCATGAATATGGTCGGGATCAAAAGCTCAGGCAGCAGCTCCGACAGGTCCATTCGTAACCGGTCGCTTAGCTTCGCAAATCTGACACCAGGATCCTCGCCTTCTGCTTCCGACGGGTTTTCCAAGGTGCGAACGACGTTGCAAATTACACCCAAAAGGATCGTCCTGGAACTGAGCGAATCCGGTACCACGAGAGCAGCGACACGTGTATCTTCCGGTAGGCATTGCTTCATCCGATATTCGATCTCTCCTAGTTCAACTCGCTGCCCATTCAATTTGACCTGAGTGTCTTTGCGACCCATAAAGTCAATAGCACCATCGCTGGTGTAGCGGGCCAGATCACCAGTTCGGTAAACTTTGGTGCCAGGCGGGCTAGTCGGCTTCAGCTTTTTAAGCCATGTCGGAGGATGGATGAAGGCCTTGGCAGTCTTCTCAGGTTCGTTGAGATACCCTCTAGCAATATTGGGACCTTCTATAAGAAGCTCTCCAACAGCACCTATTGGCAAAAGATTGTTTGGATCATCTACGTCCACAATCCAGGCTCTGCCGCAAGAAGGCCTACCAATGCTTCGAGAGAATTCTTTTAGTGGCCCAGCCGTGAAAGTCCAGACCAAACACTCTGTGATACCATAGACGTTAATGAGGTCGAGCTTGTCGGCCCACCTATCGACGAGCGTTGCCGTCATGGCTTCACCACCGACAGTAAGCGTCCTGAGACTTGGAACATCGACTGGATCTAACTGCTGAGCTACTGTCGGTGTTAAACAAGCATAATTAGCTTCTAACCTCCTAATGCTGCCAGCCAGGTCGTTGAGTCTTTCCCAGTCAGAGCAAATACAGACCACAGCGCCTTGCATAAAAGTCCCGAATATGTCGCCCATACTGGTGTCAAAGGTATAAGCTGCAAATTGCAGCGTGCGGGAGTGCGGCCTAATGCCCATCGCGTAGCTATGATGACGTATGCTGAAACACATGGGCCCATGTTCTTGCACTATGCCTTTGGGCTTTCCGGTAGAACCACTAGAGTACATAAGAAAAGCTGCATCATTTGGTGATACGCGCCGTAGAGGTAGCGAGGATCTAACACCTACGCCAGTCGGCTCATCAACCATGAGAGCCGGCTCCGCTATGATGGACACAGGGCTGGCATCGCGAAGGATATTTGCGAGAGTAGGACTAGTAACGGCAAAGCCTGCTCCTGTATCGCCGAGAACAGTCTCTAGCCTTTTCTGAGCATTACTAGGATCAAGAGGCACACATATGGCACCTGCGGCTCGATGTTAGCATGGTTCAGGCTTATTTAAGACGAAGCACTCACCGGCCTTCAGGATAGCAGTAATTATAACTGGTGCTAATCTGGATTTTTCGTGGAGGAAGAGAACGAAATCTTGAGGTTGTATCCCAGCCTCGGTGAGATGAGCTGCGAACCCTGAAGACACACGGTCGAGTTCGCCATAAGAAAGGCAACCATCCCATGCACAAACAGCAACATCATCCGGCGTCAGTTGAGCTTGTCGTTCAACTATTTCATGGAGACAACAGTCCATGAGCACATCCTCACTATCGTTCCATTGTGATATCAACTCTTGGTCCGCGGGGCTGATGCCGCTGGGCTGTGACAGGCCCTCGTGTAGTACTTCAAGACTGCCCATACTGCGATGATGATGGGCTAGTTGGTTGTTACAATACGTTGTAGGCTTTGAGGGCGTCGACAAATAGTAACCACGCCGTTGTTGATACTTAGTATAACAGCTCGTTATTACCTGAAGCTGGTCTCCTTGTTTCCCAAACCCCACTCATGCTTACAAAGGCGATGTTTTAATCATCGACTTCCCACATACAAGGCTGACCTCAGTACTACGTTTTCAGCCCTTAACCGACACCCGCAAGGAGTAGGCAACATCGACAAGGGCGGACTATTCGTTAGAACGCCTCTCAGAGAGCAGCTTTACCGGCCAGCTCCCGGATTGGCAGCAACGGCACACTTGCGGTGTGCATTGTCGCTTGCCAGTTCATTCATCCCCGTACGGTGTCGAAGTCCTACCGATCATGTATCAAGGCGATAGGTAGTCTTGCAGCACGGCAAAAGACAGATGAAGGCGGTTAGACAGTCTAACAGTCGGCGACGATTGAGGAAGCCCCTCCCCGAGGCAACCTGTTTGACGCTGACTACAACCACCCCATTGCATGATCGTCTTTACATCAGCATCTAGCGGCCTCAAGATGAGCCCGCACATGTCGCTTGATCACCTCTCCAAAGCGATGGATTCGGCAAGCCACCGTGGGGGACATCTGTGCACAGTGAGCTGAGACGCAATGGTCATCACGAAAGTGTTCAACGAAATCACGTCCTTGCCGGGTTTCGGAGCTCGTTGAACCCTAACAGGATCCAGCAAGACAGGGTACCAGACAGTCATGTCTCTGTCTGACGTACAGATACAGACTCTATGCAGCAGCTCTATGGCTGCTGGCGGCATGGTAGGCGGGAGCACACGGCGACGTTTTGTGTCCCATAGGACAATAGCTTTTCGTTCTGTAAGATTGCGGCTCAGTACCTGCCGACATTGCGGAGACTGTTGTGAAAAAGCAATCATAGCAGGAAACGGGCGCTAGTCATTAGCGGATTTCAGCCCGTAGGCCTATCACAAGAAGCCGGAGTCATACCTCCTCCTGTATGTCTAGCATAGGTAGGCCGCATATGCGTAGCCGGATCAATAATAGCTGTGCAGACGTAGTGCTACCTACTAAGTAGGTAGTTAACATGGGGTGCTGTGATATTGCATCAGCAAAACGCATCTCCGTTAAGCATTGCAGTCGAGATGGCTACCCAAGGACGATTTTCTAACGACTTACCCAGATCGCGCCTCCCTAGCCTTCTTGGCCCGACACGTACAGTACTTACAGCATGCCATGTCGGCGATTCTCCAGGATTCCACCCTTGCCCGACTATTGAATTCAGGTCTTTCACTACAGTATCACAGCATGACTGAGACCTAATATTCATGTACAGCATAGAGTCGGGGTTTAAATGATCTACAAGAACCATAGGATTTCTTTTATGGATCAATAAAAGCATGTGCATACTCCGGATTCTTCCGATTCAGCTTCTACTCGTTCTACATTACTAATCAACGCGGCCACGTAACGCGCTGGCTGCAGCCGAGGGAAAACGGACTGTTACTAGTGCATACCTCAAAATAGCATCTGTCCACTGGTGACGAGTCGGCTATTACCACAATGGTTCTAGGAGATACGTAAGAAAACAGCTTCATTTGCATTAGTTTCACAATACGAAACTTGGACATTGGACAGTCTAATATGCCATGTAGTACAGTCTCTATTAGCTTCTACCGTAAGAGAGACAGTAACTCGTATGACCATGTGGACACGAGTTTCGTATAGCATTCATAGCGTAATAGGAAAAAGTCATACCAGTGGAAGTCCCAATTAAGATGCGTTATACACGAGACGCTCAAGCTTCTCCTTTTCTCCACTCTCATTAAGCATTCTTCGAAATTCTCCATCAGGTTTTTCGAGCAGTTTCCGTGGCTCGTCAAACTCAACCACATGTCCATTATTCATGACTAGGATCTTGTCAAAGTCCGCAATCGTACTTAGACGATGGGCGATGACGATCAACGTGCTCCCGCGAAACTGCTTGCGGATGCTTTCTTGGATCAGACCGTCCGTAGCCATGTCGACCGCCGAAGTGGCTTCGTCGAGGACCATGATCTTCGGCCTCGCCACGATGGCGCGGGCTAGACAGACTAGCTGCCTCTGGCCCTGTGAAAGACTGAGACCCCCTTCAGACACTGGAGAGTCTAAGCTCTTGAATGTGTTGTGACCCTTGCCATTCGTATCCGGAGTTTCGCTGCCCGTCTCCGGTGTATCAAGGAGATGGACATGTCGAAGGCTTTCGAGTAGTGCCTCATCATCGTACTGATTGAATACGTCGAGATTCGTGCGTATGGTGCCAGAAAATAAGACCGGGTCCTGTGGGATAATAGACAGACGACTTCGTACCGCCTGAAGGCTAATCTTGGCAATATCCATACCATCGATCAAGATCCGGCCAGACCTCGCCTCAATAAAGCGGAACAGTGCAAGTGTAAAGGACGATTTACCACTGCCCGTGCGCCCGACCACACCAATTCGCTGGCCAGGCTCGATCTCGAAACTAATTCCATGAAGCACGGAAGGGAGGCCCGGCGCATAGGCGGCTTCTAGCCCTTCGACCTGGATTCGGCCATGTGACGGCCATTCCTTTGGCGGCTCGGCTCCAGAGCGATCTTCTGTTGGCATGTCCGTATACTCGACAATACGCTCGGTCGAGTTCATGTCTAGCTCCATAGCTGAGTACCTGCGGATCATTTCCACTACTGTCTCAGAGTATTGGAGAGAAAAGCTCAATGCGAACCCAGCTAGAGCGGCGTTGATGTTTGCATTGGCGGCCACCACAGTCGCCACAGCAAAGGCAAAGGCGCCACCGATTATTCCCATACGGAAGGACATCCATCGCTGCGTCAACCAAAGGTTCCAAGTGGACCGAGCGTACTCATCTAGCTTATCGTGCATGCGACTTTGGTATTCGCTAGCTTTCTGAAAGCAGCGGATCGTTACAAGACCTGTCAAGGTCGACCCATAGTGTTCAAAAACTGGTGATTGTGCCGTCGCCTCCAAGCGCTTAACCTCTCTTGCGCCAGGCAGGTAGTATGCTGTATAGTAGACACAGATGACACCTAGTACCAGCGACGGGAATAACATGTACACGGACACAAACATCCCCGCAATGACAATGCCCAGGAATGCAAGACCACTCTCCCAGAAATGACTCACATCTCGGGCAAGTTTAGAATCGACAGAATTAAAGTCGGCCGCGAAGCGGTTCAGGATTCGACCGTTGGGTACAGTATCCAGCCATCTCAGAGGGGCGTAGAGCACGGTGTTAGTGAAGGAAATAAACAGCCGCCGTGAAGCCTCGATAGATCCATGGCAGAAAAAGACGAACTTGATACCAGCAAGCACCGTGGCCACAAGGGATATTAGAAGATATCCCCCAAGATAGTAGTACAAGTCCTCATTTGAGGCGCGGGTTGCATGTGAGGCGTGCGCTTGTTGTCGGCTCAGTGTGGCCAGGTTTGAAGTTTGTTGATTACCGTCCTGCTCAGTCCATACCTTCACGAGCCAAGCCCGACCTAGAAGAGCGCCTTGAGCAAGTATAAAGACACCCAGAGCGGTGCTCCAGAACGGAAGGCCACCTGCCGCGATCATGTAGGCTTTATATACCTGCCGTTTGATTTGACCACGCTCGCGCACCTCATCTTCCACAAACTTGGCCGGCTTGGCCCGCGTTTTAGAGTCTGGATCATCTGTCTCGACGGTATCCGCCATGGCGCCGGAGACTGTAGAGTCATCATTTTCTTGTATAGTATTTTGAGGTGTTTGAGATATCGTCGTGGCATAGCTGCAGTTGTTGCTTTGTGTCAACCGCACGATGTACGAAGTGGCCGAAAGAACTAGCTCTTCGTGGTGTGTTGCCAGAATTCGAGTGCGCCCGGCAGCAAGGCTTCCTAGCAAGCCATGATGTAAAAGATGTCGACCAACATGTGCATCTACCGCGCTGAAAATATCGTCCAGGACGAGTGTCCCCGCTCTGGAGTACAGCGCCCTGGCAAATGTGATGCGCCACCGCTGCCCACCGCTGAGATTGATACCATTGGCCCCAACTTCCGTAAACTCCCCGTCTGGCATAATCGCAATATCAGGCTCTAGAGCACACGCCCAGATTACTTGCTTATAGCGGGCTTGCACAAATGGTAGACCAAACAGAATATTATCTCTGATACTGGCATTCTCTGTCCAGGGAATCTGGGCTACGTATGCAACGGAAGAAGGGTCAATCCATTCGTCGCTTGAAACAGCTCGTGTAGCCGGGGTTGTAATGCTGCCCTCAAGCACATCGGACTCTCCTAGGATTGAAGATAGAAGTAGACTCTTGCCACAGCCCGTCTTGCCATAAATAACACTACTAACAGTTAGTCACGGACAAGTATAGCTGGGTATTAGCTGCAGACATACCTTAGCTCACCCTTGGGGAACCGGAGGTCCAGCTCTCGTAGCGAGAATGAACCATTGACGTCATCCTCATCATCGCAAGCGGATTCAGAAGGCCACCTCACAGTCGCATGATCAAATACGACATGTTCGCCTACGGCTTGAGGTGGCACCCGCTCCTGGCGCTGGAGATGCTTCTGAATCCTCTGAACACTGACGTTAGCATCGATAGCCTCAGTGATCAAGTTGGGCACGACGCTCAATGCGTACTCCAACGTAGCAAAGATAGCTAGGGATGTGAATGCTGTTGCCGGTGATACCCCTCCATTCTGCCAGGCGTGGACAGCGAGGGAGACAGTACTGAATAGAAGGGGAGCCGCCATCCAGATGCAAAGTAGGCAGCTGACTAGGATGTACACCCACCATTGTTGCCTTAACTCTCTCTTTCTGATAGCAATTATCATAGATTTCCATTGCTCTTCCACGGCCGAAAACTTGATCTGCCGAATTCCGCGTAGGGCTTCTCCAACCAGGGCCATCCTCTGATCACGGATCGTCATGACCGAGTCTTGTGCATCAGAGTATTTTCTGGTGGCCCAGAGATTCAACGGGGTTAACAAGATCGGCACCACGAGACCAGCACATACCCCCTGCCACCCAAGGAGATTGAAAAGGATGATAAGGGCTAGCACAAGGTTCACAACGGTGCTCAGGAACAGATTGTTCTCAGCGGCGAAATTCGAAATGCGAACGGTATCAACACCGACGAGGTTGATGATGCCCTGTTGCCTTCCAGCCGAAGGATCTTCTTCCTCTCCTTCGACGGCATTTTCGTCCGGTATTCGGCCGTCGACGGCCGTTTCACCCACTATCAATCTTTCCTGTTCTTCTTCGTCCAGGCTGAGGCCCTCCAACCTAACATGAGGCTGTTCTTCTTCCTTCTCTTTTGAATCAGCTCCTTTAATGTCTTTGATACGCAAAGACTTCTGAAATATCATGGCCGCCAACTGTGACCGGACTGGCACAGAAAGCATAGCCCAATTAACCCACTCTAACCAGGATTCAATAACAACTTGTACCACCTTGCTCACGCCCAGGGCAGCCACCCAGAGCCAAAGACTGGCGAGGGTGAAGCTGGGCTGGTGACGCTCTTCCAGGAGTTTCAAGATGTTTAACATGCATATTTGTGGCGCATAAAGTGCAAAACTCGAGGCAACGGTCAGAATCCATTGCTGCAAGAACAGGCCTTTGTGCGCGAGGAAGACCTTGATCCAGAGTGACTGCCAACGCGTGTGGTTAAACAGGTTAAAGAACCGGGTCAGAAGAAACTGTGTCCGCGCTTTGTAATGCAAGCTCGGTAGGTCATCGTATTCAAGTCTCTCCTCTATTTTAGCCTTCTTCAAAAGGTGGCCGGCCCAAGCAAACGAGTACCGCTGGACGGCAGAAACCGTATACTGTCCGTCAATGACTCGGCCGTCATGGCACACGTTTGGTCTGCGTGGTAGGGAAAGTGTTGACGCCGCTGTTAGCAGCAGCAACAGTACGTCCGCTGTCGAGGCATAGTCCACGCTGCCATTGGTCTCTGCGGCAGTTTTGTAGATTCGGTATGCAGTCGTAATAGCGCCAGCGACACATGATATAGCAATACAAAGGCCAATTACGTATCGTTGTGTCGGGTTGGTAACGATAAAGAGAGACAGAATTTGCACAGTTGTCAATACCTGCCAACCAGTACATTAGCAGGACGGAACGACGCGGCAGCAGGCCTATGAGCAAACATCATATAGAAGTCATGAAGTGGTGAATAATGAAATACAACGCACACGAGCAAGAAGGTTTAGAAGCCCCAACTTGGGCCAAGTGGTTTCGAAGAACCCAAGTATTGAATTGGCTAAATCTATGGCGATAAACAGAAATGCTAAAAATTTTGGCAGTCGATCGGTGTATTTCGCCAGAGCCTTTTCGTCTGCTTCACCATCATCGTCTACATAGCCGTGTGACGGCAGATGGCTCGACCTAAAACCATAGCTGCGATTCTTGATACTGGCAAAAACTGCGGATCTAGATATTGCGTATAATGCATAGGCAGCAGTCGAGGAAGCTACAACTAGCGCCACTACAACACCCCGGCGTTAGTGCTACTCATCTTCAGCGGTCTTTGGCTCTCAGAGAAGTGATCGGAACCTGAAGAACATGAACATGACATTGAATTCTACTTACACAAGCTCTCGATGTTCACAGACATGGCTGCTCTCGCACGCCTGCGTCTGTATCTGGCTTTGCGGGAGCGAAATCCTCACTATCCGTCATCAGTGAAGAGGAGGAAAAAAAAAAAAAGGAATTACAGCTAACAAACATTAGTACATCTGTACCTACAGTGCCATACTATACTACATGGTTTTTAATACAGTGCAGGTCAAAGGTGGCAATGAAACTAGCAAATTTCACGAAAAATCTTTTTCTTTTCTTCATGACCAATAGTATCTAGCGAAGTAAACAAAGCTCTGTAAGCTCGTTAGAGTGTCTTACCTAGCAAATCACGCCATTTCCCTTATGTCATAACAACTCATGACACCGGCCGCTTGGAGAGCTCTATATTGTATGCCGTTTGCGTGACAGTCGCATAGCAGACCAGACCAGCCCCCTGTATGAGGAAAACACACGAACTATGGATCGGCGTCTTGATCCGAGACTCGGGGACCATTTGATCGGGGTTCGCGGGGTCTGCACACAACTGGTCTGATTGGGCCAAAAAATACACCCGATTTTCATATGCCTAACGTTGAGGCTGACTACCTACGTAATGAACATGTCGTTTCGGTATCGGTAGCAGCTGTATACGCATACAGATATGCCTGCAAACTGCCAGGGCCTCCCCAAATGGGGACTTAGACCGCGACTCGTTATCCCTTCGAGGCCCTCAATATTGCCAATTAGGCTAGCTGCGTCTCGTTAGACGACGCTTTCTCGCTGAAAGGAACATAGATGTAGGTGGGGTGCTGTTAGCCAAATCGTTTTTTAGGCGGCAAGGGCCCGCCAGAACCGCGCTTACTTTACCTGGCTATACCCCGCCAGGATTTCGTCTGCAGGAGACGATCTATCCACCCAAGCAAGTCATGGTGGGATGTGACGATGTGCAGGCCATATAAATTAGGTGCATAATGTTGACACACGCAACTTGACGAGCTTTTTACATCATTATAGTAGTGATCCCATTTGTCTCAACGCATGACGGCCTACCGAAAATAGCCAAATGCACCCCGAAGGCCTATAGCACAACCCTAGACATGAGCTGAAACTTCATTGCAGGTTCTTGAATCGGAATAGAGCCAATGTATTCGGCTTCGTCGGCAACCTCCCGGGCTTTCAGCTTACCATATGCCGGATACAGGTAGCGAATACCTACCTTATGTAGCAAAATGCGCATGCCAGTCGCCCCAGCACACTGCCTTGGGTAGACACGCCACATGGCAGAAATTTCAGTTCAAAACGGTTCCAGACGGTACCGTTTCTCAATGATGAGACATCTATCGCAGATGAGTGGTATTGAGGTGAAGGACACTCACTGAATCGGCCAGTCTTCATGAGAGTGAGCCTAGTGCTTATGAGGGCCGTATATGAGATGTAGTAGCTAGGAAGTAGAGATTCAGAACTGACCTTACTCCGGTGTGCCATATCTGATGTGTGAGAAAGGCTCCTATTACATTGCTACTATCAGTACACTCCTATCCTGCTTTCCAAACATTAAGCCAGCATGAAGGATTTTGCGGCCGTTGTGCCCGTTCTTGTGGCGTCCGTTGTTCTTTTCACGATACTGTATATCATCCGAGTTGCTTTCTTGTCGCCTCTTTCTAAGATCCCCAACGCCCATTGGTCTTCGGGATTCTCTTCTGCCTGGGTATTATGGCATCGATGGAAAGGTCGTGAACTCCAAACCGTAGTAGAAGCACACAGAAGGCTAGGGCCTATCGTCAGATTGGGCCCCAACGACCTTAGCGTGAGCTGCTATGAAGAGGGGATCAGGAAAATATACGGGGGAGGTTTTGACAAGCCTGTTTATTATGACTTCTTCGGTTACTATGGGTGAGCACAAGCTGCTCTCTCATTCTGGCGAGATGGAATAACTAACACGGGCACTTAGAACATCAAATTCATTCTGTAGCAGAACGAGGCAGCAGCATTCATTTCATAGAAGGCGTATGTCGACGCCTTACACGAAGTCATCACTTTTCAACTCGCCCGAGCTACTCGCTATGACAAGAAGAACTCTATATGAGCGGCTAGTCCCACGCTTACAGCACGAGCCCAAGACGGGATCTCCCACAGAAATTCTAGAGCTAAGCTACGCTCTCTGCCTGGACCTCGTTACACAGTTCATCTTCGGATTCTCCAATGCTTCCAACTTCCTCCAAGCACCCGCAGATGAGACGCTCGAATGGCTCGAGCACTATGAGCGGCGCTATTGTAAAGAGTCATTCTGGTCTCAGGAGCTTCCGCGCGTATCTAAGCTGCTTAACTTCCTTGGCATTAATCTGATGCCGGTCGGGCACGCAGAGTCGACCCAGTGGCTCGAGGATTGGATGATGAAGATGTGTGACGGCGCAGAGCAGACGCTTCGTGAGAAGCCTAGTCATCCTGAGGATGCACCGCTTGTTTTCGAGCCGGTAAATACTGCATCCAAGAAAGACTTTTCTAAATCGGACTCAGCCAGCCGTCGCCAGGTTGTAGCGAGTGAACTATTCGACCACATGTCAGGGGCACGGGAGGTTTTGGGATTGGTCCTCGCTTACACAATCTTCTACATTGCGCGCCACCCAACGGCCCAGAAGACATTAAGAGAAGAGCTCAGAGCAGCGCAACTGGACATGAGAGTACATGGAGAAGGGCCAACGGATGGTTGTGAGACCTATATGCCCCCAGCGCCGGCCTTGGACAAGCTACCCTATATGTCCGCCGTGGTCAAAGAGAGTCTCCGAATGCGCCCAAACAGCACCCCGCTACCCAGGGTTACGCCAAAGGATCGCAGCGTAACTCTAGCTGGCTATGAGAACATACCTCCAAAAACAAGAGTCAACTCGTTCCAATGGTTCGTACACAGAGATCCCTCCAAGTGGGACGCCGTCGATGAATGGCGGCCAGAGAGATGGTTGGAGGACCACCCTTCCTGCGAAGCTAGTGAGGCCACGGAGTCAGGTGAAGCAAGGCTATGGGCTTTTGGCAGTGGCCCGAGAATATGCGTCGGCCTACACCTCACACATTATTGTAAGTAACCCATTAAATCGTCGCCGTCATCTCTTTCCCTCCTATCCTTACCTCTTGATACCGTATTAACGCTAACTTGGGAAACGCTATCAAAGTAATGCGATACATCATAGCAATCATTTTCACAAACTTCCAAGTTACCGTTGCCGACCTGGCTTCCTTTGGCCGCCACACACCTGGGTCACTCGAAGACAAGCTGTGGTTAAAGTTTGAGCCTCTATTGGTGTGATGTTTCGGACGGGATAAAGTTGTCTTGTAACTGTTTACAATGCTGTCAACATAAGTACTAGTTGTCAAAGTAATTACATATATAGTAATTCTACCACGATATTTTGACCCCTTTTCTTTTCTCCTTCCACTATCTAGTCACCCCCAACTTGAAGATTGTCTTGATTCAATGTCAAAACCCACTTCCACGATGCCCTTCATTTCTCTGATAGCTATTACGGCTACCCGGCAACAAAGGGCTCAACAACTTTATTTAAAACAAGACAGAAACATCTAGCTTATCTCTCCGTTTTTCATCATAAATGAAGAACATACAAGGCATCCCAAAACATCTTGATTGTTATTGAGATCGTTGATCAAGCCGGCCAGAACACTAACGCGGTGCTGAGCGCAATGTTCTTGGCTACCCCTGATATCTTCTAATACGGAAATTACGAACATACGGTTCGAGGACAGTACCCTAAGGGGAAATAACTTCCCGCGTCTACCGTGGCGACGCATACCAAGACTTTGAGAACAGCACGCTGAGCCCACTCGATGAGAAAGAGACTATGAAGTCAGACCTCGTGGAAAAGAACACAGAGCTCGACGACCGGGGAGGACGTCGTACAAGTCAAGTTCGGCTAAAACGAGGATACAATCATTATAGGAAACGATTGTTTTCAAACACAACGGGACAGGATTGCCCAATAATTCCTAACGAGGTTCAGGTACCATATCTCAGAAAGGGGTAGATCCGAGGCTACCTAAGAATGTGCCATTGAGACAGGTCTGGACTCGGAAACATAATACTACGGCAATGACTATAAAAGACTGGGGACACAAAAGTGTTTGATGTATGTCACTAGGGGTTGTCCTGCTTCTAGGGTTGATAATCACCTGTGTTTACTTACTATTAACAGATATTTGACATCTTTGACATTTACTGTCAGAATTGTCAAAACCACGCCCTCCGAGCCTCGGGCTTTCGAAACTGCTGTTGTGAGAGGTTACTAGTAGGGATGGAGCTCCAGCCCTGTAAGATTGACTTCCGAGAAGGAGTCACGTTCTGTAGTAACTTGGAAGGTATAGCAGGCCCCGAGTCCCATTGCTCACCCTACAAATATCTTTTCATAGTTTATAACAGCAAAACTACGCTGATTCTTACCGCGAGTGTTTGTGAAGACGAAGTCGGAATGAATAGATGGGCAACTCATATTCCGGCTGAAGTAGACACGGACTCGGTCGGAATTGTTCCGTTGGTCTCCACGTATTCAGCTATATAACTAACATCGAGAAAGAACGGACTAGACCCCGGTTATTTTGCCCCCCTCTTTCCCGAACATCGGCCTATCCAATCACCAGAAACTAATACATGCAAGGTACAGATCTCTAAAATCGATCAATTCGACAACGAAGATACTATTTTATGCAGGCGTTTCTGGGCGTGTCATTTGAAGCCACTCATTAAACATCTCCTTCCATATCATAAAAGGGTTTACTGCGTCATAAACCCGATTCAAGACATCCGATTTCTTCAAGCGAATAAAGATGGACTCTCAGCAGTTTAGAGAAGCGGCCATCTCATCCATCGACGAGAGTGAGTTATCACCACTCCTACCGCAGATATGCAACCTGCTACCAATCAAAGGGCACTGGGGAATGCATCGTCATGTATATCTTGAATCATATTAAGAAGGATTATTTTTAATACTTTTTATAAAGTCGTTAAGTACTATGACACCATCGAGGAACGTCCCGTCTTGCCCTCGGTGGAACCGGGTTATCTAAGAAAGCTGCTGCCCCGGGAGGCACCGCAAGATGGCGAGGCATGGGCCGACATCCAGAAAGACATCGAGACTAAGGTCTTACCTGGAATTACGCACTGGTACGACATAATCTAGGAACCTTCATGGTCGAAACTATTTGTCAAGAACCGTGCTGACGGGAGAGGGGGGAACTCCCCGTTTTGACAGGCAATCCCCTAACTTTCTAGCGTGGTTCCCATCCTCCAGCAGCTTCCCGGCGATGCTGGGCGAGATGTACTCGACAGCCTTTACGGGCGCGGCGTTTAACTGGATCTGCTCGCCCGTAGTGACGGAGCTGGAGACCATTGTGCTGGACTGGCTGGCGCGGGCCTTCGCCCTGCCCTCCTGCTACCTATCTACAGGCCCTACGCGCGGCGGAGGGGTCATCCACGGAACGGCGTCTGAGGCTATTGCAACAGTCATGGTCGCGGCGCGGGACAAGTATCTGCGAGAGGCGACCGCCCACATCACCGACGACGAGGAGCGCGAGGACGCCATCGCGCAGCGACGTACGAAGCTCGTTGCCCTTGGCAGCACGGCGACACACTCCGCGACGAAGAAGGCGGCACAAATCGCAGGTGTGCGCTTCCGCGCCGTACCCGTGCATGCACGCGACGGGTACAAGATGACGGGGGCGGAGTTGCGCAAGGTGATCGACAGCCTCCATGCCAAAGGTCTTGAGGTGTTCTACGTAACCGCAACGCTGGGCACGACGGACACATGCGCCATCGACGACTTCGAGAGCATTGCCGACGTGCTTTCCGAAGTGGCACCCGCGACGCTGACGCCCGAGCAGAAGCGCGACGGCCAGGGCGAGATCTGGGTTCACGTGGACGCGGCCTACGCCGGTGCCGCGCTCGTGTGTCCCGAGTATCAGCATCTGACGCCCGTGCTGGAGCGCTTCCACAGCTACAACACGAACCTGCACAAGTGGCTTCTCGTCAACTTCGACTGCAGCCTGCTGTATGTGCGCGACCGCACGTGGTTGACCGACGCGCTCAGTGTCAGCTTGGCCATCTTGAAGAATGCGCACACCGACAGCGGTCTCGTGACCGACTATCGCGACTGGCAGATCCCCTTCGGCCGTCGGTTCCGCAGTCTCAAGGTCTGGTTCGTCATCCGCACGTATGGTATCCGTGGCTTGCAAGCGCATATTCGCAAGCACGTAAAGTTCGCCGAGGACTTTGGCGCCATGCTGCAGTCGCGCCCTGACTTATTCGAGATCGTCACGGGTCCTCGATTCGCGCTCACCGCGTTCCGGCTCAAGGGCAAGAACGCCGAGGCGACGACCGAGGAGGTCAATGCGTTTACTCAGAAGACTTACGATGATGTGATTGCTGACGGGAAGATCTTCTTGTCGAGCACGGTTGTAGGAGGCGTCTTCGCCATGCGCCACTGTCCCGCGACGCCCTTTGTGGAGGAGCACCATGTCAAGAAACACTTCGAGATCTTAGTTGCTGCCGCAGAGAAGACACTCACCGGAGCTTGAAGCCTTGGCTTCATTAGACAGATGGAAAGGGTCACGACTTAAAGAGACATAGATGCTGTACTTGCGCGGTTTATTTCCCAGCTCTACCTAGATCGGTTATATTACTTATAGACATGCGAATAGACATTGGTTGCAGGCTATAATAACCGTTTTCTGTTGTTTCTATTTCATGTTTCGTGTACCGTGATAACCCTCCTCATAACCCTTTCTGTGTATACCACTCGTAGCGCAACACCAACTGATTTCCGAAACGCTACCACATTCCATGATGCCCGTTTCTAGTATTTTCTCTTGTTTCAACCACATGCCATAGGTCCTTTTTTCCTGGGGGTATTTGCTTAGTTTAAATAAACCTTTTTATACATTGGCGACTACCAGGAGTCGCGACGACTTCTCCCACGCTCGGCCCGATCATGGTCTCCAAAGTCACCATAATCATACCGACCATCGTATTGGCGATAATCCCGGGGATCTTTATCATAGTATCGTCTATCGACGTAGCCGTAATACCGGTCATCATCGTATCTTTGAGCAGGGGCGCGGTAATCCACGGATTGATGCCGTCGTCGCGGATCGCGAGAGTAATGAGTTGCGCTGTTGCCACTACCACTACCACTACCATTGGCGCCTGTGTAATTATTATTGTAATGATCTCGACGAGAATCATCAGACGTCGTCGAGCTAGCGTGGGCCGACCTTCCGCGCCGGTCTTTTCTGTCGTCGCCGTCACCACGGCGCCGCCGCCGTTGCGGCTGGTTGCGCTCAGCTTCTTCTTTATCTTTTCTTGCCTCTCGTTCTTGCACCTGCTTCTCGATGTCCCATGCGAGCGTCAGGCCGATCAGGCCCAGGACTGCGAATTCTTTCACCCCGAACGGATGTTCTTTCTCCAGCTGCTTCCGCTGTTTCCGATGTTCGGGATGCGCGCGGGACGGGAGGTAGTCTCGCGGATCGGGCGGTGATAGCTTCATTTGGGACGGAAACGGGATCTGGAAAAGCAAGATTGATTGATGTATTGCCTAGTATAACAGTATGACGGGTATTGTAAAGTTATGTTATTACTTCACAGCGTAATAATGAGATTGGAATTTTCAAGAAGGCTAAGGAGCTTTGGTAAATCTTTTTCTGATATATTTTATTTAACTTCTGATTTTGCATGATTCCTTTTCGAAGTTTTGATACCCAAGACACGCCACGACAGGAGGGGGAGACCATCCCCTTATGATGAAAAAGGGAATCGTAGTGACCATCATCCATCATCGTGGAACTTCGAGACCTACCACCGACCAGTGGAAGCTGGAAACTTCGGCAAAATCTAGGAGAGCCACCGATAATGCCGCATACAGCGTTTGCTCTCCGCAAGGGAAGAGAGAATAAAACATATGCCATCATCGAGAGACGGGAAGCTGTTTTGCGATTCGACCACGGACGCTCGTAACACCGGGGATAATACATAGGTGAATCACCGAAAGCCCCATGATGTCATTTCTTCAGCGAGACTGGACTGTAGGAAGCCGCCTCATTGGATAATTGACCGTGGGACAAGGGTATGTGTCGTGCGTGGGTCTCAAGATCCCTTGTTTTACCTGTCCCCCTCACCGCTGACACGCCGTCCCCCGCGGTCTGGGCTAGGCCTTGTTAGGGAGAATTGTTTTTGGGACGGACATCGACCCTGATTGTCAGACGCAATCTGATCCTCCCGCGAGTGACGCTTATGTCGTCACTCGTTCATGTGACCTTCCCCTGTGGCTCAAGTAATTGCGTACACATCACTTTGCCTAGCTCCCGAACCTGCTTTGCCGAGGCTAGATCTAGAGATAAGTATGTACATAGTAAGCTAGGTTGGCAAATCAATTAAAAGATATGTTAGGGTGGTCCAAACAGGAACTTCATCACCGGCTCTCGTCGGCTTTTTTCTTCGCTCCATAATTGTTGATTGCCGTGCAACATGATGTACCTAAAAAATTGCCAAAACGCGAAGTCTTCGTAACTTTCTCTAATTGTCACCAGCCATTTCTCGTTTATATAATTTTTGCACCGAAGTTAATAAAACGACAATACGACACAAGACGGTAGACACTATCACAATGGGTGATACAAGTGCCATGGTCCTCGTTATATTATACAAGTGGGACATTGGTAGCATACATAAAATACCGTCAATACTTGCTGGGCTTATATGCTAGCTCGTCGAGGTGCTATTGTACGCCGGAGAGCTTTCTTAGCTTCTATTTCTTCCACTAGGGGCAGAACACCCTCAGCCTTTAGACGGGCAAGGAATTCCCGTCCATACTTGTAGCTTCTCTCGTAGATCTCATCAAACTTGCCAAAATCCAGCGTTCCGTAATCATCAATGGGAGGACGCATATAGATACACCCAGGTAGTGTCTTGGCCCTCTCAAGGGCATCCACGCTTGATACATAGGCTAGACGGGCTTGTATCTCTGCTAAGGTTGGAGGATTCGACGTGGTTGAGAAAGGGTTCCACCTATTGAAAAAAGCCCACACGCCGGACAATGTGTCTCCGTAGGTTTGGGGAACATCATTATCAAGAGCTCCAACATCGACAGCAAATATCACGTCAACACCTAGTGACTTCATGTGCGATACTGTTAAGTTATCGACATAACCGCCGTCCAGGAGCATGCTGCCCTCGTCACAAAGTGGGGGTAATAAACCCGCCAGCGACATGGACGCACGAACGTACCGCCAAGCGTACCCGCTTGTATGTATTTCGGCCCTGCTCTTACTGATATTTGTGGTGTTGCAATAAAAGTCCAGCCAAAAGTCCTCGATCTGGTGTTTTCCGAAAGTCTTGAATATTCCTCGGTTGAATTCGTGTCCCGTGGTATATGCTGCGGAGGGGTAAGTAAGATCAAGAGCGAACCGCCATATACTAGACATCCTGCCAGAAAACTTCTTGGCTAGACCGTACATTGGGACGACATCGGCATGGCGAGCGTAAAGCCCGCCCATGAAAGCACCAATAGAAGTGCCACCAACAATATCAATAGGGATGCCTGCTTCTTCAATCGCTTTGATCACTCCAATATGAGCAATGCCTCGAGCACCCCCTCCTCCAAGGACCAAACCAATGGATTTGCCGCAGAGCCTTCTGGCTAGCCTTTGGAAGTCTCCTTTGAATGGGGTTTCGGCCGAGTAGTAGGGCTGTTGACGGATTTTTCGCGTTGTGTACTTCTGTATCTCAGCTTGCAGAGTTTGTACACGCTCCTTCAGTGTTGGACCGCCCCTCTTCGCTGACGATTGAGAATGGACCGGGACAGAAGTGGTGGTAAAAGCCATTTGCATATGATAGTGTCCTCCATTGATCCAAACACGATTCTTGAGCCAAGATCTGGTTACACCAGGAGTTGAGTACTGTTCGGCATGTAGGAGAACAAGAGTTTTCCGGGCGGTAGATTTCGTGCTCAGCAGGAATCTTTCATATTCGCCAATATCTGGGGAGCTCTCTGCTAACCCGACAAGTAGAATACAATCCGCCTGGTTGATGCAGGTTTGAGTCCATGGTGCCGCGACACTTGTATCTAGCATTCATCTGGGTTAGTGGAAAGCCGCTATTCGGGATGAAAAGGTTTTATAAGTGGTATTGGATCAGGAAAAAATTAGAGTATGTTTATGCCTTCATTGACGGCGCTCTGGAAAAAGTTGTTCATCATAACAAAGAAAGGTGTTGTGGTGCTAATCCGGTACTTACCAGCAACATAGACGACAAGTCCATATTTTTCTTCCAGATCAGCGAGATACTGAGACAACTTCAACTTCCCCATCTTGTTAAACGCGTATTTCCCGAGATGGCTAAGAATAGCAGACTGGTTTAACGAGGTGGCGCCATTTATAGTTCCAACTTGTTGGAGCGCGTTCATGAGACGGTTGCCGAACTCAACAACAGGCACCCCAGCCCTGATCGGTAGTATTGCAACGGTTCGTATATTGAGCGTCGATGAGCTCTTATTAATAGAGGTGCCTGTGCTTGCATCTCTTCCCGCGTATGTACTTGGGTCATCAATGATGCGTCGCATCCGCGATGCGATAATCTTTGAAATCTTAATAGTGATGTTGGGGTGTTCTTGGGCAAGACTGTTGAATAGGGTACGGGGAAATTTAACGAGCTCTGTGTCACGGATGGCGTGTAGAGTCCCCGTACGAGCAGACTCGGTCATGACTTCCAGCTCACCAACACTATCGCCTTGACCGAATTCGGCGCGAACACTCATTCCACCGTCTTGCTTGCCCTCTACCAAGCGCAGCCGTCCGTTGAGAACCAGGTATATTGCTTCGCTCTCCTCATCTTTATTGAAGATGACTTGTCCAGCGTCAACTTGCACCCATTCAAGAGCAAAGTCGATGTGAAGTAAGAGCCGTGGTAGTAAGTTCGTCAGTCTCTTTGCCATCGTCAGGAGAACGATTGGGTATTTCTCAACGATTTTTTCGAGGGTGGCTCGTGGTATAAAGCCAACATAGACATCCGTTTTGGCCACAACATCTATGAATGACCGGTATGACGATACTGTGCTGATATACCCGGCCAGTCCACCTGGCTTAACTAACCCGACGCGGCGACGTCTTACTTGGGCGTTTCGTTTGCTTTCTGGAGGGTTGGTGGCGCGGTTAGACTTAGCCGGCAGGCTGAACCCGGACGAACCGTGGCGTATCGCATCGTGGGAGTCTGCACGATGCATTGCATCAACTGAACTTCTGCTGGATGAGCTGAGAATTTCGCTGCCAGGATCGTCCGAAGGGACGCAGATGTCTAGAAAGCCGTCGATGACATAATACAAACCAGGGCTCCGTTCTCCTTGCTCAACAAGGACAGATCCCTGACGGAAAAAGACAATTTCAACCTCGTGCTTCATCTCTGCAGCTAGAAGTTGGGGATTGGGGCTTGCGCCCATGGAGATACCTCCAGACGTCATAGACTCGGCATCCCAGTCGGTAGAACCATCAAAGGACGGCATAAACCCGAAAGCATTGTTGCTCAACATGGTTTTCGGCCTTCTACCATCATATGTTACAATGCGCGGCGATCCTTCTGTGGAGTCCTGGCCTCTCGACGATGTCCCACTTGATTCCATGCCTAGTGTTTTGAATACGCACTCCAGAACAGAGAGGCGGAATAAGTTGTCTTCATCGACCGACTCTCTTGGGTCAATGCTCAGACGAGCCCGCTGTTGGGTTGAGAATGGATTGAAACTCCGCTGAGCTAGAGGGCTCGCAGCGTCCTTCCCAAGAACTTCAGTTGCTTGCCAAGTCTGTGTTAAAGGGACCTCAAGTGTACCTGATCGATTGATTCCACCGTTGCGAGCCAACTGGACGTTAGCCAGAAGGTCTCCCGGACTGGAGGTATGTATCGATTGGCGGTCTCTCGGTGGTGCTATGGTTGATGCCACAACAGACTGGGGTCGGGCTCTAGACATTGCTTGCAGTGCAGCTTCTTTCCTCAAACCCGTCGAAGATCTACGGCGACGGTTAGTAGTTGACGCGTTGTGTAAGGCAATGCCTTTGTCTATCTCTTCTTCGCCGGTCCTATCCCGTTCTTGGCTAAACTTTTCCTTCAGCCGCTCCAAGGCATTACCACGGAGGAGATTCGGTAGCTGCCAAGTGGTATATTTCATCATATTTTTCTCAGTATGGAGCACTTCATTAGTTAACCCAAGGTAATTGTAAGCCGTAGCAAGAGTGACACGCTGGAATCTTGACAGGATCACATGCACAATATGTGCTGAGGCTTTCGGGTAGACCTTGATCAGACGCCGAAAAGCGCTGGCAGGAATGATAGCGATCGTGGTATCGGTAGTGGCTCTTGCAACAATATCGGGATGAACGGAAGTAGCAGTTCTCTTAATGGAAGGCCGGTTGGAGCGTCGAGGCATGGGAGAGTCATCCAACGACATTGGAGGTATACCGGTAAAGGAACTAGGCTCTTCATGTAAAGCTTGCTGCTCCCTGGGATCTTGCTCGCTGGCAGAGGTCCCAAGATTTCCAGCTCTAGGCGGTGTCCTTGGTCGGTTGACGAAGACAGTGTTATCGGAACGGCCGACGCTGGTACTGGCTAATAATTTGGGAGTAATGGTCTCAATGGCCAAGGTGGATTCCGATTGATCGTCCGATGGCGGTTGTAACTGCACATCTTCTGTAAAGAGGGACATGATGGAGAAAAGGGAAGACATGGGGTTTCCATTTCGGACCTCGGTAAGAAGTTGGTATCTCTGCTGGCCGGGTAGTGGACTGTCCTCGTCGTCATTAAACGATGAATCAAAGGATGAGCCCTGTCCCATCGCTGAGCTTCTCCTCTGGCTCTGCTGTGACGACTTAACAAAGATCTCGACTAGGCCATCCACGACAAAACAAAATCCTTTTTCATCTTCTAGATTTAGGGTCTCGCCGGCGATAAGCTTTCTAGTTTGCATGCTCCGTGTCAATTCATGGAAAACCGGCCGCTCTAGATAGCCGAAGATCTTGATAGCGCTTAGAAATTCGTCCAGGTAGTTTGAGAGCCCCGGCTTTGCTCCTTCTTCGTTGGCATTGGCGAAAAGATCCAAATCCGGCTCCTTTCGCTGCGGTTCGGGAGGCAGCCGGGAATACATGTTCAAGTATCGGTAGCGCACTACCCATGTAACACCCGAGATCATAAGGAAGAGAATTATTGCACTGTTCTCAAGTTAGCGCATGTCCGCTGGAGGGTAGGCCAAGGGCAAGTTACAGTGTGGTAGCGTTCATTGTCACTGTCCAGCTCGTTGAAAATAACGTGAACAGCAATGTTGGAACAGAGATTGTCGTCAGTTTCAGACTCCAATACAAGAGATTTGAGAGGATTTGGAGGATGAACAGAAGAAGGCTGGCGGCCAGGCCGAGCCACGAAGAACCCTCAGACTGTGCGACGTGTTGTGTTTGCGTCAAGACCGACGACGCAGCTATCCCAGTAGAGCTTGCCATGTTGGAAATGGAGTCAGAAAGGCTATTTGAGCCCCCTGGGACGCCTGAAATGGACATTTTCGTGGGAATGCGATGGAGTTGCTATCGATTGAACTGTTTCTTATCCCATCTCATCCCGCAACGCGATTGGACGTCTCGAGATTAGAACTGCAAGAAAGCTCGCTCGAGACTCTTTTTGTCATATAGCCTCTAAATCCAGCCTTCATGGGTCCGGAGCTGCAATTCCACCTATTCTGGAGTGGGACGGACATTTGGGGCTGATGAAGGTGAATTTTTGAGGGATAAGAAAATGAACAGTTCGCAGACAAGCAAGATGAAGAAAAGCTCCGAGACAAGGTCCTGTTCCCAAAGTTGGTTTTCAAAAAGAATTCCTCGTGACCTATAGTGGGACCTTTCACTAGCTTGGGGGGCATGCCTTAGGTAAGTAGACTTGCCGGGGAGGTGCAAATTTCTTCCGTAAGCCGACCGTCATATCAAGGATAGGCACCTCTTTCTGTACTTTCTAAGAGACTTTTGCTATCGAAATTCTATCGCCTAGTTCTGGCCAGAAAAGTATCTCAATAAATAACAGCCTTAATACGCTGGCATTGAGAGTACCTCAATTCAGCGTGTGACTTTGAGTAACTACTACAAAGTCTAGATGCCGAGTAGAAGTCGTAGTAGGCATGTACTGCTCCGAGGTATGCTGTACTCCTGTGTCTGCGTAAGTACTTCTCACCTGCAGTGGTTGGTGTAGCCAGCAGCCACATACACTAGCCTCATTGATTATCCTGGCTTAGGACCTTGCAAGGTTGTCAGTGCTGAACAAATGTGGCTCAGGCAAGTACCTACCCTCGCAATCGGTGTTTGGCGGGGTTATCACCCCACGTAAAGATTTCGAAATGGACGACTGCCTTCAAATTTCACTGTGTGACTCCTCCACCTACAGTAGAGCAGTAGTCCAGTAGTAGCAGTCTTTCTGTTGCCCAATTCTCGAATGCTGCATAATTTTCGCCTCCCCAAAAGGACATAAGTTTCATTCCGGACCAACGATAACATACGACCTCTCCTGCCGTGACTTACACGAAACTCTTTCTTGGGATTACCTCCTCTTGGGCCACCGCCGGCCATATTCAATTCGTTTCCTATCCCACTTTCGCGCACCCCCTCAAACTCGTCGCCCAACATGTCGTTGACAAACTGCCGGTTCTATGAAGAACCTTATCCCGAGATCGACAGCTTCGTCATGGTCAATGTGAAGCAGGTGGGTAATTTCTTTGGTCGCATCAACCCACTACTTCGCTAACGCAGTGCATAGATCGCCGATATGGGCGCCTATGTGAAACTTCTCGAATATGATAACATCGATGGCATGATTCTACTATCCGAACTTTCGCGACGTCGTATTCGTAGTATCCAGAAACTCATCCGCGTCGGCCGCAATGAAGTTGTAGTCGTATTGAGAGTTGATAAGGAGAAAGGTATATGCAATTGCGGTCAAAAACCATATGCACACGTGGGTAGATGCTGATCTCGCTTAGGATATATTGATCTCTCGAAACGCCGTGTCGGTCCTGAGGATATTGTTAAGTGCGAGGAACGGTACAACAAGAGTAAAATGGTGCATTCCATTATGCGACACGTCGCCGAAAAGACCCAAACACCCATCCAGAGCCTCTACGAAAGCATAGCGTGGCCCTTAATGAAGAAATATGGACACTCTATTGACGCTTTCAAATTCTCGATAACGTAAGATCAGCAGCGATCGAGAAGTTGCACCGCGTTATCGCTAATACCTACACTAGGAATCCTGATGTATGGAACGATATCACTTTCCCCAGCGATGCGGTTGCCGAGGAGCTGAAATCCTACATTGGCAAGAGATTGACTCCCCAGCCAACAAAAGTCCGAGCCGATATCGAGGTCACCTGCTTCGAGTACGAGGGCATCGACGCTGTGAAGGCGGCGCTCCGGACAGCTGAGGCCCGCAACACGGAGGAGAACCAAGTAAAAGTTAGACTTGTCTCCCCACCTCTATATGTCTTGACGAGCATGTGTCTTGACAAGAATGTTGGTATCGCTCGTTTGGAAGAGGCCATCGTTGAAATCCGCAACAGCATCACGAGCGCGGGAGGCCAGCTGGTTGTGAAGATGGAGCCCAAGGCCGTCACAGACTCTGATGACGCGGAACTGCAAGCGCTTATGGAGAAACGCGAGCGTGAGAACGCCGAAGTTAGCGGAGACGAGAGCGTTAGCGAGAGTGATGACAATATCCCCGAGAACGTGTAAAGTAAAGGGGCCCGTAACTAGGCTCTCGAGTACAACTAATTAGAGGTCTGACATCGGGGGGTTTTGGTACGGCACTCTATGGCATTCTGGCTGGATCATCAGGCAGTCAAAAGTTTTTAGCATGCAAGTAGCATCTACACGAGCAAACGGGGATTTAGCTCCCATGGCGGTGGGCTATCAGTATTTATCTGTGTACGCAGATACTTGAAATACTGGTCTTGCGAGTATTCCAGACAGTTATAAAGCGGTTTCCATGGACAAAACTCGATCTTCAGCGCGATACCTGGGGCGATATCTGTAGTATTGGCGCTGCTCTGTTCTAGATATGGGAGATTCCACAGGCCCTAGATTGATAGAGAAGCGGAATTTAAAATGTGAAAACGGCGAAGTATCAAAATGTAGTGAGTGGCCCTTCAAAATTCAGCGTTGCAAGATGGCTGGTCTCGTATGCTGGGGCATACCTGGGTTATGGTCAAATAAGAATCTAAGATAAACTTGGTACTAGGTTAGGTAGTGGGGCGTTCATGAGCTCTACTTTCCTTCTACACAGTAATATAACTGATTAACAGTCTAAGCTTTTGCCTTCTTCGCTTTTCCAGTGATCGTAAGATGCGATAAAACAGCTGCCATCATGGCCATCAGATCAATATGGTCGAGGTTAAGACAGCAACGCGCAAACTTCGGGCGCTTCGGCTATTACATGTTCATGTTTGCGGCTTCAATCCCAGTAGTAGTCTCCTTCAACACATTCGTCCTGGAGCTGGCATGGATCCGCGGCGCATCTATGTACCCTTTCTTCAACTCGGAAAAGAACCAGACTACGCGAGAGGATGTTGTCCTCAACTTCAAGTATAATGCGCAATATTCTCTGCAGCGTGGCATGATTGTTACTTTCTGGTAGGACTCACCCTGCTCTTGAAATGAGCGCACGTACATGCAACCCTCCAGTCTTGTATGCTAAAGGTGTCCATAGGAACCCATTGAGACCGGAAGCTATGACAGTCAAGAGGATTATTGGATTGCCCGGCGACGTCATCAAAACTCGAAATCCGTATCCTGTTCAGACGGTCATTGTGCCTCCCGGACACGTATGGGTCGAAGGCGACGGTGGTGAGGGCGATAGCTTGGATAGCAATGTCTACGGACCCATTGCTATAGGATTAATCATTGGGAAAGTCACACATTTACTATGGCCGCTTCACAGGGCTGGACGAATTCGATGGTGGGAATATGCAGATAAGATACGGAGCCATGGATAAATTATCTTCTCGACTCGTATCCTTTATACTTGCACTGACTTCTGGGTGTAACTGCGCATTACATATTTTCGTTGACCGTCTAGCAGCCATCTCGCAATTCTCACTGATGTAGGAATAAACATTATCACTACCTGTATACACAGAGACATATAATCACATATGGATCCTACATATGTACCCAACCTAGAGGTGTCGCAAGAAGTCTGGAGCTTCGGGCAGGCGAACCTTGTGTCTCAATAGGTAGCATAAGTAGGTACCTATGTACTACTGCACCTAATGAGGCTCGGAAGCTACCTATTTAGGTCTCTAGAAGGGTTGGCTAATAAATACCTATGTGGAGTTGGGTTCGATTCATAATAACGGCGCCATTAGATTTTCGCATGGCTGGTCTTTCTCCTACCTAGGTAGCTTGACGTTATCTTCTTATCAGTACAGGCAATCATACAATGCGATAAGCGTGCACGTGCCACACTTCTCTGTCGGGTCGCGCTAAGGTTAACAGATATGTCAATCGCGCTAGTATTTTTTATTACGGGAAATTCCCATTTGTTGCCGCAGGACCCTATATGAGGGTCTCTCGTCGACAGACGGGAATGAACATTTAGTGGCGGTCGCTTGTGAGAGACACTCATTTTCTAACTTGACTACCCTTCTCGATCATCCCTCCGCGAGTGTCGCCCTTGTTATTGGGCTGGCGCTCGATAGCCGACATCCCACTGTTTATCAGTTTCGTCCATGATGGACTTGGAGAGCGAACAGCTACTCCACCGGACTTTACCTCGCAAAGACTGTTCGAAAACTTCTTCGACCTGTAGAAAATGACCATCGGACATGATGAGACAGAAGGGCGCCCTCCAATCATTCACGTCAGTTCAGCAAAATCCCGGGCATCACTTGTGCCCAGCTAATAGTAACATTCTAGTCCATGATTGCCGGAGGGTTTGGAGGGACTACTGGTGATATGTTAATGCACTCACTCGACACCGTCAAGACGCGACAGCAAGGCGACCCGCATTTCCCTCCAAAATACTCGACTTTCGGTTCTTCCTATTACACAATATGGCGCCAAGAGGGCATCAGGCGAGGGTTGTATGGGGGTTGGCTGCCGGCTATGATGGGCTCCTTCCCGGGGACAGTTCTTTTTTTTGGCACTTATGAATGGAGCAAACGACACATGCTGGATTACGGGATACAACCTCATATCTCTTACTTGACGGCTGGTTCGTACCATTATTACCCTGATCACCAAGTGAGATCGGTGCTGATAGTTATGAAAAGGGTTCCTTGGCGACTTCGCAGCATCGATAGTTTATGTACCATCGGAGGTGCTGAAGACGCGGCTTCAACTCCAGGGTCGCTTTAATAACCCCCATTTCAAATCCGGTTACAATTACCGGAGTACATTCGATGCTGCTAGGACAATCGTTCGAACAGAAGGCTTCGCTGAGCTCTTCTCCGGCTATAAAGCGACATTATATCGAGATTTGCCATTTTCCGCACTACAGTTTATGTTTTATGAACAGTTCCAGACTTGGGCGAGGGAGTGGAAGGACAGCCGAGATATTGGTGTCCGTCTGGAGCTTTTAACCGGAGCGGCGGGTGGCGGGCTAGCCGGCGTCATGACTTGTCCCCTAGATGTTGTCAAGACTCGTCTTCAGACTCAGATTGACCCCGTGCCGGTTTTGCACAAACCAAAAGATCGCACCACGACAGATACCAAAACAGGAATCAAAGAATCCGCTCCGAAACAAACATTATCCACCACTCCGCTGAGTTCTCAGATACGTCCGATTTCTACCTCGTCGCCATCAACCTCGCTACCACGGCCCGCAGCTATTCCTTTAGACGAAGACTCCATTTTCAAAGGTCTTAGACTGATATATAAAACAGAAGGAATTGGTGGATGGTTCAGAGGTGTTGGGCCTCGTTTTGTTTGGACCAGTGTTCAAAGTGGTTGCATGCTGTTTTTGTACCAGACCATTCTCCGACAATTAGAAACTTGGATGCCGATGGAAAGGAAAGAGATGTCTAAATAGGCGACATTGTATGTTTGGCACGTTACTGGTCTTGGCGGCTTCCCCTCTTTGTGTATACAACTTGAGCATTTACGAGGCGTTTGGGTATTATAGATGAAGACTCGGACGGGCAACTAGAAGTTATGTACTATAGTAGATATCTCAACCTCATCTGACTGTATTATAGACACTCATCAAATGTAATCAAAGTTAAAATAAAAGGAAGGAAATGATGAAGCAGCTCAAATCGAAAATAACTCGAACGCAGAGTGCCTACATATCGATTATGCGCAGTCGTATTTGAGAATCCGGACCTGTAACTGAAGAGGTTCTAGATGCTACAAGCCCCCTACCTAGGAGAACCGAAGTGGCTACCTGCAGGCTCTGTGCAGCTAGGTACAGATGTATGTACCTAAGTGATGACAATGAATAAAGTGGGGGGGACGGCCCAAGTTTTTGGGTTTGTATTGGCTCCACCTCGACCGACCTACCTAGCCAATGGGTATGCTCGGGAAGTGAAGCTTTATCGGCACATACACACTTCGCACTTCGAATCGAACGCCATGGAGACGGTCGATTGATCCCTGTCAGCTATGGCTACACGAAATAGAAGAACATGTCGCCCCCTTTGCCCGTCCCTTCGAAGGCAGCTCTCCGTGCCTTACGCGGAATTGCTTTGGGGTCATCATGCGCCATTGGTTTGATTATCGAGGACCGAAGACGACGAATAAATACGTTGAGAACCGCTGTCGAGAACAAGAAAAAGCTCAAATCTTCAAGACAGTATCATCAAACGAGTCTGGAACAATTAGCTTGGCAACTAGATGATGTGGTGACCGTTGGCCCTAGGATTCAATGGGAGGAAAAGGAGGGCAGTTTGAAAACCCGGCACGAAAAGACTCCCAATCATGCCGTACCCAAAGCCGCCGATCCATTCGAAGAACAGAATAATGCGATATCTTCCAAGGCAATACAACTGTCAATACCCCAACTTGTCAGCTCGCAGCAGGATGTCTCATCCGCCATCAAACACCAAATACGAACCCCCCTCGGTGGTCGGGCGGCGAGCAACGAACCAACTGGCAAAGTAACTGCAAGAGGCCAGTCGACCAAGGCTTTGCTTTTCCAGGGGAGTCAAAACCTCGTCATCAGCGAAATTGAAGATTTTCTGTCAGGGAATAGTGAAGAGGGATTGGAGCAAGCCGTGTCGTTATTTGTATCGCATTTTCCCTCCAAGTCTGCGCGTGATGGTTCTCTTCTCGAGAAATGGAAGAACATATCAATATACCTATCAAAGGAGTGCCAGGCGAACGGTCGATGGGAGGATGCTAGTCGAATATTCGCCACCATGGTAGCTTCTGGCCCAATGGAAGAGACTCAATTTTTCGCTTATAATCCAATACCGATCATAGAGTTCCATCTTCGCCGAGAAGAGACAGGCACCCGGTGCACTGCAGAAGCCTTCGTTGCAGCCTACAGGCTATTTGTAGCAAAGCTCAAAGAAAAGCCGCAGGCGAGTGGAACGGACATGGAACGTGTCGGTAGGCGCCTAATACTTGAGGCTTTTGCACAGGGGCAACATAACATTGCCCATAAAATATATTGGAGGACCCTGGGCTGGGCTGATGAGCGTGAGCCTTTTGCCCGCTGGGCTGTTGAGACGTTCTTCCAGCACAAAGACTACAAGAACGTCATCAAGATTTTCTTGCTTCAGTACTGCTATATGAACCCACCGAGGGAATATTTCCGCAGTATCATAGACTGTGTTGTGGACTCGGTCAGAGAAATGAAAGGGTTGAGCGCGACCCCGGTCCTAGCAGCCCTTGCCCAAATCCAGTGTCCCAAGGGAGAGAAGCTTGCATCACGATGGGTTATGAAGCTATTGCACGCTTATTGGGATCGCTATAAAGACCTGGCTAAGGCAACAGAATTCTTGGAGACAGCCGTCTCTCTTGAAATATTGGAAAAGATACCTCATCCGGAGCTTGTCCATTCCACTTTGGTTGAGATTGCAGTCAAGGCCGGCAATGAACAAATGGCGTACTCCTACGCTGAACATGTCATTCGCTTGTACCCAACGATGAAAGACATACTTTCTCTCAAATTGGCTGTTATCGAAGCCAGGGCCGGAGATTGGGAAGGCGTATACCGAACTTTCAATGGAATACAGCGCGATGCGTTACCCTTCCCAACTGCGTATGATGATGCCTTTGTCGTTGTCCTGAAGGAGTATACAGCCCTACACTCAGCTACCGAGACCCGGCAATTCGCCATGCGCTCCATCCAGGAACTGGGAGTTGGATTCCATCCTCACATGGTCACTCTTGTGGCTAAGAAATACGGCCAATGCCGTGATATGGAAGGCTTCATGGACTGGCTCACGCAATGCAGAAAACAAGGTTTTGCGTTAGATGCCGGTTTCTGTAATGTTGTCTTGTACTATTGCTGGGCAGTATGGAGGCTTTCCTTCCCAGAATTACGGATGATACATTCAAAGTTCGAAGCCCTCAATCCAAAGTGCTCGAACGAGGTGACTCAAAGAATCCTCAATCAGGCGGCATACCGCCAAGGCAAAAGAGTCTCAAAAGAGCAATACCGGGTGCGGTCTAAAGCAGTTGGTGTTAACAGGATGGCATTGCGAGGGAGGTCCACTAATCAGCGAGATGTCTTCGAAGCTATGAACCAACATCTTACGAAAGGCAAACCTTCTTCCGCCCTCGCCGTCTATAAACGCGCCAGACTGTTTGGCATGCCGTTCTGCAGTTATTGTCACCGGCTGGCTGTTTTGGCAGCTTGCCGGCTTCCGAACACAGATTCCCTCGAGGCGATATCTCTGATACAGGATGCCTATGATGAGGGTCGCGATGTTCAACATGCCGTCGCCGTTTTTATCAAATGGCAGATCAATCAGTTCCACGGCAATGCCAAGGATGCGGTCACACATATGCGAAACCTTATCGTCCAGTTCGAGTCGGCACAGATCGTAATCGGGCCGTCGGCGTTGACTCACATGGCAGCATTGTGTGTGGAATTGAGGCAAGTGGAAAAGGCCATTGCGTTATGCCAGCTTGCTCGCGACAGAGGCGGTTCACCTCACCTATGCTTCTCGGTGCAAAGCTTCAAGACTCTCGCCACTGCCTACTCAAACCTGCTGGACTACAGGGCTATGAGATCACTCATTAGAGACCTGTCTGAGAGTCGATTCTCAACAGAGAAAACGCTACTGAAACACCTCAAACTGATTCGAAATCGAGTAGAAAGAATGAATTGGAGCGATGCGAGGACCGCGTTCTTAGAAGCGGTCGAACGCGGCGTGGAACTGATCACACAAGCACGGCTCGAAGCTCGTACGCAGGGCAAGCTCATTTCAGAGAAGGCTTTACGAATCATTGGCGATGCGCTTGCTGACATGCAAAAGAGCGAGAGTGGAGAGATAATAGCACGAGAAGGTGCAGCTACAGATCAAGTTACAGGTCAATTCACACATGGGGGTATAGACACGGAGATGATCAAGCAATCTGTGGCCGTGGGATGGCAATAGGCAGTATTACGAATTTTGTATATGTCGAATCTTTTATATGTACATGTAAATATTTACGGAGCATCCGGTATTCGGGTGGTCCAGCCAGCACTGATTGTAATATGATACATGATCGTTGTTACCTAGTACCACTTTCAATGGCTACCTAAGTATAGCATATGCGTAGTAAGTACAGCACACCCACAATCAATCATGCCTATGGACGTTATCAGACGGTATTCATTCAGCTCCAAGAGCACAGGGGTTAAAAGGGGCAAGTTACCAACAGTACTATGCACATACTCTAAGGCATCTGGACATCCCTTTAGGTCTCTTATTCGTATTACTCGCCTTTCGATTGGCTACCGAAAAAAACTTGTAGCTTGGCGTCCGCTAAGCTCCACCAACTACTGCATGTGCTGGGTTGCGAAAAGTGCAGTGCCAACGGGGAATTTTAGGCTTGAGCGAGTTCGACAGAGGCCATCGAGTGCCAATTCAGGGACCATCTCGCAGTGGCTCACATCGAAAATTACCAAGAAGGTACATCTGTACAGCTGCACAGTGCTGTATACGAACGCTTCGCTCCCTGTGGTTCGACAAATCATTCCATCATGACCTGACGAGCAACTTTGCAATACGTTACCGCTTTTTTTTTTTTTTTTTTTTTCTCTTGCGATTTTACCCTTGTCCTTGTTCGTCGAATTTCGTTCTGCACCCAAGACGATTCTGCTGCTATTCAACACTGCAGCAGCATCTAGCCGACTTATAAACTTCCTTTACCACACGCATCCCTCGATACTACCCCAGTCGAATCTTCCAGCCATCGAATTCGCAGTCTCCGTCGAGCGCCGCCTGAATCAAGCGTATCATACCAAACAACTACTTCTAACCCCTCCTATCCCCCGAACAATATCCTATGAGTCAAACAGCGGTGTCGTCGACCCTTCAGGAGGACCTCGCGGTCCGGAGGACAAAATACCATGAGGCCGACGTGGTAGTAGTGGGCGCAGGTGTCTTTGGATGTGCTGTAGCAAATACACTAGCAAATCAGGGGCGGAGCGTCATTCTGCTGGAGAGATGGATGAAGGAGCCGAATCGGATTGTCGGCGAGTTGTTACAACCGGGAGGCTATGAGTCGTTGCAAAAGCTAGGCCTAGCTCATTGCGTCGAGGATATCGATGCTATAACAAACCACGGAATGGATGTGATATGGTACGGTCAGGACATGTGCATGCAGTATCCCTATCCCAACGAAGGCAGACGTCCAGCCATTCGCACATTAAGAAAAGGCCTGTTAAATGAATTAGCGAATGGTAAAACGAACGGCACGGCGAATGGCACTACGAAACATAAAGATGAGCCTAGGAGGCCACAAGGCCGCAGCTTTCACCATGGCCGCTTCATCATGCAGTTACGGAGGACGTGTATGAAGAACCCCAATATCACCATTTTCGAAACCGAAGCCGTCGCCACTATCAAGGGGCAGAGTTCGCCTGAGATCCTGGGTGTCGAGACCCGAACCGTCAACCCGACCACAGGGCAAAAGGAAGCAGATTGTTTCTTCGGCCAACTAACTATCATCGCTGATGGCTACGCCTCCAAATTCCGTAAAGAATATATCGGTCGGGCACCTATAGTTCGCAGCAAGTTCTACGCACTAGAGTTGATCGACTGTAAGCTACCGCATGCAGGCTACGGTCATGTCGTAATAGGCGGGAAGACCCTGTGTCTGCTCTACCAGATCGGGACGCATGAGACGCGAGCACTCGTAAATGTCCCCGACAAACTACCAGAAGCAGCGCCAGCAGCGGGCGGTGTGCGTGGTTATCTATCTAAGGTGGTATTGCCACAATTGCCCCCGAGTATCCAGCCCTCGTTTCGTGCGGCATTAGAGAAGGACGACAGAATACCCCCTAGCATGCCGAACAGCTGGCTGCCACCCACGAAACAAGGGTCACACCCAGGTTTGGTAATCCTGGGTGACGCCATGAACATGCGGCATCCACTGACCGGTGGCGGCATGACGGTCGCTCTAAATGATGCTATAATATTATCAGAAGAGCTCTCCCCAGAGAAGGTACCAGACCTCAGCGATCACGCCGCCGTGAGACGGGCCATGTCCACGCTACACTCGCGGCGCAAACACCTGACGTCCATCATCAACGTCCTGGCCCAGGCTCTATACAGCCTGTTCTCGGCCGAGAACCCTAATCTCGCCAAGCTGCAGCGTGGCTGCTTCGCGTACTTTGAGATGGGTTGGTCCGCAGACCCCATGGGCTTCCTCGGTGGCGTCATCCAGCGGCCGCTCCTCCTCGCCCAGCACTTCTTCACCGTCGCCTTCGTCGCCATCTGGCTCGACTGGAAGGACACGGGACTCTGGAATGTGCCGGTGCTGCTTTGGCACGCCATCAGGATCCTCTGGACCGCTACTGTTGTCTTCTTACCAGTCTTATTGAGGGAGCTGGTCTTTTAACTTTTAAAGGGGGAACGAAAACAAACGAATATATGAATCTTTATAGGAATTAAATATCTGTTAAAGTAATAAACTACATAGTTAATAGTACGCAATGAGCAATTTAGAATCAGGAAAAAGGGGAAAGGACCTAGTAGTCAACCTGCTGCTCGAGGAAGAATTATCGTTCTTGCTGACCTAACTCCTGCATTTTGACACTTAAGAGAAAAGGGGTTGTTATAATACGACCGAGCACTAAACTCCAAATTTTAATTAAAAGTGGTATTGCAAGAGTAACCTTTTATAAGGGTTAATACTTGTAGATAAAAGTTGGAATCCGAAAAGAGAAATAAAGGAAGGGAAGAAAATACTCATATTCCTAGAGACTATTCCCTAGCAAAATCTCGGGCTAGACCAGTACGATGATAATGATTGTAGGATATCCAGTCCATTCATGACAAAAGCAATACAGAGTAGCATGTAGTAACCATGCCTGATTTCTCAGAAGTTTTGCTTTGTCGACGGGCGACTTGTGAAATACTCTACACTGCATCTAAATCGAGGCATATATAGATACAGCAGACGATTCACCATTGACCTTGCCTGTACGGTTTCCTACATGTTGATTGAGAGTATGTGCAATGTCACTTCATTGGGGATCGACATTACATGTTTATGGGAAGCCGTGGAATTGTCAGATGATGTGTCTGTCATCTGCGTGAATGGAAACGGTCCGTTGCCTATGGAGCGTAAAGTAGATCTATAAGTAGAGCTTACCAACCTACCAAAGTGGGTATGTTGAGAAGAGCATGCAACAAGTCACTTAACTAAAGGACGAGACAGAGCTATCAAATCAGCGCATTTTATTGGGGGGGTATATAACACAACGCAATGTTGTTCGTCGGAACAACCAGATACCAGCAAACATCATACATGAAGAGGTGACTATTTATGTCACACTCTCTTAGGCTTCCATGAGACCCGCCGTGGGGGATACCGCGTCCTATGTCAAGCGTCTCCTATACACGCCCATCATCCAACTTGCGCGAAGCACGGCGAGGCCAATGGCCATCTTGATGCTGTCCTGTATAACGTTGAGTTTGCTGCCACCTACCTCGTGCCAGTCGATGGGAACCTCGGCGACCTTGATGCCGGGGGAGCTGCCAATAACAGCGCCATCGAACCCGAGCACCGGGACAGCTGGTGCAGACTCGGCCAACATGAGCATCTCGATGTCGAAGATCCAGCCCTCGGCATGCATGTAGGGCACGATATAGGGGAGAGCAGCGCGCGAAAATAGCTTGAAGCCGCATTGCGTATCACGGATACGACTCGTTGCTGGTGGGGTCAGGATCATAAGCACGAGATGGAATGATCTCATGAGGAAATTGCGTAATACCGATCGCTTCACCACGGCCTCGCTACCGACAAGATGACCGCGACTTCCTATTGCGACGCCTCTATAGGCTCCGTCTACAACCTCTTCGCATCCCTCGATCAGTTTGCCTAAGTCGCTAAACTTGGAGGCTCCATCGGCATCGGCAAACAGCGCATACGAGCCGCGTACATGACGTAGGCCATGCGTCACGCTACCGCCCTTACCGCGATTCTTCTCGAGCGTCACGACGCGCAGGATGTCGTGCAGTCCGTTCTCGCTCGCGAATTGCAGCGCAACGTCGACAGTCTTGTCGCTGCTTCCGTCGTTGACGATAATGATTTCATAGCCGGAAAGATCCTCACGAGGAGCGTTCTGGGCGTGGAGATGACGGCGCGGCGTAGATGGGCGAGACCCGGGTTTCTTAGCACCGCTGTCTGGCTTCAAATGCGTGTTCCGGCCGTACGTTGCATCGAGGTACTCGACTGCCTCTTTGAGCGTGGGAAGGATCCGGTCTTGCTCGTTAAAGGCTGGGAACACCACGCTCACCAATACCTCGGCCGGCTCGATAGATCCAATATCGGGTACAAAGGTCGCAAGGTCGCCGGATTGTTCCCGGTGTTCGCTTTGCCGGCGCTCTGCTAGCCAGCGGTCATGCCAGCAAGGCAGTTGCCGACGGTCATATCCTTTGCCGCTGGGCGAAGTAGTGATGTATGTTCTCTCCGAGGGTAACACGGGGCGGGGTTTGGGCGCAATGAGGTGGAGGATAACGAAGAGCTGGCATGGTAGTTAGCAAGCAATGTCCTCAGATTTCCAATGCTTAGTTTTCATACACTATAGAATGTCACTGCAAGCAAGAGCACCAGTCCTAGAAGGAGATGATGAAGCGGGCTCTCCGCGACAATTGCGAGAACAGAGTTCATGGCGGGCAACTTCAGACGAGGAACAGGACAAAGATCGGATTAAGGGCCACGCCGCACTGGGCATAAATGTCAGGGAGAAGGCGCAGGTGCCCCCAGCGAGATCCTCGCTGAGAGCGACAGAGATATGGAAAGACCACAATTAAAGATTCCAATCATAGAGGTTGCGCAGATCGTTTGTCTTAAAGTTGAAAAGTAAAGCTGTCGACTAGAGAGCTAGGGCAAGAACTAGAATGTGACATGGGGGAGCTCTGGAAAAGCCACGTTTAAGGCTGACGAATGGTTCAGCTGCAATGCCACTCTGCAGGACATGGCTAGTGGGTTCTTAAGTGTGCTGTTCCTTGTTTGCTAACCAGCCTAAGAAAGGTACGCTACTGGTAGTGCGGGGTTACCCTTAACACCCCTGACATAGTGACATTCACTGTCTTAAAAGAGCGAAAAGCCTGCCCCGCAATTTGAGGCTTAACCAAGACTTACTCCATTCTCAATGCCAAGCTGTAGTAAGCCAGTGGCACCCAGACCATGTCCTGCCCTGTCTAAGATCATGAACCGCACACGGGTTTGCATTATACGATTAACAAATTCTTCCTTTAATAGAATAGCACCTCAGATCAATCGTTAACCGGGGAAGGGTTTATTTCCACCTACCTACTGACCATGGCCATGACATGCTCCATTAAGTACAAATGTCTCTTTCCATCTAGACACTCTTTCTTTCTATGATCGAATGTCGTCATTTCGTCACAGATGTCACGGAGAGGCCTACCAAGCGTACTGGATGACTCTATTGCATGTTATAATCACTGAATGAGCACGTCAGGCCTGACTGACATGCTCCCTCTATACACATGGTGATCGGCAGACAGCCCGTCCGCCAATCCTACGGTGCCTCACTCGTGCGCACTGGATCTATATCTACGTGACAACACATAGAACCATGAAAGAACCATATAGCTAAAATCGCTAAGATCATCATCCTCTGGGAGTTATTTGGACAGACAGACAACAAATGTACCTGACCGGTTATGATTTGGACTCAGAGAGGCAGGCAAAACTGTATCTGTTGCGTAGGGTATGATTCCTGGATGGAATTAACAGCGTCGATTCTTCCGTCACAGAATCAATCATAATTCTCTTGTCAATAGGCAGAAGAGCTCTTTCCTTGATAGCCCGTTGCATACCTGAGATCCAAATTGCCCAGAACCCAGTCTAGGGAGTTCCCTGCCTATGTCCTTGAAGTTATCACGGTTTCGTTCCCGACTAGCTCTAGCCCGAAGCACAGACACTGAGCACTGCTTGAGAAACTTCCCTTCCTTGTGCAATGATAACTGCAATTAGCGGAATATCCGCCAGTGTGAACTGTGACTTTTTGACCTTCCCTAGCTTTTCTGGTCTTTTTCATAGCTGGGTTGGAGGGTCGTGGGGACGAAACGCGTGGAGAAGTAACAATTCGTTTGGCTCCCTGCAGTACAGCAGCTGTTACCGCTGCTATATTTGATCTTCTCACAGGCACCTTGCTCTGTGTCGCGGTTCGGTCTCCAGTTGGCTGTGCCCAGGGATGGATGACGGCTATCCCCGTATAGAGAGATGGGATAGCATATAATTATGCCATTAATTCCTGAATGGGATTAACGGCGTCGCTTTTCCCGTCACGGCTTATTTGTACAGAGTCTCGACCTTTGGGGTCCGGCTGCGTTCGGTCCAGCCCCTTTGTAAGTCTAGTTAGTCAAGGTTAGCCAAGGTGAGAGGATCATCACTTTCCCCATCACTTACACATGTAACGCCCGTGGCAGAATAGCCCAGTGTATTCCCATTAAGCTAACAGTTTCAAGCAGAGAGCCATAGCAATTTTGATCCGTACAATGGTAACGTGAGGCAGTTCGTCCATTACGGCCAATGCAGCATATCATGTCCTGCAACAAGGGTTCCAAACTCACTTGGATACCTAGTAGGTCGGTATGGTCGGTCCATCAAGTTTTGCGTACCCTTCATTTCAAGTCTTGAAACTCATATAAGTGCCTAGTTCTCTAATTATGGGGCTCGTTAGCTTATTGACATCTTCATACGGAACAGAGTATATCCTTTATGCTAGAGGGGTTTAAACACACAGGTCAGTGAACAACTGGAATGAAGCAAACTTACTTTGAAATACCAATAATTGGCATTGTTCCACTCTCGCTGACTTGGCTATGCGTGCGAAAAATTCTGCAGTGCAAATCTTTGATGCATTACTGCGTGTCTCTTACGATATGCCGCGCCAATCACGCCGTAGGTCCTGGGAATGGCCGTGTCGCCTCGGAGGCACCCTTGCATTTTCCGCAGCTGCAACGGAAGCCAGACCACATGTCATAGCTCGGGAATTGCAACGCCAACCACGACACTACTAGAGAAAGTAGAACGTAGTCAAAGCCGGAGGTCTGGCTCAGTGTGCATATTATATACGTATGCGACCGCAATAACACGAACATCTTCTCGGGATCACTAGCGTACCGGATGAATAGTTTCTGGCCCCCGCGGACCTTGGTCTTTGTGGTAAAGACCACAGGCTTGCAGTCCTTATTGTAGTGGTATTCTAGTAAATGAAGCCAAACTGTCAGCATATATCCATACATGAAACTAACTCTCTTGATAAGGTGTTCACAACGACCAGACCGCAAGGTTCTCTGTTGCATACCTTGTCTTGAAGTCAATAATCGCGCGCTGACACCCCCATTCCGAGTCTGTGAGTTAAACGGGATTGCATTATTAACGTGTGTTCTTTGCATGTGGTTATATTTGAATAGGATAACACGTACGTTGGAAATGGCCTTTAACCATGCCGTCATCGGTGGGCCGCGCACCATTCTCGGCGTCACGACGTAGCCTCTAAGACCACGGGTTTGCCTGTAGACTATTAGAAGATCAAGCATCGTGCATAGTCGCCTCTTAGCGGTGACATCGCTGACACAAATATCTTACCAAGAGAGGCCACCAGAAGAATCCAAGCCTTAGTTCCCGATGCCAATGGTGCAGCAGAGGAAAGTTTCTATAAAGAAACAAAGAAGAGGAAAAAGAGAAAATGGAATAGAAACAGAAAGTGTATATATATAAGAGAAAAAAGAGAAGAAAAAAAAAGGAAAAGGAAAAGGGAATAAAAATACATATATATAAGGAAGAAAAGCAAAGCAAAAAGGGAATGAAGTGAGCAAAGGCAATACGCATAGAAAGGGGAAAAGAAGCAAAGTGAGCATGTCAAATTGTGAGAAGCAAGGTAGGTAATATACAATATATGTGCGTACATGTCTTCCATATGAACGCCCAGGCCTCTAGATCAGTACTATTGTCAACAATAGGCAACAGTTACAACACCATCAGCAACGATGAATTGGTACATCAGGTACAGTCGGTACTTATACCGCTAAAATGTACGTACCATGTCCTCAACTTCGCTTAGCGTGCCTCAAAAATGGCGATACGGCTTCTGAATGGCCAGTTGATTTTGGTGATCTTGCAATTGTTGTGCTTCTAGGGAAGGAAGGTTCATTCGGAAATATATACCATCCTGAGGGTTGGAATTATGCCGGCAGAATCGAATCAGTCCTCCTTTCTTTACGAATATAAATATGTGCCCATGTTTCTGACTTCTCCCCTCTCCTTTCCCTTCCCTTTTCCCCCCCTCATCTCTTTCTTCCGCGTGGTCTAGCTTTGCTCACAAATATTGCTAGATACCGGTGCCAGCCCCAGGCACTGGTTGGTCCGTTTCCTCCCTCACGCGTAATTTTTGATTTCTAACTACAAACGCTACTTTTCATTAGAGCCTTAGCCCCGTGCCGAGATCTGAAGAAGAAAACCGTGACATATAGACTTTCCTTGCTTTGATACCGTCACCATGTAATCCAATACCGCGATGTGACTTTACAGTGTCTCTTCGGCGCGTTCTCCTAGCAGTTTGACCTCGTATATGTATATACGTAGCTATCTATGCGTTAATACTAGCATAAGGGCCTTTCTTGAAGAGTAAAAATATCTATTATTAACCTGAGACAAGTCACTTTATCCCAGAGTGAGCGCCCGACGGCGTCTCATGTGATCTTTTGTTGGCCATAATTTGATAGTGTGTGATGATGCCTAGATGAGACATCGCGTACCCCGTCGCCAAGCGTTAGTAGCTGTTTTCAACCAAAGTCGTAGACATCAGTGTGTAAATTAACATTATTGTATCATAGAGAGCCAGAAGGGTGTGGGAAATGCACCTATCTTTGCTAACGTACAGATACCGTACTTCCCAATCCGAGTGGAATTAAACCCATCACGAAGCCTCAATTACCTTGCGTACTACCGTGGTACCAAAGGGTCTCGATGGAGCCAGGTATTATGACACTAGGTTTACTGTAGGCAAATAGAGTTTCGACAGAATGCCGCTCAAAGGATCTCTTACCTGCTTATAGGAACCGCGGCATAATTATTACATTGGAGAATCATTACTAGAGAAGGAATTGGCATTATCAGCGGGGAACTCGAAGGACAAAGCCTCCAATGTTAGATATAAAGCGCTCCTGGGTTGTTAAGTGGACACTTCAAGATATTATCAAGCAGGCTACAAGTGTGAATAAGTGTAGTATTAGTACTATTGTCGCATGCGGAGGCAGAAGCCTGACAACGCGAAGGTACCTCTGCTAACATACGGGATACTTTGGTATTTATAAATATAGTACAAGTGAAGATATTTGGAACTGCAACTCCTTTGCAGTCGTAGCTTGTAACAATAGTCGCAGGCGGCAACAATATAATTACAATAAATGTCAGAGCAGACCCATTCAGCAATACTCATTGAACAAAGTAGCATCGACGCCGACAACACGGCAATGGCCAATTCAAACAAGTAACAAGAGGTGTATTTCTTCTTCAATTCCTCGCCATCGGCGATGAGCTCAATGAAAAAAAGGGGAAAGATCAAAAATTATTCCGCCACTCAAACGGTATGCTAGCAGCGGGGTTCTGCCAACAGCTGCCCGTTCTTCATGATCAACAGGCAGCACGGTCATCGTCTGAACCGAGAGAAAAGGGAAGAAGGAAGAAATATGGCAGACTGTGAGAAAGAAGGCAGATATTTATAGACAGAATACCAGGTGGCAGAATCACTTGCTTCACCGCTTTCACCAGATCACCAACCATGCACGAGGGCGTTCTTGCAATCAGTAAACAGGAAGGAGCCTCAGTATATCGGTACGTACCGATATCTGAGCAGAAAAATTCTGCGTTCTTGCCATAAACATTGGGACGTTGCAGCGGATAAAAGGGGATGGCGTCATACCGCTTCGCGCTCCTATCTTGCTGCGGCGCGGGCGCGATCTTTAGATTCCTTGGATTCGACTAGCAAATAATCTCTGACTTTTACGAATATGTTGCTAGGTTGGATATTTAGTTAGTCACTGATATGTCAGAAAGAGAACCCGCCAGGCGTTTGATTAGGAGATGCGAGTCCGAGGCACGTGATTATGGGTACGGATGATCCTGTGATTAAGTGAAAAATCCGAGGCCAACAGCAGCCGGATCGTGAAGATTCACATCACGTCTTGTCGGGATCATGTCCTCGCGGAACCAGGTACCAAAGCTCCTGAGAGTCTCGCCATAGGCCTGAAAGACCAGACAAACATCTTTCCCATTCAGGCCTCCGTGTTAAGAGTCGTCCACGAGGTGGGCGATGTAGCTGTAGCCGAGCAATCTACGGTCTCCGTCCCTCATGTGCGTCAAGATCTTTCTCTCATAGATTTCGTGATCCGTGCCATAGTATTCGGCACCGGGAACTTTCAGGGGCAGAAAATCCCCGTCAATCACTAGTCTTGTAGGTAATCAACACCTTAGAATGGGAAGATTGTAGTGTCCATGCATGGCTTAATGGCCGAATGGCTCCGGACAATCTCGACTAACCAGATAGTGGAATAGGCGCTGTAACCTATCTTGTTCAATGTCCTGTACCAGCCGTTATAGAGGTCGCAGATGTAGACGGGGTGGGAACTGCCTGGTTTATAGACATCATTTCGCTCCTCAATAACATCCTGAAGACTACTCATATCTTGTACAGGAGGGCTGACATCTCAATGAGGTGGTCCGGAGGTCTTTAGAGAAACTCGGGCTGCTTGGCTAGCCTCTGACGTTGAAGGGGAATTGCAGGAGTCCATAGTTTGCGGTATTGGCGAGGTTGTGGTGGCAATGTCATGTAGAATATATATTGTTAATTCCTACACTAGATTAGCGACGTGGTTTTTTCCCGACACATAATGGATGGAGCTCAGGTGGTTTAACCATGAATGAGGCTAACTCGGTGTGGAAGGACAGTTCTAAAATGAGGATCTAGCGAAGGGGTTGATGGTTCTCCTGGTAAGTGGTGAGCTGTGGTTTGGGTTGGAGAACAGCCTTTGGTTGTTTCATTCTTTGCATGATTTATTATTTTCATCCTTCGGGTGTCCCGCGGTAGATGTCATCATGGCCAATAGTAAGCCTTGTGGGAAACGCTCACCATCCGTTCTACTATGTGTGAAAGTCACAACAAAAACTAGACAGGTGCAAGTATTAATCAATATTAAAACCTCAGCGTTACTTTATGAACAATTACGCTCATTTACGTTACGTAGCCAATAATCATAAGTCAAAGTGTCACACTAATTGGCGGTCCTTCTAGTGGCTTATGCCGGATAGACATTCTAACTTCAAAGAGATGATATATTCCCTAGACCTAGCACTATCTAGGTCTGTATTCGGAGAGCAATTTTTCTGCATTTCCCTTTCCCTTCTTTTTTGCTATTGACAATGCAGTGTCTCCAGAAATATCTGCAACAGTGACGTCAACTTTTCCTGTATCTAGCAGCAGCTTTACTACTGCCTCGCTTCCAAGGATCGCAGCATAATGTAAAGGGGTCCGGCCATCTTTGTCTTAGGAATTAATGTCAACTTGGCCTGTATCAAGCAGTAGCTTTACCACTGCGTCGCTTCCAAGGATCGCAGCATAATGTAAAGGGGTCTGGCTATATTTGTCTTGGGAATTAATGTTAACTTGGCCTGTATTAAGCAGTAGCTGTACCACTGCGTTGCTTCCATTTCTTGCAGCATGATGTAAAGGGGTCCGGCCATCTTCATCTTGAGAATTAATGTCAACTTGGCCTGTATCAAGCAGTAGCTGTACCACTGCCTCGCTTCCAAGGATCGCAGCATAATGTAAAGGGGTCCGGCCATATTTGTCTTGAGAATTAATGTCAACTTGGCCTGTATCAAGCAGTAGCTGTACCACTGCCTCGCTTCCACTACTCGCAACATAATGTAAAGGGGTCCGGCCATTTTTATCTTGAGAATAGGTGTCAACTTGGCCTGTATCAAGCAGTAGCTGTACTACTGCGTCGCTTCCATTCTCCGCAGCTAAATGGAGCGCGGCCCGGCCACCTTTATTTTTAGAACGGATATCAACATGGTTCGTGCTAAGTAATAGCTTTACAACGGCTATGTGGTCCCTTTCAACAGCAATATGTAGAGCTGTATCCCACACGAGTTTGTGGCGAAAGTTCACGTCGGCCGTTTCCATGTTACTAGTGTCGACGTTGTCTCTATCGAGAATTAGGCTGACCACCTGCTTCAGCCCAAAATATGATGCTTGTACAAGACCAGTATCGTCAATGTCTTCCGGTATCGAATTCGAGCGTATATAATGAAATTTGGCCCATGAAGAGTAGATTCCCAAACTGGGATCGCATAATCTCAGGGCCATTTCGACGGTAGTATCATCGGAAACATCGGCCTCACGGAAGTGGTCAACCCAATACGTCCCGGAGTATCTGAACATCGTATCTTCTTCTGCCATATCCTCCCGGCCAAAGGAAAGAAGTCGTACGCACTTTTCCGCTAGGATGGCATGAGATTCCTTCATGTTGAACGTATGCGCCCATTCTCGTGTGGGCGGTGTGCAGCCGGATAGGAGAAACTCTTTTACTGTTTGATGAAGAAAATAGATTTGGCCCTGATGCACTGTGACGAATAGCCCACATAGCTCACGGAGACGGTCCTTGAACTTCTCGTCCGGCTCTAGGTCAAGATCTTCGAATGAGCCAGTTTTTGGGTTCAAATCGAGTGCGATCTGCATTTGCCTGAGCGTGAGGGGCTGATATGCAGCGAGGAGTATGGCGAGCGCCTTTCTAGTCGTTTCTGGTTCGCGAGACCAGCTTAGAATCTTCTCATAAGAATCCTCCACAGTAACGGGCAGGTTTTCAATCACCTGATCAATTCCTCGTGTCGTATTCTTAATAATCGAAGTCTCTAGGTATGACATAACAAGGTATAGCCAGAGATACGTCCGATGAGAAATGCCCTCGAGACGTTGTTTCAAGTGTTCTTTGAGTCTGGTGTCAAAATGTTGTAGTCGGCTGACTCGATACTCGATGACCGCGTTAATTTCCTTACTAAGAATTTCGGATTCATCTTCTCCCTTTATCCGTATGTTGGGAAACGACCTTTCGAGTTCTTGAATATGCCGCATCGTGTCCTGATACGGCCGGCTTGTCATGAAGACTTTGAGCTTTTTGGGACCGCCATCGTCGAAATGCTTCCGGATCCACCGTGACAAGGTTTGCATGTTGCGCTCGTCTTGGTCACATTCGTCCAGAGCGTCCAAAACAATTATGACCGTACCGGCAGCGGGATCAGAAGCGGCGCTTTCCAATATATTCCAGAGCGCAGTAGAATCGTCGGCGAGGGATGGCCCCATCTGCTCATACTTTCGGATAGCGTGGCGCATCAACTCCGGTCGCAAGCAGAGAAGTTGGTGGATCAAGGCACAAAGAGCACGCGCAACCGTGTTCTGGACGCCCTCTTTGAAGAAGAAGTAGCATATTGCGGCTTCCTTTGGGATTTGAAACCCGAAATTCGAGTCGATGAGATACTTGGCAACAACGGATTTGCCGCACCCCGGGTCGGCTGAGACCAGCAGTGGCCCGGATTTGGACTCCAACCAAAACCGGTAGCTGGCGTGGTTCAGAAACCAAAGACACGTATTCGACACGCGGTCTTCTACGCGGTCTTTGTACCATGCATAGTCTCCCTTCTTAAAGCTCTGCAGGCAGTTCTGCTCTTGAGCTTCTCTTGCTCTCGTCGCCAGCGTGGTAAGAGCTCGCCTACTCGCGGCCGCATTTGACCCCAAGCACTGTTTCTCAACAAGTTCGCTCAAGTCTTTGACTTTGCGCAACATTTCTTCCCACGGGTCCCACTTCACCGTGTCTCTCAAGAGATTTTTGAATCGGCGCCGAAAGAAACGTAGGACGGTCTGGGCTTGAAACTCGATAATAGCTTCATAAAGCTTGACGAAGCTCTCTTCCATTACCTGCTCAATATCTTCTGCCAAGAACTCCTTGTTAGTCCCGCGGAGCATGTGCGACTCCATGGCCGTGTAGTACTGGATTTGTTGAATGACATAGGCAAGACCCTCGTCGCTAGCCTGCTGTACCTCACTCGCATTGGTCAAGAGTGGCAGAAGCAAGCAAACCCCTGCCCAGGCGGTGCTTGCTGTCGGACTACTCTGCAGTGCGTCGCTTATTACGTCTCTCGTCGCTTGGACACCCACAGCAACAGCCTGGATACCGTCATCTAGGAAGAATTCCTGCCCCCATATCCTAAGAGTGATTCGATTCTCGTCCATGTGTTTCTGACCCAGGCGAATGATGGCGTCCATCATTTCGCGCTGGCTTACAAGCTTCGGAGATGCTTGTTTCGATCGTGTGGTTTTGGAAGTAGAATCCGTGCTTTCCAGGTTGCAGGACAGCCTGGACAATCGAATTTCGAGTTCAACGGTGGAAGACGCCTTTGCCAGATGGGGCCAGGCTCTTGAAAGAAGGTCCTCATACGCCTTGGCAATATCGGGATTTTCTGTCTGAAAACGTTCATATGCTTGATCCCACAGAGATTTTGCGTGAGTAATGCTCGCCGTCACGCCCTCGGAAGCCGTTGGACTGTTCAATCTGCCTAGCTCTGCGGGTATTGCTGCCGGTATGGAGGGTATCGCTTCCGGCCCTTGTACAGTTGACGATCCAGGCCTAGTGGTAATTCGGGGCGAGCTAGCAGACTTGCCAATGATGTATTTTTCGTCCTGTTCATGCTCGGGGGCGGTGGATTGACTATTCGTAGAGCCACTCGACATCCGATTTTTCCAGAATTTAAGCCGTCTTTTAGAACTTGAAGGGTCGTCTTTGCCCTTCTTGAAGGCCTTACGCAACGAAATATGACCCATGATATGCACTAATAGGGATAATGTCCCGGCCGATAAATCTTTTTTCAGCCTGGAAACAGGACAAAGCGACTGGGGTGTTGTCACGACTGGGTAGGGCAGAGTGAGTGCGGATCGTTCACGAAGCCATTCGTTACTGGCCGCTGACAGTATCGGGTGTTGCACAGGGTGTTTGAACGCATGGGACTTCTAAGTCGAGCGGGCTAGGTACTAGTAATTTGGTGGCTGTTACGTATATCCGATAGGCATTCAATGCTAATAAGAGTACTCGAGGTACAAGAACCTCATATGTGATTCCAAGAACACATACACACACATACAAAAAGGAGATAGAATGAGATCGAAAGGCAGGAGTAGAGTCGCATGTACTCCAGGGGAATGTCATATCAGAGAGAGGCCTCCATATTCCTGCCACAAAAAAAGAAGCAGTATCTAAACTGCAGGCTCGGTGCGACGTTGCTAACCAATGTATTTCCAGTTCCTGCGCGGGGTTTTTAATCTACAAATCATTTCGCCAACAAGCGAAGAGCTGGAATCAACTTGCAGCGTAGCCCTAGCTCTAAATGCATTTCAATACGTATTTGGCATAGGGTCAGGTAGAGCTCTGGGCACGGGGTACCAAGACATAGCGGCATCTCCAATAGCCTTGTACAGGAGCATTGACGCCTGATTAGGTTGTCATACTCTTTGCGTACTTTCATGTCTTCATTTTGGTTCGTCCACGAGTTCCTTTCTGTAGCTCGAGGGACTGCAGATCCCATATTCTTTATAGCGCACACCTAGTTTGTCCCTGGGCACCTGGGTTGCCAGGATGGGCAGCCAGGTGGCTGAGGGGCGGCCATGCAGCCATGCCAAGATGACCAAGCCACGTCAGATCAATGGCTGGCCAAAAATACAGGTGAGGTCAAGGCCACGGCCACGGCCATGGCATCTCTCGACGGACGGGGTGAACAACACTATCAACATTGGCCATCACGGTGACTGTCACTAGTTTCACGATTATTACTTTATTTTATTTTATTTTATTTCCGGAGAGTTAATGCACCCTCCAGCCGATCAAACCTGCCAAAACCTGGCAGACAAGAAGTGAATCTGATATATAGCCCACCAAAATTACTAACCTAGCACTTGTGCATCGAAGATGCTCTCCCTGCCCTAAACCCCTCTGACAGCCTACTTGAAGTGATACACATATACACACTCGCACAGACACACTGCAGTAAAAAGCCGTTTTTAGTGTTTATATGTTACTTCAGTAGAATAACTAATTACAGCTTTTTTTGCAGGGCCATAAGGGCTGCATACTTCCTAATTAGGACCGTTGCACTCACGGCCACCTATCTACTGCTGTTGGCGTAATGGCAGATCTGTACATCTGTAGTGCTTTAAGGTCGTTGTGAGCCCTGTTGTGAGGTTGCCACTTCACACTTTGCGGGGCTGACAGCGGCTGATGCGGGCCGTTCCGGCTGGAGGGTGCCCCCCAGTAGGTAGGTACTATGTACCTACTAATTCTCTGTTTGAGAGGTAAGCTTAGAATAGGAGTTAATAGTACATAATGATCTAGATAGATAAATATTTAAGGTGTCTACCAATTAGAGCTATTGTCGTCCAGCACGGTCCTTACTGTAAGGACCCTGATGCATCGGTGAAAAGCGGGGATAGGAAATCTAGTATCCCTATAGATGTAGCTGCGTATTAAATCCAAAACTGCGGTCCATGGCTCTACCCTATTTGGCTAGGGGTGCGGCGAGCATGCTGTCCGAGATTGCGCATGTCAACATATTCTCCAGCCTCAAGTTCTATGTCACCGATCAAGTCAACAACCGGCGGCTCATCTCTGCTAGCTACGATGAACCCTTTAGGTCCACCATCATCTCCAGGCACTGCTTGCTCATTGGCTCACACATCGAATCTTATTGTTCACCTCTGATGCGTTTTAGGGTAGCTTAAGTGCCCCTTAGCTCAAGTAAGCAAATGAAGCCCTAACCTAGGTAGTTCTGAGAGACGCGGAAGAAGATCATATTAAGATGCAAAGCTAACTTAAATCTCCCATCACCCCAGCGACTCAATATTAAGTTGAATTAGAATTACCTCCACTTGGTATATCCCCTCCCCATACGACTAGCAGTTCCACCATCCGTGGCTCCACGAGTGGATACTCTTGTGCCACCCCCACAATCTGCAAGCTGCCATGATCTGTAGGGCCACCCTAATCTTCTGATCTTTTTCTAACCAATACCCGTAGGTCGCTGCATTCTATCAACATCTTGGTGGCCTGCTGCTCTGATTCATTGGCGTGTGTCGGCGCTGTTTTCTACAGGTGGTGTTTCAAGTTCGGCTCGCACTGCGGCAGAGTCTAACTCAGGCGTCAGAAGAGGCCCTTTAATCGAACAGCCTGAAAGCTCTGCTTTCTTTGCTTGTATATATTTGACGGGTCAGGAATTCTTAGGCACATTCCGTCGCAGCGACCAAGTTCGTCTTTTCCAATACCACATAATATACCAAGCAAGAAAGGAAAGAAGCAGTACTAAGGTAATGGTAACTATCAAAAGGTCAAGTATGAAGGATGAAGAACAGCCATGAAGGTCACTATGTAAGGAGTATTCATATATACGAATAGAAGGGGTGGAGTGCTTCACGTGACCTCTATTTCCAGCAGTAACGCCTAAGGCCACTCTCAAGTCGACTGATGAGTCGGTCTTGTTATTTGCTGGACCCGAGTCTGATTGATCTGTTGGAACAGGCAATATCGACGTTGACGACCCCGGTGCCTGCAATGCGGATATAGACAGCAACGATACTAATTGAGGTTGTTCGGTCGTGTATGTTTTGTCCTCTGGGAAATACCGGCCTAGGCCTAACTTGCATTGTTACGGTACTGTAGAAAATCGACGTCACAACTGTTGACTTTTATATACTGTCCAATTGTACAGATCATATCGCAGTAGGAATTTCTTGAAACGTCTTGAAGTTTCATCCCACTTTCATTCTATTATTTGAAAGTTATATCGTTAAAGTGTAATAGTTAGGCGCTTACAATGGACAACAAATCACACTGTCACCGGACGGCACAGTCGTTGCGGTAAACATGCTGAGGGGACTAAAGAGTCCAGGTGAGTATGTAAGCACTCTTTATGTACATGTATCTATTTTTTCATTTGTTGTCACGACTTCTTTCGGGTAGCAACCATGGCGTGTCTTATCACTCAGTTCATTGCTGCCGCAATCAGTCCGAAGGGCTGGGAAACCTTCAGCAGAGCAGTATCGTTCGCATCCCACGAAGTAACAGCTCATATATTCATCATCAGGTGTGAAAGTAGTTGTTAACTCCGGAAAAATTGTCGTGGGAGGCTCATCTGTCATCGAGTCTTGCGCTGAACGCTCCGCATCGTCAAGTTCATTTGTTCGCGTCATTCTCAAAAAGTGCATGTTAGTGCCGGAGATTTTTGCGTCTGTAGAAAGAAGCATAATCGGGAATCTTGGTGAGGAGAGGCCATGTCTTCATAGCTGGCAAGGCAAAACATTATTTTTGTCGCTGTCCATTTATCGCCCCCAACAAAGTCGGGTTACGCTCCTTAGAGCGTCTGAATCACTGAGCGTCTCGACCTAGCGCGCAAATAAAGACCACTTGTCAACTCTACATTTTTAGACGCTTTCAAAAGCCCCTAAGTTGCCAACCACGCCTGCGACGAGTATAGCAGAGGAACTGCTCTGAGACAATGCTTCAGGGGTGTCACGTGATCTCAATATGACCGCGTAATTGCGACCAGATTACAGTATCCTAAAATCTAGGATAGTAGATTTCATATCTTCATCGTATATAAATACAATTTATTGTTTCTGAACTAGAACTAAACGGACCCTAGGGTCCTAACACTGGTGTCTGTAGGCAAACTAGACTTCTTGCCCTCCGCCGAACTCTCGGAAGAGATACTTTGCCAAAAGCTCTCTGTGTTCCGAAACACAGACCAGATACTCGAGACTAGCCTCGAATCTTTCAACAAGTGATTCCAAGACGCTGCAAGGCCAGGCCCGCAGCTGATAATGACAGCAACGTGCAATTCCACGACACTTGCTCAGCTGATTCGTTAACGACGTGGGTACATTGTATTATCTGGTGGGATGTTGACTTACGTCACTAATGCAGTAGACGCTTCGTTCGACGTTGGGTCCGTGTCTTCGTTCTACCATAGGGCAACGCGAAAATAGAGGGCCAAGACACTAGCCGTAACACCACGATGGGACATCAGCGGGGAAAAAAACAGATACAAAAAAAAAATCAAGGGAAGCAAGCATGCCAGTAATGAAACCGAAAGTCCAAAATAAGACTCACATAACCGCGCTAAAAAACACCAGACACAGACCAAACTTCTTCTGTCGCGGCATCTGCAATTGGAGGAGGACTGGGAACGGTAATAAGAGTAGGATGTAGAAATTGGAGACGATGTTAATCGTAGTCACGACCGCATATCCCATCTCAGACCTCGACTGCCTGATAGTTGTCGAGAGGTCCCATCCCTTGTCCCCGCGCGGTAGGTCGTAGTACACACAGATCGGGACCATGCTCCAGTACGCGGCGAACAGGACGGCTATGCCGACATAGCAGGACCAGCGCAGCCACTTGACGGAGCGGATGACGCGCAGGTAGAGGGCCAGTATTGCGGTTTTGGCCGGCCTGATTGTCGGCCCGTAGACAATAGTGATAACTGTGCTGGTATGGGAATAAGGCCATTATCATGGTAGGGGAATGGCAAGCACTGCCGTAGTTTGACAGATACAGTCATACCGTGTAAGTAAGTATCAAGGAAACCAAAAGGCTAAAAAGGCACACACACACACACACACACACTCGCATACACACGCGTGACGCGACAGGGAGATGGTTATGCATACACCACTTTCTTCTAAGTACTGCTACTACACTACATAATAGTAATAATAACTACCTATTACACCCATCTCTACTGATGGATATATGCATTCAGGCAGGCAATGAATCTGTCTCTGCAGCTGGAACGTTGCCTCTTCTCCTTCTGCTCTCTTTACTACTGCTTCTTCCACTTCTGCTTACATCATCGGCATGGATGTACCGGGGAGCTCGGTGATCCCTATTTTGGAAAATTGTTTTATTAGTTACGCAAAGTACACGCGACATGGGCAGATAAATAAATGAATAGGTGAGTAGAAAACTTACAGCCTTCGTGATCTTCCTGGACGATGGGCTTGACGGAGCAGGACTTGGCGGTGTTGATGGCCTGGTTGGCCAGGGTCGAGCACTTGGCGCCCATGCAGCCCGAGGTGTCCATGGCCTTCTGAAGGGAGTTGTCCTTCCAGCCGAAGACGTAGTCGCCGTGCTGGCCGTAACCTGTTTTTATCAAAGAGATTCCAGGTCGTTAGTCACTTTCCCTTTTATTTTTTATTTTTTTATTCTTGGCACTAGCACTTACCGGTGTTATCGCCCGTGCTGAGGTAGAAGGGCTGAGAGCCGTCGGTCGGCCAGTCGTTGGGGTTGTTGAACTTGGTCGTGTCCCAGACAACCTCGTACATCAGCTGCGGGATGCGGGTGGGGTGGGTCGACGGGCAGGCACCTCCTAGGCTGAGGAAGTCGGCCGGGCCGGTCACAGGGTAGGCGATGTGGTCCTGGTGGTTGGGGGTGTCGAGGTTCTTGCCATCCCAGCAACTAGATAAAAAGCTCGCCGTCAGTTTTTCCCACGGGTGCGGTGGTAGCAAATACAACGGGAGCAGGTGGCAAGTACTTACGTAGGGAACAAGATGTTAGATCGGATACCACCAGGGCATGGCTTAGGCGGGAAAGCCTCAGTATCGATCCTATTTGCTTACTGTTAACTACTTCCGTCCATGCGATATATGTTTCAATTGATTGGTTTTAGGGAAAAACCTACTTTGCGTCCATGCAAGGAGCAGAGACATCACCACCGAAGTTGGGGCCAGTGTAGCAGCGGTAGCAGTTCTGGCGCTTGAGCTTGGTCCCTGTGCGGGAGCGAGCCATGGCGTCTCCGACGAGCATGCGGAAGCCCTGGGCAAGGTGTTAGTTTACTCTCTCTCTCTCTCTCTCTCTTCCCGGAGAAGCTGCCGCTGCCAGGCGAGGGGGGATACGAACAGGCTTGAAGGCAGTAATCTTGCCTGGTTGAGCGCTGACGTAGTAGACAAGCACACCACCTGCGGTTTGCGTGCTGAAATTATCGTTGAATTGGTACCTAGACGCGGAATTCCCAGTTAGTAAAGCATATAAAGTTAAATCATTGAAAATATGAGAGACCCATAACCCCATTCTCTTCATAAAGAGTTGATCCGGGAACGTACGCAGCACCGCCCTGAGGAACGCGCTTGTAGGTGCCGTTTCGGGCCTTGAAGTACAGGTTGGCCGTCCAGTAGTTGGAGAAGTCCTCGGAGAAGGCGCAAGTGGTGCACGAGGCCTTCTGGGAGACGTCGCCGGTGGTCATGGACGCGTTAAACGAGTTGCCGCCCACGATCTGGTGGACGTGGGGCGACGGGACAGACCCGGGGTTCACGAGTGGGTCGAGTCGGTCGATGACGACCTGGGCGCACCCGAATCGCAACATGGTGAGGCCGCCGCCGCCGCCGAACTGCGGCACCGCTCCGGCGAGCGTCGTGAAGCCGAGTAAAGTAGCCCAATACATTCTGACTTTGACTCCGGTGCTGACTCTGACTAGGCTTGAGTATACTTCGTATCAGCGTCTCTGTTGAGGGTTACAGGACAGAGAGAGGAGGGAAGAAAGTACTGATGAGTGAGAAAGGTAGCAGCATGTTCACTGATATACCTCCCAGTAATATAAACTATCTAGTAGTGCCAATAACAACAACAACATAGCCCGCTCACGGATTTACTGCCGAACCGTCTGTCTCCGTGATTTTGATGTCAAGGGTGTGGTGGCTGTTTGCTGGGCACCAGCACGGCAATTATCTGATAGGCTATACAGGTCCAGAAATTAATTGCTTCATACGCGCCCGTGACCTAGGGACAGACAGTGGCGAGCCCACTCCGGGGGAAAGGCATCGATCGAACCTTAGACCTAATTAGCCGGCGGTTACAAACCCGACCTTCAGAAGGCTATCGAACCCCCTTTGGCGACAATGTCAACCTCACACTTGGCACCTTAGCATGGAGACATGCCTTAATCCGTACCTAGCCTAACATTGTCTCGGCACAAGTCTTACTAGTGACCCCATGCCCTTATTCCTGCTTGCTTGTTTATATGGAATGACAGCATCTACGCTGTGAGCTCGCTATCAACACCAGCGCTCTGACACTCTGCGATCGAGTTATTTCTCGATAAAATGCTGTTTTATGCTTAGCCCTTCACATGCATTCGATTCCGAACACTTGGTGTTATATCATTCGATTGAAACCCGATCGAATCCTGCGATCGATTGTAGGGTTATATGAACCAAGCTTGTCGAGCAATTAGGTAGTTCGAAGCATGCTCGGCTTATCTTGATCTTCATCAGTTGCACAGTCTTTGTCAAGTATAAAACCAGTTTCTCGGCTTATAGGAGCCGGTAACAACCGGGTCTAACAGCCAAGGTAAGGAGGCTATGAACTAGCGTGAGCTGGAGGGCTCCTGGTATAGGATATTCGAGTCAGGATTGTAGACTATATTAGGTAGGAGCAAGCTATAATTAGAACTTACGGTATCTGTTTGAGAGGAAAGCCGAAATGCTAACAATGATGGGAGGCACGTACTATGCCATCACCATGCTTTAGGAACGCGTCGTCTTTGGATTCAGTTTATGGAAGCTTGGCCTTAGGTCCCCCCTTTACCATGTCCCGTCAACCCTAGTCTGCCTCGACCGTTTACTTGGTCGCAAGTATTCAGGGCAACGTTTTAATATGTTCGGTGCATTGTATAGGCGTATTCTCCTTCGAAAGGGCTCGCTGGTAGGGTTCTGCCTCTCGTACCCTCTTTCTCATTTATTTTGCATGTTACCGTTTCGTGTGCTAGTCCACGTTTAACAGCCATTGAATGTGACGACTATTCGATTACCATTGTTTACTCTTTAATGCTTCAAGCCATGGGGGTGAACGTATCAGGACATAGGTAAGGATTTCCGAACTACCTGGAGCCTCTTGACGATTTACTATACCATCTGTATTGCCCTACTAGTTACCGTCCCTAGAGTTACCTCGCATCTCCCCAATCTGCAAGCAGAGTCCGTGGGCAATGCAACCGGCGGAAGCATTTGAGAATCAGAAACTCAGTTCTTTCCAGAATCCTCTTTCAGAGACACGATTCGGTTTAGCACAATCTTTGAATCAGTGCTGTCCACTGAGTCTATAGCCTAATCATATTGTGTTAGTAATGGTAACTGACGGATAGACTTGAGGAACCGATAATGGGAACTTACAAAGTAGGCAACTCTCATTGCCTGGAATCGCACACTCTCCAGACCACCTTTGCCCAATTCATTTTCTCCCGCCGCCTCAGGCCACGGTGCCCGCGCTTTAACCTCATCGAAGCCAGACTCGATCATCGCATTGGGATAGATCACTTCGCTTTCCGGGTTGAGGTCATTCAAGTATCCGCCCTCGGCATCTTCAGGCTTCTCCGATTTGAACAAGGAATTGTGGATCCGCGCTTCGACCTGGCGCGATTCAGAGGGCACCCACTGGATGTACGTCTTGGGCTTCTTGGTCTCCTTGTCAAATACAGCCCGGATCTCGGTGACCTTTCCGGTGGTTTCATCTTTGGTAAATGATACGGCTTTGATTGGATAGGGGGCTTGTAGTAAGCCAACTGTCTTGTTGGGTGCAAGCCGGAAATACTCTTTACTGTCAACCTGATGACGGATTAGTTCCTACATCTGTGCTAAGGAGAACACAAAACCCAGATACGTACCTCTCGGAAATCTGAGCGGTCAATGTAGACAGTAGGGGTGAATTTCAACTTGTGAGAACCCATCTCTGGGTTCTTTGGAGAGAAGGGCACGTCGACCTCTATTTCCTCCGCATCCTCGATAACCACAGGGACCGGATCGAGGACAAGCATCAGCCTCGGAACTGTACGCTCAAGGTATCTTCGAACAGTCTGCTCGAATCTAGCGATTTGAATGAAACTAGGCGCTGTGGTGACGCCCAGCTCGGAAACGAACTCTACAATAGCTCCTGGTGGCACACCTCGTCGCTTGATTCTGCATCAGTAAACCGTCAGCACACCTTTCTGATAACAAGTTATTCGACGAGCAAGTTTAAACACGTGTAGTCATTTGACCAAGACCTTGAGTTTAGTACGACAGTTCCCATGCATAACTGACCAAATAGAGAGCATAGCAGCAGTGCCTTTCACTTACCCAATCAAGGTATATAACCTTGGGTCATCCCAACCTCTCACAATCCCCGAGCCCACCAGCTTCATAATTTTTCTCTTCGAGAGTACTGTTCCTGTGAGACTCTACAGTTGGGCCCAGTTAACAACAGCTGTCCAAGATCGCAGATCATCATGTCGGAGCAAGGACCGTAGGCTATCTAATACGGATGCTCATCTTGCACTCACCAATCGACCATACTCCCGCTGCATAGGTTCGTAAACACCAACTATATGGCCAGAAGGGTTAGCAACATACGGACCAAGACGATGCCCTGAAAGCAGATGTAGAAACACATTAAACTTGGGAAGGTTAAGATATCAACTTACGTGTTTTGTTGAGCCACTCATAGCTCACTCTGCTCTGAATGAACTATTAAGGTATCAAAAATCAGCATCCAACTTCCATTGGCGAAATTTCTGAAGTTTTAAGACATCTCAATGGTATAATGAACCTGGTTCCCAAGTCGCAATGTTTGATATTCTAAGAACCAAAAAAAGAAGGAAAAAACATTGGGTTAAAGAACCAACCTCGGTTGTGCAAAGTGAGTGCGTGATAGACTCGAAACTATCGCACAAACAGTGGGTGAAATCATCTGTCATAGGCAAAAGATGTTAGCTACACATACTATGAATGGTGCCAGGAGGATTGAACCCCGTTATGCCAGGAGTGCAGACGGTGAAGAGCAAAACCCGAAAAGTGCGATAGGCGACTAACAGGTTGGGTATATTCTCCATTTGGATCCAGTGCGATGATGAGGCTTGTCAAGAACTCTGTCTGAAGGGAGTGTTAGTCAATTACGGTTAGAAAAGCCTTGACACGGCGCATGATGATCAGGGCGCGTACAAGCAGCAAGATCCCACATTTGTCTTCAGACACAGTCAGTAACGAGTCGATACGTGAAAGGAGAGTAATTCCGAAGGAACTTACGGGTTACCGTCCTCGATGTCCTGCTTCATTCTCAAGAATGCTTCTCTTGGCTTGTATTTGCCATCGCGCATGCCTCTGAACTCGGTGAGATTCTTTTCAGCAGTTTGATCGGCGTGAGCGCAACGGAATCGCGGACCGTGGTTTTCACCACCACGTTGGGCCTTGATTTCCTCATCTATTAAACCGATAAGGTCAGTACCCGTGACACTGCATCGTTATCGGGTAGAAATTAGGAAGAAAACTCACCGTTACAGTGGCACACGTAGGCCTTCTCTAGGCCGATGAGTTTCTCAGCCAAGTCGTAGAGTTTCTGGAAATTGTCGCTCGAGTAGGTAACTCTTTCGGGAGTAAACCCCAGCCAGCGCACCATTTCTGCCCAAAGTGTCAGCAGGAGAAGCTTAAAAGTATGACAAGAAGGTTTAATAAAATAGGGGCAAGTACCTTCAATAGCTACAAAATATTTCTCGTCCTCGGCCTCCGGGTTTGTGTCGTCCATCCTCAAGAAGGTCTTGCCGCCGTGGTACCTGGCAAAGCCAAAGTTGACACAGATTGCCTTAGCATGGCCGATATGGAGGTAACCGTTCTGCATAGTTGTAAGCTAACGGAGATTCGTCTGGGCGAGCTGAGAATTGGGTATGCATACAGGCTCGGGAGGGAATCGCGTGACAACGGGCTTTACAGGTCGTTCTTTGAACACCTTTTCGAAGCAAAACAGTTAGCGACCATGAAACGCGCATAAATATAATTGAAGCTATCGTAGGCGGTGAAGGGATAGCAGGTATTCACCTCGTCCAGAAAGCCTGTCTTAAATATAACGTCGGGGTCGGTGACAGTCTCTTCTTGTTTAGGCTTCGGCTTTGGTTTGTTCGAATCCGAGTCTTTGGGAGCAGCCGCTCTAGCCTTCTCCGTTGCAGCTTTCTTCGCTCGTTTTTGGGTGCGCTTCTTGAGCTCATTTTTGGACACCATCTCGCCAGTCACATCGTCAAGTACTAGCTTGGCTGTGGCCTCAGCCATGGCGACAGTGTCGGCGTCAGCCATTGCGACAGTCTAAATGCGCAAATACGGAACTAGAAGCGCTATGTTATACGATTTGATACGGTTTAGGCGTCGAGGGAAGAGTTCAGGAGGTCTTTGAGTTATCGCAAAAGATGACTCAACGGCATGCTGCTTGCTAGTTATCTCTTATAATGTTACAGTACATACAGGCTATTGATATGAAATGGAGGGGCATTGGCCAGGTCCACCAGCCACAGATGGAGGGGCAGCAAGGGGCGTAATAGGTACTTAGGTACTGGTGGGGCCTCTCCGATTAGGGACGTGGCGTTTCATCTGTATGAATTGGCAGTTTGAGGTTGACAGGCGGCAGCTTCCTTGCTGTCATCCGGCCATCACATTGCACTCCGGATTTATTCGTAATCACGGCAAAGGCATGTTCAAGTCTCAATCATATATAAATCTAAGGTAATATCAGATATCATATCTTCAAAATGGGTATCTCGGAATACTCATATGCCTTTTACCGTTTCCTATCAAACAATAGACGGATCAAATCCAAAACACGTAGTCATCTTCACGATAGCGTGAGAACGTAATAAAAACTATCCAGCTCGGGCGGGGAAAGCCAATAAAAGAGGAACCTGAACGCCGGCACAGATGCAAATGCCGCCCACCCTGCTCTTGGAGACAGAGAAGAAAGAAAGAAAATGTATTGGGCCGTCAACGTCGATGCTTGATGTCGACGTTGGCAAATATCATCTTGCCTGGCCGTCAAGCAAAGCTTTCGATTCACACATGCAGAGCCTCGAATGCCTTCTGACACTCTATGTCGCGTTTCATCCGCGTCGACTCGGCTTCTTTCTCCTCGCCGGCTTCCAGCTGCCAGCTTTCCAGGAGCGCCAGGGTCTCGTAATAGTTCTTGCCGGCATCCCACGCCTCGCGTTGCACTAAATCGTTAAGATAGAACCTAAGTCAGTGATACCGGGTTATAACGAAACGGAGTAACCGACGAAAGTTGAGAAAGATAGGCCTGTCGTTATAGAGAAATATAAAACGAACGCTCTAACTCACGTTCAGCGGCGCGCCGCAAATACTCGCGAGCTAGTTTATGATCGGGGCTGGATCTGAACTTGGCTCCGTCGCCGCGACAGCGGGCACGGTTATTCCTGGCTAATGCATAAAGACACATGAACTGCAAATAATATGGTGGGTTATCGTCCGGCATCTGCCCGAGCATCCGTAGTGCCATGCCACTAATTCGGTCGTCTGACCAGCCCGTTTGATTTCCGAAGATGAGTAGAAGGTCGGCGCGTAGGTTCCACGGTTCCTCATAGGGCTCTAGACTTGATATTGTCGCAGTAGGTATGCCATCTGCCGTCCACGAACACTGCGCAATATAATACCGATGGTAGTACGAGTTGCCTAGGGGCAACATGTCCCACGGTCTGATCAACATGTAGTTGAATGGCTGGCCGTCGAAGGTCCCGTTGCTGTGCCCCGACGAGCGGCGCAGAGCCCAGTGCAGCATGCCGACGTTGTGTTCGAGGCTGCAGTGCTGTGCCAGCTTCGCGAAAGCCGCAAGCACACGCTGTAGCCGCCCATTGATTTTAGTCACCCCTGCAAACCCGGCAAGATAAGACCATAGTATTTTGAGCATGTTTCCCTCGGGATATCGCACGATAGCCCCGAGTAGCTCGTACACTGAAAAGTGAGCCGCTGGATCTAGCACGGCGTTGAGCGTCTGGAAGGCTTGCCGACAGAATGTACCGCCCTCGTTAATCCTCTTGATCGATAAGAGCCAGCACCCATGGGTTAGTAACATGACTGAGCGCATCGCGTCGCTGTTGTGGTATTTGTCAAGGTTCTTGAAATAGCGAGCGTCCATCTGAGGTGGCTGAAGAGGGTGATCCACCGACCAATGCAGGTATGCCTCCTGCAAGATATGATCATCAGGCGCCGCGATCTGCCTGAAGAGCCTAGGCGGTGGTGGTGTCCCGCATCGCACCGTGGGCGGGATGTTACCAGGTGGCGCCGCCTTGAGAAGCTCGCTCGTACTTAGACCTTTCCTACGTATATAAGCGGCCAAGTCGATTGGCTTTCCGTTATTGCGACGAAATGTGCTCTCCTTTCCCATTGCCAGCCGATGATGTTGCAAGGACAGCAGAGAGGCCACGTCTTCCCGGCGGTTGTTCTTGAAGAATTTCCATTGTGTAAGCTTTGTCTTATACATCTTCACTCTTGTAGGTGAGATAGATCAGCAAGGTATCTCCAGCGAGCCGACTTTAAACAAATTAGGTCACTCACGAGGCGCTAAACCCCCTTTCTTCTTCCAAGATAGCCATAACATCCTACAGACGAGCGACTGTCAGCGACCGTTTAATGGCAATTGAGCATTGTCTAAGGTAGTGAGAGAGAATAAAAATAAAAAAAAGGATAAAATAAAATAAGAATAATCGGGCAGCTATAGTCACATATCGAAGGTTGGTTTACATATTAAATTTGTACGTGAGACAACGAGTGAGAATGAGAAGTGACATGCGCGGAAAGGACATAGGAATACAAAAGAATAAAGGGAAAGGGAAAGGGAAGTCTCCGAAAGTACGGACTTTGAGACGCCGGTTCTCCTCCAAATACAACCGGGCAATCTCCGGTTTGACAGCTTCCCATGCTTCTGGGCTATGAGATTTCCGGCGGGGGTTCCCTCGCCGCGCATCAGTGGCGGCCGGTTCAGGACCTGCAGACGACGACGGTGTGAGAGACTCGGAGGCTCTACTGGTTTCCGGTGAGTGCTGGCTCATGCTCGACGCCGTGTCGAGGCGTTCGGAAGACGGGCTTCTCTTGACATGTATAACAGCCATCTGACATCCGTGACGTTACGGATTATTAGTCAGAATGAGGGCTCCGTCAAGTATAGGTGGTACTAGGTCAGGCCAGTCCTATTCCCAGAGAGTCGGTGTCGGCAATGCGAAGAGAAAACCCGCCGGGGATGAAGCCCTCCTGGTCCCAGTAACCCCAGACGCCCCGAAGGGAACCAACATTTCTCACGGCGAAGGCGTCCTGAAACAATCAACTCGCTTTGCTGCCGTAGACCTAGTAGTCAAAAGATTGGTCGATTGGGGAAGGCGGAGAATTTACGCAGTGGAAAAGTTGGCACTTCGCTTGGGAGGGTGGGCTCCGTCCGTCTGCTGCGGGCGATCGATCCCAGGGGAACTCGGGATGCCAGAACCCTGGACAGGGCAGGGTAGAGAGAGAGTGTGCTCCCAGTAGGTATTTTTATTTTCAGTTTTGATTTTAGTGATTGGGATAGGTACCTACGTATAGCAGAGAAAGGTGGCTAGAGATGCCCTTGTGCTGACCAGGGTACAGGCCCCTTTCAGCTGTTGGCTGACAATCCGAGCCAATGATGATCGTATCTCGTGCAGCTCTTGGTCCCGGGCGTCTGGTCCTCTTACTCCTATTGGAAAACACGACGCTGGCGTATCTCGAGCAAGTCCTCATAGACAACGCCGATGTGCCGTGGGCATTCTCACATTCCTGAGTAAGTACAAATGCTTCTACCCATCAGATACGAAAACGTCAACATACATTACAGCACATGCTATGTCAGATATACCTGTGGGGATACTTGCAGCTCTCTATCATGTGGTTTATGGAGGTCTCCATGCCTCTTTCAGGAAACTGCGTCACGTACCTAAGCTACAAACATATCTATTTAACATAGTATTACTGTGCATATCATGATCATATTCTACTAAATGCCCGGTATGTGTACGGACATAGAGCATTATACATCCGTATAGAATTTGTGTGTACCTACATCATACTCCTACTCCTTAATAGTACTGTACGATTAGGTAACGGTGTCCTGCCAGTGCACAGAAGAGGTATTGGTGCGCCCTTATCAAGCCTCTCGCATTACCTACAACAACGTAGCACACAGCACAGCAGTACCAGGCGGACGACGACGAGGTACGACCAGTAATGATGCGCGGAAATGCAAGTTTAGCATTTTGGTAAAAGCGTATTTTTGACATGGGTGATTACCAGCCCGGTGCCTGGTACGCAAAATGAAAGGATCAGGCACGCCAGTACTCATCGGGTTAGGGGATACAATACCGCGTATTATTAACGCATCCCTCACAGGCACTGGCAGGCATATGGGATCCTGCCAGCCGGAATCCCGACTTTCTTTACATCTGTACCTGTCTAGTTCTGCTCTAGCCTCTAACCTAGGCAGTTCTTACTTACTGTGTGTCGCATAAACTTGACAGATGTGAAAGATGGACACAGTTTGTGTGTTAGTCATCAGTGTGTGCTTGAACTCACGACGGTACGGTACACTAGTCCATCTCTATAGCTTGTCCAGTCGAACTACGGTACCTGCCTATATAATTAGGCCACCTGGCTGACCACGCCCACATTACTGCCAGTTGTCTGTGGAGGGGAGGAGTGTGTCACCTGACAGCACGCACGCTACCCACAACCTTGGTGTGATGGGTAGAAACCCATCGAACAGTGGTACACGCTACCCAAGACGTCTGGGCATCCAGACGTTAAGCCTCTCAGCAGCCCCGTGACAGCATCTTACAACGTATGCTACCTATACTATCACAAGAGTGTAACGGGAACAGGATTCACCGATACCGAAATATCATCACATTTATTGGTCTTAGCAGTGTCCATCTCGTTGTATTGTCTTCACAAGAGATAAATACAGGGCGCGATACCATATGTGCCAACATTGACCAGGAGGCTCACTGACCTGAAATCCCAGATAGATGGGGGTTTCAGACCGACTACTTCTGAAGCCTCTCCTTGGTCCTCAGCGCAGTAGCCTTCTCATCGAAAATCCCGTTGACACTCGGATGGCTTGCCACAGCTTCGGCCCAGCGAGCAAAGTTCGGTGCTTTGGCCTTGAGATCAACGAGGAGAGCCTCTGGGAGGAGGCCATACTTGGGCCACCTCCATAGTCGAATGACGAAGGAGCCCGTCAGAACCTAGCCAAAAGCACATCGTGGTCAGTATCTAGTTCGGATTTCCACGCGTTTTGGTTGACACCAGGGAGGGATAATAGACAGGTCGCATGTCGTCTCTCTACCTTACCTCAGCGAGGGTAAGCTTATCGCTACCGCCGAAGAACGGACCGGCATTTGCCAGCAGTGGCTCGACCTCCTTCACGACAGCATCGACAGTCTTCTGTGTCAGCGTCGCGCGCTCCTCATCCGTCGCAGCCTTGATTAGTGGATAGGTATTCACGTTCACCTTGGTCATGAAGGTGTCGGCGAAAAAAGCGATGCGAGCGCGCCTTAACGCGCCATTGGGTTCGCTCGATGTCGGCACCAGATGAGAGGGAAAGGCGTCAGTGAGGAATGCGGATACTACGGCCGACTCTGTGATTACTTCGTCGTCCACAGCTAGAGAGGGTACCAAGCCGCGAGGGTTGACCTTTAGGTATTCGGCCGTACGTGGGACTCTGAGATCGATGATCTCTTCCTCAAACGGTACCTTGAGCTCCGATAGAGCAATGTGCGCACGATGCGCCCCTATAGTCAACCCATTAGCCACGAACAGCTCGGTACGATTCGCTTGAATTTCACATATACTGACATGGGCAGCCGTGGTTGGTATACAGCTTGAGCTTGGGGGTTGAGGTGGCCATTATGAACAGCTAGTAATTGTTCGTGTAAGTAGGTTAGGCAGATCTAGCGGTTTCCGTGAGTGTGCAATCGAAATAAGATAGTTATAAACTTCTTCTAATGTATATCACCTCAATGATATATATGCATACCCAGGGCCAGTCAGACCAAACGTACCACAGCTACCGGATTGCGCAAGGCGGGGTTTGAAGGTGTGATCACTTCAGTCCCTCTTATTACTAGCTGGCTCCGATTTATAATCCCGTCCAAACCGCACTCCCACTTCCGTTGATGAGCAATTCTATATGCATACGGGAGGTAATAACTCACCGAGGCTGACGTAACGAAGCTCAAGGGTCTAATTTGGATTTTACTAGCTTCGTTAGTGTTAGCTATCTGCTTATTGATATCAAAATATTCTGCTCAGATTGCAGGTATTCTTGTTTTATTTACATTTCGCGCCGTGTCGCAACTTTTGGCGAGCTATAGAGTCGCAGCTTACGGGGACTTATTAGCTAAGGTAGCAAGTGGAAATAACTCCGCTAAAATCCGCCGAAGACAGCAGAACCGGCATGGACGGAATACTGTCATGAATTACGCCGAACAAGCCCTTATATTTATAATGAGTCAGCTCGGTATTCAAGCATGACGAAGAATATCAAGTTATCCACCTAGACTACATATCGCTAAGGTCTAACCCGGGCGCCTGCTTCAAGTTCCCAGGTATGAGAGCAAACGGAACTCGGATATAGGGGCCATGCCGTTCCCGAGCGTCATCTTCGAAATCACAATCACCCTGTTTGGCAGAGCGTCTCGATTCTACCAAGTACTCTATCAAGAACTATACGGCTGTTATCCTGCTTATTCCCCTTAATTAACCAACTCTAGTTTCCCTTTTCTCATAGATGTCCATCCCGGATCGATGGAATACAGGTGGTCTTGAAGTTAAGAAAGGAGATGGACCCCGAAGTCTAGGCCTTCGTTACACTGTACCTTAGTAAGGAAACCCCTAAAGACCTAATAGCGTGCTGTGCTAATAACCCGCATTACTACTAGCGTGCCACCCCCGCGATCGCATCCCACAGTCAAGCGACTCCACGATCAGTTCAGTTAGCTTGACCGTAGTCAACAGCTCGTCGACGCCCCCAAGATTGTCGCGCCTTTTTTTACAACTTTCGTAGCTGACATAATATGCAGTGCCCGAGGCCTAGTATAGCCGAGCCTACGATTTGTTCAAGCGATGATAGTCAAGCTAATAGTAGTAGTAAGTGTTAGGACTGGGCTCTATGCCTCCAATGCCTCACCAGTTAGAAGTACTAAAGACTCGGAAGGAACGCAGAAATACGAGAATCCTTGGAATATAGAAAACAAGTTTATACTTCCATCTTGACTATAGTTCCCTCAGTCATCGCGCTCAATACAGTGTTTCTACTCGAATTATAACACGAATCAGCGACGTGGATGGTCAATGAGGTATTGGATGCACAGTGCTGTCGCAACAGCGAACACAACGTTGGATCTTCCAGTTTCTCCTAATGTCACCAGCGCATCTATCCATATATTTGATTCGTTGCATACTATCTACGCGTTCATTCTACCTAGATACTTAATACCCAACATCACATCACATCACAGCACAGTTCCTACACAGTACGTCTGCATCGCAGGTACGATGACGTCCGAACCCCTTTGAACAACAGCCGGCCGGGATGAACAACCACCTTCTTAAGTGTGCAGCTGCTATGTATTTTGCCTACTGGCAGCCATACTTCATATCCATTCATGGTGACGTCAAAAGATCTGCCACTGGAAAAGAGTGGAACATCTGCTCCGCGACGGCGAATCCCTACGTAGGAGCATACGTAGGAGCATACGTATGTACATACAAAGCATCTATATAAATATACGGAGATCTGAGATCGATATATGATAAGCGTAGTTCAAACTTACCTCAAACATTCTCCCAAACCAAGTTCAAATCCTACGAGTGTATATCCAAAAGCCATCAAGTCAACGACATGCCTAGAGACGGAAGCGGTCGTTCCCATAACGCCTACGAACTCAGCCGAGAAGCACAACACCCCATCGTACGTGAAGTGAACACCGAATCCTCCCTACCAGGCAAATTCCTCCTATCTACCACTCATCTATTCCCGTCTACGATATCTGCCTACCCCTAGGACACGACGTCTCAACGTCCTCCCCAAACAAAAACATAAAAAACTAACATCCAGCTTAATCAAATAGATTCACGGTGTCGGTGACCAACCTTTGGTCAGTACTCCCACGCATCTATTCCCAGATGGCTCATCATCAACATCGAAACCTTTGAAAGTATAATGAAGCCATGTCCTAACCACTACTGTTCCAATTCTTTTTGCAGGATGACCGCGTAGCACGAGCCGACAGAACGGCACCCGTACCTGAGCATGAGCATGGACTGGCATTAGAGGGTCTGCCAGCCAGCGGAGGCCAGAGCCAAGGACTTACTCGAGGTCCATATCGTGGTCAAGGAGGTCGGACCTAAAGTACCGGAGGGGTTATATGAGGTATACATAGGCCGGACCTTAAACAACCTTGTCACACATCTTGTGATGGATGTGAATATGTATAAATAAATTTGAATGATAATACATTACATTGCACGAATGACAATCAGTCGTATTCCTCGTATTAGGTAGTTATTTTGTTAATAAAAGTATCTCAGCACGGTGTCTTACATAAGCAGCGTATTCTTGGTAGCACCATCAGGTAATCGAGCTCTCAAGATCAAGCCGGGATGCACTCGTTTGTCTATCCCGTCGTGCCAGTTGGGATTGAATTGGAGTTGATTTACCGTGAAGTATATATATCCATCCCATCCTACGTTGGCGCTGTCGGGCCAGAGGATGCGAGGGTCCCTCACAAACGGGACTGCAAGACTCGTAGTAGAGCTGTAGTTATCCAGTACTCTTAGTTATGCTTGCAGCAGCTTAAGCAGGAGAGAATATGAGGGACGTGTAGATAACAGGAAAGTAGAATAAGAGTAAAACCCACTTGTAGATGAATATAGCGTTAGACTCCGGCATGAGCATGTAAATATTCCCTAGGCTGTCACCCGTAAACCCGTTGGCGTTGCCGCCCCGTTGCCCCAGGTTCTTGACATTATCGGATGCTCGTTTGTTCGCCAGGGGATCGTCAGCAGGATTTGTGCGTAAGTATTTTGTCTCGATTGAATAGAGATAGCCCGAGGTCAAAGGCGAGTAGTACATGACCTAACCGTACACTAGCATCAGCATAAATAGAAAGGGAGATTGATGACCAGATACACCAATGTGCCGCTTACTTCGCCGTACTGGTCCAGCTCAGCGCCATCGAGTCCTTCGGCCTGGAAGCTCAGCGGATGCCCAGGTTGTCGTATATAGACGGGTATCCCCTGATAACTCGGCACGGCATAATCCACGGTAAGCGTGCTGGCATGCCGAGTCAACTGTCTCCAGCTTTCGTCCGTAGCCAGGTCGATCATGATAAACCCGGGCCGCCCTTCGTTCGAACTATCCACTATATAAGCGATTCCGCCCCCGGACTTGGTGACATTCGAGCGCAGGTCAAATCGCAGATCGTTCATGTAGGAATCAGGGTAATGAACCGTAGGTGGGAGTGTGTAAGTCTTTCGAATCGTGTCCGTACTGAGGTCAATAGCTACTAACTTGGGGCCGCCCGGCGCAGCATACGGCATACTGATGGCGCCAGACTGATTGATGGTAGGTCGACCTGTGTCCAGCACCCAAAGCGTATCGTCAGGAGTTACGTATAGAGCTTGCACACTGATGAAGTGATCCTTATCGTTACTTCCAAATTCAATCCCGTTGCTATTGCTATGGAGACCGCTAGGCGGTGTGTTCAGCTCCAGGTTTGGATATGGCGCCTCAGTAGTCTTGTTGACCACTTCCCCTAAGGTGTACTTCATTCGATATGAATGTCAGTTATATCATCCCGATTCTTAAGGGCTTATCAATGAGCGAAGCGTGAATCTTGAATCAGAATGTGCATGGGTAGCTTAAGAACACTTATGAGAGCGCTTACAGCATAGGTACCTCGAGTATAGCATGTGAAGACCCTGCCCCTTTTGGATACTGCGAGCCCTATTGGCCACTGGTCGTAGAAATAATGGTATTCTTCCAATGGCGGCCCATATTGCCCTGTATCTATACGGACACTGTAGTTGCCAGTTGTTTCGAACATACTACTAGCCATGGGTATGTTCGGATGGCTCGACTGAGCGGCGAGGAGGCCATAATGGCTGGCTAGCGATAAGAATTGGGCAAGGCGGGCGGAATACATAACTTTGCACACGTAACGACAAGATGGATATGGATATGCACAGGTAGACGTGTGCTATCTAGAAGATATAATAATAAGTGAATTTGCATTCACTCTGAGAGAGCGAGTGCCTCGGGGATAAAAGGTGTGTGTAAGTGAGATGAGCTTTTGGGGTATCATGGGAGTAATATGGAATTACGGATCGACCCGGGCTTCCTTCAACGGAAAACGAGCTGCACCTGCCTACTTTAATTACACATACTCGCCTATGTAGTTGCATCCACGCGAGGCTTCCATGGATTATCTTGAGAATTTTCTGCAGGAACTCATAGTAACAATGCATGGTTGCATCATGATGGTCAGATGATGTGACGATGTCGTCTCCGGATAATGCGGGGAGATGGGCATGAACCACAAAAATTTGTCGTGAGGAACGCGGGAGGCAGAAACTTGATCAAACCTTCAACTCACTCGAAAGTACTATACTTTTACATAATGTTAAGAGCGCCGAACTCTTGTCTAAGGAGCTCCTCAGATTCTGAACTTGAAGCGCTTCAATATGAACTGGATGATTGTCTGTGACCTAAATGCTCGTAAATATCTCTTACCATTACTTCTCTTATTCTCAAAAGGCAGCAAGCTATCGTCGAATTATTGTCTAAGACACCACGACGAAAATTGGACAAAGAGTCCGTTGTCGCAATTCAAGAGTTTGGCCCGCAAGATAAAGACGGCAGAGAGCAGTAGGCGGTAAATCCGTGGCCCCTTTATTGAAACTGTCTTTTATTTGGATAATAGCTTACCGACGACACCTTGTCGCAATAGCAGACAATTGCATTGAGCAAGTTATGGGCCAGCGACTATATAATAAACACTGCCATATCTCACAAGACAATACCTTTCTGTTCAGTCCGCATTACGTTCTTCGGTTACGAGTAGATCCCACAAGGGCAAATTGCGCGCTGGTCTACACGCAAGCCCCTTACCGGATAACCCACCACCTGGTTAACTTTTCACTTCACTTCATTCTGTATTTGAAGTAGGTGTTGGTCTCCCCACAAACATTACCATCATCACAATTCGTCATCGAGATCATCATAATGTCTAGCTCATCAAGCCTAGGAACCCCGCCGGTCACCATTCACGACCTGCTCGTCGGTTCAACATCTGAAACAGACTCAGAGACGGGATTTATCTATTCTAAAGAAGCAGCAGTCCCATTCTGCCATGCTATTGTGTTATATCACTCGTGCGGCTGCCGTACCCCAGAGCCATTCTTCTGCTGCCGACCCGCACAGAAGTGTCCGCAAAAGCCCAGCGAGCAAAACATGTGCCAGCACAAGAACCCGGCACTTGTTGTTGCCATTCTGCCACACTCGTGCAGCTTGCGAATTGGAAATACGGAGGCATGCAGCGCTGAGGACCCCGGAGCGAAAGAATTTGTTAGGGAGGTCGATACCGCTGAGACCTTAGATCTCGTCGTGCTCGCGCCGGAGATTGCTAGCGATATTAAGACAGCTCTTCCGGCAAGAGTCGCCGTAGGTGCTACCGCCGAAGATGCGGTCTCCGCGCATAGACTGAAAAAGCCCGCTACACTACACAGGCCGCGTATATCCGCACGGGCTGCCCCGTTCGTCCCTCGCTCTTTTGCTAGTGCACGACCAACACCCATCGGACAGCTTACCAATGCGGCTTCTACGAAGGATAGCGAGGCAGCCAAAGATATTGTGGAAGTAGTTGACATAACAGCCGAAGTTGAAGAAGCTGCAGACGAAGATGCCCAGGTTAGGCCGAGCAACGACGTGCGGCGGAACGAGAACGAAGAGACAAAAGGGGCCTTGACCGAAGGAACAGAGTCTCCAGAGCTTACCGTCGACAATGGGCGACCCGGCCCGGGTGAAACGACAACGGAACCCAACATATCATCCAGTGACTTGCTAGTATTCTGGGGCTTGACTTATGATGACCCTGTCGAGGTGGTGCCACCGCCTACACGGAACTGGCTAATTTCATTTCTAACAAGCAGATTTAGCTATATCAAATCATACGGATACGCTGGCACTGATATATCGGGTTGAAGATGGGTGAGATATACAAGGTAAGTTAGGGCAAGGTAAGTGCTCAATCGTGGAACTGGCGGGAAGCTTCCAAAGGTAAAGATATTGTAAGAGATAGGATCTAGGTTAAGTATTTGTAATGATGAACTCCGGCAGTTGAGGTTAACTACTTAACCTAGGCTTTCTGACTAATTAATTGTCACTTGTTATTATGCTGCGTCCTCTGAAGCCCCTGCATCCAGCACTTACGAGGATCAATCACCCGCTAATCGTTCATGCAGCCTCATCGGTTGCTGGTTTGGGTCGCCTCCGTCCTCGATCATCTTGACCCATTGCTCCACAAGATCTACCGTAAACTCATTGTCACAATTCTGGACAGCTATTTCGTAATCACGTAAGCCCGGATCAGCATTGCACCCCCAGACCTCGACAAATTCGTGTGCATGCTTGAGCATTTCCTCCAGGAAATAGATTCGGAGATTAGTTATCTCATAGCGCTTCAGATCCCGAAAGTAGGCCGGATGAGGTGGTCCGTCTTTGTCGATGAGATAGCGATGTCCAGTCGGCTCCTTGTACCGGTCGTGCGTCTGTTGAAGAAATGCCGGGAACTGGCAGTATTCATGAAGGGGCAGGCACGGGATACACTGCCAATCGATAACACCCATCAATATCCCATTCTCGTCGACAAGAATGTTGTCGAAAGAAAGACTATCATGACAGAGAAACGTGCGCACAGGGCGCGTCTCTTCCTCACTGTTGGATGTGTCTTTATCAGAGGCGGGGAAGAGTCGGTCCGCAAGGGCTTCAAGGCGATTTGTTAATTCTATCATGCGATTTATGAGTTTCTGGTCCTCCTCGCTCGTCGTATCGTTCAATCGCGATGTGAGATGCGACGAAGCGAATCGCAAGCGGGCGGTTGCCCAGTCGGATGCATCGGAAAACGACCCACGGCTGTGGTCTAAATTAGCGCGCCCCTCCTAGAAGAACGCCATAGAGACCATCTCGCCAACGACATGCGCGGGACTATCCGAGTCCGACGTTGCTTTGTAGACGCTGCCGATGCCCTCAAAGGGTGGCTGGTGGCGTAACGCAGTAGCGTAGAAAGCGGCGACCTGTTTTACAAGGCGTTCTTTCGCTCCTTTCGATATGGACAAGAAGCAATCCGAGAGCGGCCGACCTTCTATCTTGGTCATGAGAATCCATTCGTAACCAAGGGCGTTATTCGGAGAAGAAGAGTAGGCCACTACGCGAGGAACAAGCAGGGATGTGTTTTGATGAACCCAGCCCAGTGTAGCTACCTCGCTTTCTGTCTTGATTATAGGGTAGACGGGTAGGGATACACGCATGATGTAGGACTTGTTGTCGAAGGACACCTCATAGAGCTTGGTACATGCTCCCTCGTGTATGAAGCGTATCTCATACATTGGTTCAACGCTAATGGCAGACCTAAGTGTGGCTGCAATCGCCGCGATTGTAGGTTGGACTGTCCATCTCGGATAGAGGTGCAGCCCACTCTTGGCCCAACTCACACCGGGAGTTGGCGTACTATCTTTCGAACAGGACGGCGCGGGAGTTGGTGTATTATCTTTCAGAGAGAATCGCGGCGATTCATTGCCGTTGGCTTCTTGATGGATGATATGCCCTAGTTGGGAGTAATCGAATTTGAAGTCATGCTCTGAATCATCGCCGAATAATGAACTGTATGAAGGCGACCTCTTCCCGGGAGGCATTGCGAATCTGCAGGTGGTTTGTCAATGCACTCGGCACTCACAAGATACTACTTAGTAGAATCCTAGAGTAGGAACATCCAGCAAGAGTTAAAGAAACAAATGAAGTGCGAAGTGGTGTGCGTGTGTGTTTACGGAAGTTTCATGTACCTAAGTAGATGCCATTAGCACCTGCCAATACGTATCATAGAATGCAAGCGTTAGAATGTAGGCGCAGATAGTCAATGGAAGTAACATGGCAGAGCTTGAACAATGGATGTGTGTATCACAAGCACGACTAGAAGATCACAATGCTTGTCTCCTATCACCTATCATACCTATGTACCTTTCTCCCTACTCATTATCCATCTTGGACTAGGTATCTGAGATGCAGTTGCTTCATACCAGTGTGTCTGGATTTCGCTTCCGTATACATCTGTATGTACAGTGAGACTTGGCAGTTTAGTGTCTGTTGAAGATACTGTATGATATGATGCACTCTAATTCCTAGCAATGCTCTTAAATTGCCTTGACGCTAGACTAGGATGGGTATAGACGAGACACCGCCTATCCGTTCCGCCGTAGTCGCTTTCCACTTTTTCCCACACGCCCAGCCTTGCCAGGTGGCCGAGGCCGACCGGTTACCCTGCTGGACCTTTGGCTTTCCAAATCCTTGGCTGGAGTCAGCTTTTGCTCTCTTTTTGTTCCAATTTATTTCTCTCAAAATATCTACAGTCCTGCCATCCCATCTAAATCTAATTTCCCAACCCGCACAAAGAAGACACCCTCCGTTAGTTACCTCAATCTTCCATTCTCCCCCCCCAATCCTCAAACATTAATAGAATTCCTTTTTCTTCGAACTCCCTCGCAATCATGTTTGCTACACGAGCTATTTTTGCCGCTGGCCAACGCCGCGCTTTCTCTGCTTCCGCGCGTGATGTAAGTGCATACGGGATGCTCTAAGCAACCAATGTGATTGAATTGGACGCAATTGCGTTCATTTACTTGGTCAAATGCATCTTTTGATAAGAAATAATGGCTAATTCTATCCTCTTTTCACTTTACAGCTCTCCAAGGTCACCGTTCTCGGCGCTGCTGGTGGTATCGGCCAGCCTCTCTCTCTTCTGTTAAAGTTGAACCCCAGAGTCACTGAGCTCTCTCTCTACGATATCCGTGGAGGTCCCGGTATGTTTGTCTCCTATTTCCTACTCATCCGGCTCTTGCTTCTCAAATCCGAGACGTACAATTCCAAATCTTGGCGGTTCATTATTAACGCAACAGTGGTCTTATAGGTGTCGCCGCCGATGTCTCTCACGTCAACACCAAGAGCACTGTCAAGGGTTATGAACCCACTGCTTCTGGCCTGGCCAACGCCCTCAAGGGTAGTGATATCGTCTTGATCCCCGCCGGTGTCCCCCGCAAGCCCGGTATGACCCGTGACGATCTTTTCAACACCAACGCCTCTATCGTTCGTGACCTTGCTAAGGCCTGCGCCGAATCCTGCCCTGAGGCCAATCTTCTCATCATCTCCAACCCCGTTAACTCCACCGTTCCTATCGTCTCCGAGGTCTTCAAGGCCCATGGCGTCTACAACCCCAAGCGCCTCTTCGGTGTCACCACCCTCGATGTCGTCCGCGCCAGCCGCTTCGTCAGCGAGATCAAGGGCACTGACCCGAAAGACGAGAATATTACTGTTGTCGGTGGTCACTCTGGTGTCACCATCGTTCCTCTCTTCAGCCAGAGCAACCACCCCGACCTAAGCTCCAACGCCGAGCTCATCAACCGCGTCCAGTTCGGTGGTGACGAGGTCGTCAAGGCCAAGGACGGTGCCGGCTCCGCCACCCTCTCTATGGCCATGGCCGGTGCCCGCATGGCCGACTCCCTCCTCCGTGCCTCCCAGGGCGAGAAGGGTGTTGTTGAGCCTTCCTTCGTCGACAGCCCTCTGTACAAGGACCAGGGCATCGAGTTCTTCGCCTCCAAGGTCGAGCTCGGCCCGAACGGTGTTGAGAAGATCTTCCCCGTCGGTGAGGTCGACGCCCAGGAGCAGAAGCTTCTCGAGGCTTGCTTGGGTGACCTCAAGAAGAACATCCAGAAGGGTGTCACTTTCGTCGCCAGCAACCCCCCCAAATAAATGATTTAATGTACTCTAGAAAAGCATGGCAGCGCAGCGGGGGGTTGTCTCCTGAGTGAATCGATCCGTTCAGCTGGGAAGGGCAGCGACTAACGGCTGCTGCCTTGGATGGAATGGCCTGACTTTTGTCATAGGATGCGGGACCCATCATCGCCGCTACTGCTTCGTACGGAGCGGATTTAATGATAGACTCGATCTCAAGCTCCACGCTTGTGAGATGTATGATAGAAAGTTGCAAAAGATACCAGGTACTGATTGAGCTTGTCCGTATGCTTCACTATCGCACGTGTAATTTGGTGTGGCCTTTTCACAGCCCACTGCATTCTAATGAATTCTACCACACAGGGAGAACATATCTATCTGATAGTTATATTGAACATGGAAGTGACGCCTGCTATGATTGGTGTCTCTTATTGCCCGCTCGTATTCCGCCGGTTCCTCACCAGCTCGGTTTTACCAACAACGGCCTCGAGAGCTCCAGCAAGCCCCGCCTCGTCATAACATAGCATGCCGTCCACTCTACGCCCATATACGCGTATGCATTCAACGCCGAGGGCTGCTAGCTCGGCCTTGTCCACTTTGGGCACGCCCTCCCCCTCGAGGTAGAGGAGATGCGTGACGTATTTCGTGATCTCGATCTTTTCTTCCTCCTCTTCCTTCTCCTCATCATCATCCTCACCGCCAGCATCACCGGCACTACCGCCAGCGGCGTTACTTTCATCTTTATCTTTATCTTTATCTTTATCTTCATCTCCGATGGAGACGGACATGCTCCTCCTCCTCCGTCTCCCCCTCCTTATTCTACGTCTGATTCCCTGACTCTCCTCACAAGCGCGCACAATAGCCCTCACGAAATCCGTCGCCGTCAATGGCTCGTTCGTCGGACCCGTCTCGCGGTCGATGCTCGAGTTGAGGATCAGGATTTTGTTGGTATTGTTACGACGAGGAGTGCAGGTGGAGGAAATTGCCCTGCCAACACCGCGAAGGATAAGGTTGGGGATCAAAGAGGTGTACAGACTGCCTATGCTGTAGATTATCGCTCGTGCGGATGCCAGGGACGAGGTCAGTTTTGGGTTCGCCAGCGGGAAGATCTCGTGGCCGTAAGGGTTGATGTAGTAGATGCGCGTTATACGCGCCGGCAGGTCGTCTGAGGCGGCGTGGTCGTTATCATAGGACTGCGTTTGGGGTGCGGGAGAGAGTGTGGTGGAGGCTGGGTTGGGGCTTAAGACGGAAGGAGAAGGCGGCGCAGGAGTGGATGCAGATGTAGACGCAGGCGTAGTCGCGGAAGAGGCGATTAGAAGCGAGCGTTTAGTGAATTCTATATAAGGCTTCCGTAACGACGGGAGAGAACCCGGTAACGTGGCGTCTTCGATACGATCGTGTGCCTCTGTTTCTGCCTCGTTGTTGTGTGATTCATGACGGTGGCGTGCTGCTGCCGCCGCCGCCGCTGCTCCCGTTACTGAGTTCGGGGATAATGAGGATGAGAAGGCTGTGCCGGTTTGCGGAGACGTGTCCCCTGCTGCCCCTGTGTCCGGGAGGCTTGTGGGTTCCGAGGGGTGCGAGATGGCGTTTTGCCCTGTGATCCGCGACCCGTCGGCTAGTTCGGCGCAGATGTGATGCGTGAAGTTGCTGTTGATGGACGGTAGTGTTGTTACCGTTGACGGAATCGTGCAGATGGTTGAAAGTAGGTAGATGGCTGATTCAAAGGATCCTGTGAAGAGCCGTGCCCTGCTCGCGTCTTGCCATGTTAGCGACGGTAGGCATCTGATAGTATTCTCCGGGAACATTGAAGAAAAAGGGGCTAGAAGGCTGCTCAAGAAAATCGAATCGTACGGTACAACGGGGGTGAGGTACATTGCAAAGATTGGTGGGATTTAGAAACAAGGCAAAGGAAAACGCACCCAGTTAAAAATAGATTCCCGATACTAGCCTTGGCGAAATTGAAGACCGAACTGGGGCGGGCGCGTCTGACGATCTCCATGTTCATGTGGTTGAAGATGGAGCGGATGAGCTCGCGCTTCTCGCTCGAGATCTCGGTCCACAGCTTGTGCCGGCCTTCAACAATATCGAGCCATTCTGTCCGGGCCTCGACCGGGTTCGAGGATAGCCGGTAATTGAACAGGGCTTTGATGGAAGCCCGCTCGAGATCCGTCTCCGAGTTGGGGATTAACCGGACCAGTCGACCTGTAATTATGTGAGTTAAGGTGTGAAAGTCACAGGCACCTCTATAACGGGCATAAACAGTGGTTCACGGCTTTGTTCACTCTGTATGGAAGAGGAACAGATTACACATGCGTCCGTATACGCAGTGAGTAGATGCATATCTACAAGGCCTTGGCATGTAGGCAACTGATAGGTGTCTTGTATTTGTTGAAAAGGAGGAAATTATGAGACACATACTTCGTACATCGCCGATACCTAGTTTACAAGCGTTAGCAACATACCTATAAGCAATAGAGACTTCAAAACGACGACAAGCTAATTGGGTGAGAAAGCAAAGAGTTTTAAGAGACACAATGGTTTGCCAGGAGACATGAGAATGGTACTGCGTCGAGCACATTGCTCCGTCCACAGAAATCAGAGCGGACACACATCCTTATATGAAATAAAGGTAACATACCCGGGCCGCCAAAGACACGAATCAACTCTGAAGAACTGCCTCCATTGTCGCTGATCGGTATGACGTATTTGAGGGGGCAGTTATGGCTCTTCCTCAAGTTTTCGAAAACATCTACTAAGCTATTCGTTGCCGTCCCGCCTCCGAAGACCACGATATCTCTTGACCGAGATGTGTCCATGGTACCTATTGTAGGCAGATGGTGGACCTGTACTGCAGGTACGTGGAAGGTAGATGATAAAAGGAGTAGGACGTTATGTTCTAAATACTAATTTCTGTAAAGCAAGTACGAGTTGTTAAACTGTCTGTGATATCTGATAAGAGTCTGAGGGACTAGGTTAGAGAGATACTGGATCATTCGAACTCGATAAGTAATAAAGGGGACTATATATAACTATATATATATATATATGAAAGATCGTCTATGTGTCATTCAATCCACGTACTTCACGTGAATGTACCCACCAATGAGCTTATTCAGCGCATCTAACAGTGGAAATCCGATCTGGATCTCGTGTGGCGTAGCAACCGTTGTAACAGTGGGAACAGTACGCTATACTTAGTATGTAGTAGTAGTTCGAGGCGGAGAGCCTAAAGCCGGTTAGATCAGATTATACGCCATTGGCTGATAGTCTGGGGCATGTTCCAGCCCTCATAGTTCTTCTCCGAAAACTTCAAGTCCGTTGTATACCGAATATCTACAGTGTTAACATACGGGTTTAATACTACGATGTCAGCTTCCGAGAGGGACACGATCCTAGGGTCTGTGAATAATTTCTCTTCGGTAACTTATTAGCCTGTAGAAAGCTAATCTCGTAACTGAATCGATCGCGTACGTTAATTTTTTTTTTTTTTTGGGAAGATTATCCTACGTTCAAAAGGGAATGGAATACACGTGGCGCTCGATACCCTCATATAGCAGACTGATGATGCCGTAAGTTATACAATGTAGTGAGATATGCATTGTTTAGCTCTAAAGTGTACATTTCGCCAAGTCTATATTTCCAACCTCATTAACGTGACTTGTACACGTTGGCTACCTCTATCCCGGTAGCTCAACAACACCCATCATCTGCTTAGTAGTGCTTCAGATGGATTCAAGTCTGGCGGCGGTCACCCCGTCTCCAGGCCTCGATCTGCCGTTTTCGCTCCTCGAGCTTTCTTTCGTATTCTTCTACTTTGGCCAGCCGCTTCCTCTCTTCTTCAGCATCCTTCAAGGCTTGCTCTACGGCTTTTCGCTCTTCCTCACGCTTTAGCTGGTCCGGTCGCCTGATGGCGATATCACGAGGGCGGTAGTCGCTGAAGAGTCGTTTGAGGACCACTTCGATCACCCAGCAACCCACGTAATCGAGGATCATGATGGCCGTCATCGTAGTCTTGAACTCGTCGGTGAACTTAACCAACTTCATCTGCTCGTTGATCTCGGGAATAAACTCTGTTGAGCACGAGAAGGCAATAGCTGTCACACCGAGAATACCCCAGAACATGCCCTTATTCTCCGAAAGCGATTCTCGGAAAGGCCTTCCTTGATAGTTGACCGCGAATGTGGAGATCTGCTGGATAAGTTGCAAGAGGTACACAGCGCTGTTCAGCAGAGAGGGCTTGAATTCCGCCTCGAGATCCACACTCTCGGAACGTCTAGAGAGAACATAGGTTAGTTAAAACACATCAATAGCGTTCGGTTCTTATACTTACGGATCTAGTCTGTCGCAGAACCGAGCAATATAGATCAATGTGACAATGTGCACAGCAAATTGACCCAAAATCGACCCAATAATGTAGAAGTTGAAAATATTGGGTTGGGGTCGTTCTTTCGAAAGCCCTTCAACCGACTTGGCGCGAGAGATGGACAGGAAACAGACACTCATTAGCATTCCACTGATAGTGATCTGACCATCTCCGAACTTGATGCCTTCTAGGTAGAGGACGCTGAGACTGTATGCACTGATCAGGCAGTTTAGAGCCAAAATCTTGTACATCTGGATGGTGGCAACAAGAGTACAACGGCCTTGACGAATGATGTTCGGGATAGCAATGACGTTTCGCAGCTTGCTCGTAAATGGCGCAGCGACAGACGCATCTCCGAGTTTGAGTGACGGTGGTTCATCGTCGCCCAGTTCCTGCTCCATCATGGCACTTGTCATCTTATCAGCAAAGCCTGCAGCCTTATTCATCGAGGCTTGCTGTCTGGCTGTCCGAGCATCGGTCTGGGCGGGTTCAGGAGTGGAAGGGAGGGCCTCGAGAGCACTTCCATTCATCTTGGCATATTCCTCCGGTGTAATGCCCTTCCTCGTCGCCTCTCGCTCGACCGCCTTTGAATAATGCGGGTTGGAAGGTCCAGGGGGATAGAGGTGAGCGATCATAACAGGGACAGGGGGAGCCGGTTGGTTGAACCTCTTCATCAGGTCGACTTGCTTCTGATAAAGCTCCTTCATCTTAGTATTGCGAGCGTGTTCGGCAATCCTATTCAAGTCATCCTGGGTTCCATTGAGCAACGCGACACCGATGTGAGCCTGCTTCAAGGCGCCTACGTCGTTTGTACCGTCTCCAGCCATCAGGGTGAAATAGCCCATGTCCTTGAGCCCTAGGAGAATCTCTTCCTTCTGCTTAGGAGAGACACGTGCGTACACCCATGTGTGACGCAGCAATGACCGCCAAGCAGCCTTGTTATCCTTGAATTTAGCCAGTGCATACCCAGTAACACATAGGTCCTTGTTCTTGAGAATCTCCGGGTCAATAGGCTTAGACGCATCTACCTCAATGCTGACTTGATCATCAACGCTACGCCAAACAAGCTGTTGACCGCCGTCATTCTTCTCTGGGGCATCCAAAATGAGCACATCTCGGTCGACTATTTCTACTTCGCGTGCGACGTGAACCGCTGTAAGAGGATTGTCTCCGGTAATCATGACAACTCGGTGACTACTCTCATTCAACATTTGAACGGCTTGTTTAGCGTCTTCTTTCAAAGGGCACTGCAGAACAAGAAAACCAGCAAATGTGAGATCGGCCTCGACCTTCTCCCGTTTCAGTTCGTTTATCTTGCCTGAGCCTAGCTCGTTGTCAACAGTCAACTGCTTGTAAGCAAGGGCAAGTACACGAGAACCACGTCGAGTGAAGTATTTGTAGGTCTCTTCGTAATCCTTCGGTATAGTTGAGAGCATCTTGCCAATAGTTTCAGGGGCTCCTTTGACGCCCACGAAAGTGCCACGTAACTTGTTACCAGTACTTGGGTCTACAGCGTTGACTGTAGCCACGGAGCTCTGGCGTTTCAGCGCAGAGGAGAATTGAAAGCGTCGCTTGATCTGAACAGTACCCGAAGTCCCCTTCATGGTACTGCCTGGCTTAGCAAAAAGGATATCGTTCTTCCCTAAAGTCCACCCGAGAGCGTTCAACGTCGCCTTTTCCATAGGATCGCCTACTACGTCGCCTTCTTCCAGTTTGACAAGTGCATGAGCAGTTGCCAGTACTAGCGTCGTCTCCATACCGGCTTCCTTGACCCGCGTCATGTGGCTATGAGCGCCATCGGCTTCCCTTGGTGTATCTGAGCCGGTGTGTCCAAGACCCAAACCAGCAATGCCCTCCACGACGAGATCTTCGCCAGTTAGGGTACCGGTCTTGTCGAAGCAGGCCACATCAATTCGGCCGGCAAATGGAATACGGAATGGTTCGGTGCAGAAGATGGCAAACTTGGCTAAGGCAGCAAGACTAGTATTGACAGCAAGGCTGAGTTCCATGGGTAACTCAGGGGGAACGACACTGGTAACGATCAAGATACAGTCAAGCAGAAGCTTTGACCGTTTGCGATCCTTTCTGACACCTTCATCCCAGACATACCAAGAAGCAGCCAAGGCAAAGATCAAAAGGAACAGGATGAAAAGGAGAGCCTCGACGTTGTTTGCTGAAACTCGCTCAGTCGAGTAGATCATAGTGCGAACAAGGCTGCCTTGGGATGTCTCAAAGCCGGTCTTGATGACGATGGCCATCACACCGTTATCAGGGGGCGTGGGAACACCGGAAGCAAGTTTGGGCTTCTCCTCGTCCGGGTTTCCATGTGTTACCTGCAGGACCTTGGTACCGCCCCATAACAGCGCATTCTTATCTAGGCCTTCGGTATCGATGGGAGCGTCACCCTGTCGCAGTTGAACGGAGTCTTTCAGCAGAGGAGTACTCTCGCCAGACAACATGGCTTCGTTGACGATGGCTGTGCCTTCGACGAGAAGCATGTCACACGCGACACCGCCATCTTCCTTTGTGCGCACGACGGAAACGAGATCTCCAGGCAATAGCTTGTCACTCTGTATCTCAGTCCACTTGCCTAACCGGTACACCCACATGACGTAGGGTTTGATACTCATTCCCCGGAATTCAGTGAGGGTCCTCTGACGCTGCCACACGACGGTACTTTCGAAGGCGACAAGCATAAATAGTGTAAACAGAGAGTAATACCAATACTCATCGAGCATCCAAAGACCAACGCAGAAGACTTGGAAGACGAAAAAGGGAGCAACGGCATGTTCCTTGAATAGCTCAGTGAACGTGGGGACTGGAATATCGAACGTGTTCGTGCCATAGTATTGCTCGAGTCTTGCCAATTCAGCCTGCGAGGTGATGCCACGGCAGTTCTGGAATTTGGCGAGAACCGGCTTGGGTTCGTTATCGATCTCGTAGCTTAGAGGGCTGAAGGATTGCGTGATAGAATCGTAGAGAAAGCGACGCTTTTGGAACAAAAAAGACAGGTTCGTTTTTCCGTCAACCTATAAAGTAGGGTGATTGAAGGTCAGCCACGAGCTCAACACCTTTGTGATAAAGCAGAAGAATGAGCCCATACCTTATCACGAATAATAGTACAGATTTCAGGGGAGCCGGCGTTAGCAATAGGGATGACCTTGATCAGCTGGGCATCTTCAAGCCTTTTGGCTTTCGTGGCCGTGAAGGATGCCTTGAGATCAACACTCCAGTTGGTGCTAAGCCAGACGAGGCTCTGCAAAGTGATGATAGCGCCACACCAAACGAAAGTCCATTCGGAAGAGTTGATGTACTTGTCGTAGAGCGCAGGGGTGTAATAGTAACGGGCGAAAATGGGCCATATTATAGCGAATGGCCAGATATAGGCATGGAAATAATATGGGAGAGGGGACAAGAGCTCGGCGCTCTTGATCTGAGCATTGTCCACCAGGGGCGGAGGCGCCATGATGATAATGCGACAAGTCCGACAAGAAAAGGAAAAAGGGTCGTTATATCGAATCGTCGCTCATGGGGATGGCGCGGAGAACCTGTGGCATTTGAAGATTAGGTGTTAACAAGGTTGGTGCTTAATATGGGCCCAGTGATGATGATAAGGAAACGAATAGTCAAATGTCGAATTTGGCGTGTGCCATAACAATGAAGCCCTGAACCTGTGGACAAACCGAGGGGCACGTCGATATTCAACGGTTGCGGCTGAAGCAACTCTTTGGAGATTTTCTTTTGGAGTGCTAATTATTCCAAATTGCCACGGGCATACATGATGGAACAACGCGGAACCAATATACTGGCTGTAGCCCTGTGGGTGCGTTACAGCTGGACAGATCTCCATTTCAGTGTATCATTATGTAATCAGCTATGCAGCTGTGGCCTGGCCGCGTGGCTTATTCAGCCTTTGAAAAGTTACACACCACCTCCAGGTTGTAAGGTACTTGGTAGGGCCCTAAATACAGTGCCCGGCACGTTCCTTTGTCCATGGCAGCCTCTTCCCCCTAATAGAAGCTCCCATAGGTACCTACCTACCTACCTACCTACATACTAGAGCAAAGTTGGGCAAATTGTGGCGCTTTCTACTAAAGTGTTGTGTCGTGTATCAACGACGCAGTTACACAGATGGATGCATACTTCGTATACTATCGGCTGCCTCTTCACCGATTTACGTCTGGTTGCATTTGCACTAATTATAAGGTGAGAATGCCACCACTAGACTAAGTTATATACATGGATCGATATGGATCCCGTATGGCATGTACTGTAATTCACGATATCGCTATTGTTTCGAGTCGAACTTCCGCCGTATCCGATCCGCCTCTCAGGCTGACGTAGTTCTTGCCTATAGCAAGCGGAATAGTGGCCGTAACCGTAACATATTTACCCATAGACGGCAACAAGTTCAAAGTTGCTTTTCGCACTTGGTTCACCTCGACATCGACGGTTACCGAGCTATCACCCAGGTTCGCATAACTCAGCGTCAAACTTTCGGAGCTGCCATCCGATTTGATCCCGGAGAATGCCACGCTGCTATCTGGCGCCAACCCTCCCACTACTGCACCATTCGCCGTTGCCGTCGATGACTTATCAAAGGTGACTTGTGTCTTTGCTCCTGAGAGATACGCGTCTACTGCGAAGTATGTCGGCCCCGTCACTGGTGGCGTCCATATTTCGAGCTCACATACCCCCACGTATGTTTCTGCTGATTGTCGATACATGTTAACTGCCACAAACTCGGTTTCTACCGTGTCAAAACTGATCTCGCTTATATCATTTGATAACAGTCCGTCGCTGTCTCCGGTTGTAAATATAAGTCCAGAAGAACCGTAGATTTCAATCTTCCCCGGTAAATCAATGGAACCATCGCGTTCAACGTCACTGTACAATGCCAGTGTGACGGACGATATATTGTGTGGCCGCGCGAACCGAACTGTGAGCGTATCATTCAGGTTAGGAGACTGATAATTAGTCCATCTATTATCCGGAACATGGTCATAGTAGATGACTCCGTCGATGGCTTTGTAGCTGTAGTCGGCCCAATATGTGAACGTTGCGTCGATCATTGGGTAGTGGCCAGGTCCATCTGGATTTGCCGCGATATTGATCGGTGCTTCATCTGAGAGCAAAGCAGGTGGGATCTGGACTACGGCCACTTGACCCTCTTGTGAGTGAGCCTTCTCACCGTTAACAAATACACTCAATCCTGGCCCGACCCCATACTTCGAGCCATCCACATCGTAAAGTACCGTGATTAAATGCCCATGGTAAGCAACATTCTCTATTGCAAAGTATGTCCAGTTACCCGGGATGATTGGTGAGATATGGAGAGAATCGTCCGGCTGCGGGATTATGCCTAGAAGCCCTGTGATGACGTCGCTGCAAATGTCGCAAGTCAGTGAGCCAACTCTCATAATGATAGTGTTGTGGGATTGCGCCGAGGTGGATTATGGTAGAGTAGGTACCCGCATCAGAAAACATGGTTTTGGAGGCCCGAGAAGTAGCACACTGCTATCAGAAGGCGGGGTTTGAAGAGCCACTTACTCGTTGTATGTTGAATGATCGTAGTGCTCCGAGTGGTTATAACTATCCGCACTCCAGGCATCCTCAAAGGGATAATGGGACTCAGCAACGTACGGGCATCCGTTCTTTTGCAGCGTCCTAGCATACATTTGAAGATACTGGTGATAATGTTCCGCAGTCGCATTAGTAGCGCCTGATCTGTATATTTCCGCAAGGGATTTCAATGTATGTCCAGTCGAGTACGGCCAGGACATACCATTCCACCAACAGCCTTCAATGGTCAGCTATATCCACCCCTCACTGCTTTTGAAGCACCGATTTTGATCCCAACACTAATCCAAGGTTTTAGCTTACAGTAATTTGGATCAGGCTTCGTAGATGAAAACCATGGGTCGCGAATCTCCAAGGTAGTCGGCCCATATTCCGCGAAGAAACCATTGGGGTCAAACATGGAATCCAGGGCTGGTTGAGCATAACTCTCACTCAACCCGATCCCAAACCTATAAGGGAACAGCCCTACCTGCTCGCGTCCGGTAAGTCGGGTGAAACTGGGATTGTTGGGACGAATGATATCCATCTGCGACAGAAAGGGAGGTCAGTCGGCAGTCCGCAAGATGGAAGATGCGTGACGGTGTTGTCACTTAGCAGTTATTCTTCGCAGTATAGGATAATGGGAGCCCTGGATAGAGTCTACATACGAAGAATTTTCTGTCGGGATCCCACAGCCGCTCATACATAGCAGCCTCTAGGTCATCTGCCAGCTTGGAGAATTGAGTTTTCGTTGCATCATCAAGAGCTAGTACAGCAGCTCTCGCAATAGCCCTAGCATTTGCTACCATGTAGGCACTATAGTAAATATGGTCAATATACCCCCAGGTTTATGAGCCCGAGTGGATTCTTTGTCGGTTGCGACTTCATCGACGCATAGGACAGTAGAAGGAATTACAATCTATTCGACTCACTTGTGGCTCGGTCGGAAGGTATCTGGGCCGTCTTTCCTTAGGTCCCAGTCCGTGCCGTTTGGGTCTGCAATGAAGCCGGGAAGAGACAGCTCTTGGGCGTCCCAGACCGGCTGGTAGTAGTAGAGACCGGCATTGGAATCGAAATAGGGATCCCACTGATGCCACACGCGAACCATATCGGCTAACTGAGCAGATAAGAACTCATTGTCGCCCGTTACCATTGCACGACGACTCGCAGCATCTAAGATCCATTGCGTGTACTGGAGCGGATCGGCGGGCCCCCGTGTATACAGTTGGATGTAGTCATCGGCATAGGCAGTATCTCTTAGCCACCTCGCCTCATCAATTTGATGTCCCGCTGCCGCATCGATCGTACCGAAGGCTTTGGCATATCCCACGGGATGGACAAATTCGGTGCACATATAGCCCGTCCCAGCCGTCACGTAGCGCAGGTTCCGCTGCAGCGATGTCCACCGGTAGTAGTAAACATTCTGGATGAGTTTATCCGGAATATCAATATAGGGGATGTTGTCCCTTAGGAAGCTGCGTCCGAAGAAGTCGGATATGGGATCCTCGTGGTCAAGAAATGAAGTGCCCTTAACCCCAGCTTTGTTCTGAGAGACGGATGATGGTAATTGGCGTCGTGCCAGGGCCGTGTAGACAAGCACCAGCAATGTAGCGACCGTGGATTGTAGAGTAATCATCTTGAACAAAACTTGATCGTCCGACGTGGCACTACGGCAGGGAGCAAGGCCACAGCGGCCCTTTTTAGCTTCAACTGATGGTATAGGCCCGCTGATGCAATGATGTGGTCTTGAGCACATCTCCATGGCCTGCGAGCAGGGGTGTCTCGCTCGAGGATGGTCCTCTCATTGCCGACCTGCCTGATCGAGGTGCCAGGTGACTCCGGATGCACTATGCGAATCGAACTAGCAAACAGGAGGCAAAAGTTCCTAATATGGGACGGATGGACATGCTACTTGCCGCATGTTTGCAGCGTGTACCTTAGGCACGCTTAGCTAATATACACTGAAAAGTGTAATATCCTAAGTTTCTGGCATGGGTTTGGCGCCTCATCGTATTTGGTATTGGAATGTTCATCTCGTCCTCTGCGCCGCGCGCCATTCACTAAACGAGAAGCGCCCTAGTCTTCCGGTGACTATGTGCTTGCTCTATGACTTTGACTGAATCTCTGATCTCTAAATAAAATGCTAATTGAATACGGGTCACCGAGTGACGCATTTTGGTGACTTGATACCAGTCATATTGATACCGTAGCCGCTCCAGTGAATCAGCAACGTTACCCCGTCCATTCCCGACGAGTCTCAAGACTTTGAGATTACGCGGCTTCTGTGCTTGTGTTGGAAACACTACACAGCTGATCGAGCTGTTGTTCAAACCAATCAAACCCCAGTTTAAAATACTATTAGTTGCTGAGTGATTGATAGGAAGACTTAACCTAACTTATCGGCACAAGGAGAGTTTCCCAGTGACCAGAAATGCTAAACTTAGGCAAGTGGTCAACTCCTACCTTCCCATTATTCTGTAAACATCTAATTAATACATAATAGGTGGTGAAACCCTCGCTATACGGCACATAGCAGGGAGCTAATTTTCGCTACATACATTGAAATCCGAGATCCATGCAGCTAACCGCTACTGTGGATAAAGGGGGTATGCCGTAATTGGTGGCGTTGAATTGGTTGGATGAGTCCTCGCCGATGGACGGGTCATTGCAAGTCGTTTGTATGCCACAAGACTGCCTGCTCAAGAAACGGCCTGGTATTCTATCTTTTCTAGTTTACAATCCCGCTGTTGTTTCTAGCTTTCCTGAGCGTGACGATAGTAGGGTAAGTGGTGTATATAACAAACTTATTTCGCTACGTACGAGAGTAAGTCAAGTTGATCCGTCAGCTGGTCAGTACTGTGACCGACAAACTAAAGTGATAATACGCTATAGCCCGGCATCGCAGCCATTTGCATTACCAGAAACAGCGCATCTTCTAAAAGTGCGACAGCTACACTGCGGCCATGTCGTTGTTGCAACTTTCGAGGCTTCTACCCTTGCCTGATGATGAATTGAAGCAGGTGCTCGACTATGCTGCTACCCTGTCCAAACCAGAAGCGGCCGAGCATTTCCGCAACTTGCTGGGCGACTCACCTGAAGCTATTGATTTCATTGCTTCCTTCAACTCAAAAAGACAGGATCCGAGGTCCGCAAATTCTGGCACTTCTGCTGCTGCTACTGCTGCCGGTGCTAATTCTAGCGCGGCCAATCGTGAATCTGCTATAGAACCCGTACCCAAATCGAACAGGGGACATTTTAAGAAGAAAAAGGCCAATATACATACGCCTCTGCCACGTAGCGTGTTGGAATCAGGCCCTCCACCGGGAATTGCCTACAACAAGAAGGACCGCGATGAAGATTATATTGGCCGACGACCTAGCCCTGCTGCGACCTCCGCGAACAGGACGGAGAAGTCAGAAAACAAGATCGTAATACAGAAATCTGTGACACCACCCCCTCAACTACGGTCTGGCCCATCTACGGGACGCTTGATTTCAGACTTGCCACCTCCGAAGTCCAAATCAACGCCCGCATCTCGTTCTTCCACGCCAGCACCCAAAACTAAAGTCAACATTTCGGGCGGCACGGCTATGCATGGTGCCTCTACGGCATTGAAAGACTTAGACGATGCCATCCGCGCGCTTGAGATGACCACAAACCCCTCACAGACAGTCGATGCTAGTCTAAGGCGGTGCAATTGTGCAGCTGCTCGTCACCCTCTCCTTGCTGCTGCGCCCAATTGCCTGAATTGTGGCAAAGTTATTTGCCTGAAGGAAGGTCTCGGGCCCTGTACATTCTGCGGCACGCCGCTTTTGAGCGCCTCAGAAGTCCAATCCATGATTCGCGAACTGAAAGATGAACGGGGCAGAGAAAAGATGGCAAGTGAGTATAACTTACACCTATGGCATCTATGTTCCTATTAATAGCGCCTCATGCTTACAATTTTTGAAGTTGATCGCCAAGCTCATAAAAAGGCTGAGGTGTCCAAAACCCCGGCACCCTTTTCAAAGCCTAGAGAAACTCAAGGCGCTGGAAGTGAGGCAGAGGCCAAGGCACTGGAACACCGGGATCGACTTCTTGCGTTCCAGGCACAGAATGCACGCCGAACCACCGTAAGGGATGAGGCTGCCGATTTTGATGTTAGTGCGGCTGTATCAGGATCAGGTGGCAATATTGTAAGTATTATGTTAAATTATTTACCTCTTGGAGTTCATTGCTAATCTCGGTTGTCACAGTGGGCAACTCCCGAGGAACGTGCCCGCGAATTCAAACGACAGCAGAAGATCCTGAGAGAAATGGAATGGAACGCTCGTCCGGAATACGAAAAGCGGCGGCAGGTTATCAGCATCGACGTGGTGCGAGGTAAAGTCGTGCGGAAAATGGCCGCGGTTGAACGGCCAGAGAGCCCCGAGGAAGAGGATTCTCACATGACCAGCGAAAGTGCCTTGAAGGAAACGGATGGGAATCGGTCGAGTGGCAACGGTGGCGCCTTTAGCAAAAATCCGCTCCTTGGTGGACTGATCAAGCCGGTGTATGACTCTAAAGGTAAAGGGGCAGCTCAGGAAGGCCGGACGGCTAACTCCACGAAATGGCGGCGCGTCCAGGATGATTTGGACGACAACGAAGGAATTATCCTTGACGGGGGAGTGTATGGACAAGCGGACGAGCCCGGCAATAGCTAGTCGCTCAAGACCAAGCAAAACGCATCACATTACAATCGACCACTGCTTTAAAAGCATTCCTGTGAATGGCAAAGCCAAATATGAACAGAAACACATTGACATCTTTTGACGAGACCGCTATGGCTCATCTCCGTACCACATGAGTGACCATTCGAGCATCCATAAGTACCAGCTCATCGATACGCATTATAACAGCCCCAATACTACTCAAGCTACAATCTACTGCGACATATATTGTTGGGTTGTCGATCTATCTGTGACACCGAAAGATAGCCGAGTCCTGCACCAGTATCAACCATCTTTTCAGATTGGCTGCCCAAGCAACACGTTGATTGCATTGTTTGCTTTGCAATCGAAAGCAATAAATGCCTGCCAATGGAGAGTGTTGCTTTCCCCTGTACAGTATTAATATAAATATCACTTATTATACTGTGCAATTACTTATGAGCTAGGAGCTAGGTAAAAGGTAGTAAAAGGTAGTAAATGGGTACCAAAATAACACCAGAGGCGTCATTATTATTGAAACTTGTTCATCGATAGTTACCTAAATCGTACCAAGGTTTTCACGCCAGTGGTAGTTTTCGGATCTATGGACCTGGGCCCAGTACACATGGCTACATAGTATGTATCGTTTGAAGTTGGCAGCATCTACATACCTACCTCATTACCTTAACCGCCTGGCCAAGCAGGTTGACATGCAGATGCTAGTATGCTGTACATTCAACGGGCTCGGCTCCTTATTGGGAACGTTACCGAAAGTCGGTGAGGCATGTTTATGTAGTTTAGGTAGGTAGGTATGGACGCCGGTTCGGTCGGAGTTGCTGTTGGGTTAGTACTTGATCATGCGTATGGCTTTATTTTCTCCTAGAGAGCCATCCTAACCTGGATACAGCAATGTCTCTACCCGCTTTCTGATATCGATGTCATTCTATGTCGCATCGGCTAGTCCAGAAGGGGAGCCGATTCAGGGGCCCAGTATTCGCAGGGTTCTCACCTGTACACAAGTTCCCACTTGGGCGGCTGTTTATAAAAAAATAAAATAAAAGATATTTGGTACCAGTCAACAGTCAACATAAACAAATAATCTGGAATTGGTACTGTATACCTATTCTTACACTGTATGTAGGTAGGTATACTACTGAATACAACTACTAGTAAATGATTGCGCCCGCAGGTTACCTGTTTTTACGTACTTATGCCCCTTTTATCAATGATCAAGTCAAGATTTATGAATACGCTCGCTGCCGACTCGAGTAGGAGAAGGATCCGGCACCTTAGGGGCAAACAAAAACCGTACAGGGATGTAGAGAAGCGGCAGAACTTGGAGTCCCGAATCAGACGAGTAACAGCCTACAAGATGATATGTAGGTACGTACCTACAGCAAACGAGCAAAATAAATACCAACTCGGCCAGCGGATATTGCGTGACTAGATCTCGTTGAAATTACTTACTCATAAGGTTGTACCTCCTTCTAATTACGTTATTAGGCGTTGCCTCGGCACAAGATACTATTACGGTATCTCAAGAGAAAACGACAAGCTCGTGTCAAGGCTCGCCAATGACTGAGGAAGCTTGTAGTGTTCATTCCCTCCTACTCGGAGCCCATGAGTCAACCCCGCGGAAAATAAAACTGCCAGCGCATCGAAAATCCACTTCATTGGTCGGCCGAAGGATGGGATATCTACCTACGTTTATACATCTGTACATGCAGGCAGGTGTGCATGCTCTTTCACCTGGGCGGAAGCGAGAATAGCTGGGGACGGATCGAATGGACCGAGTGTATTGTACATAGGCATGTATGTATCGAGTTAGGTACAGTAGGTAGGTAGGTACCATGCACGACGATCTCGTCCTTTTCACTGTGACGTGGACATCAAATGGAGATGTGGATGTTAAGACAACAAATCAGCGAGGGACATCTCCTTATCTCCTCCAGGCCTGACACGTACCAACTGTGTATACTAACCTAGACTGATAATAAGATAGACCATATGCAGACATACTAATAGTACAAATATGCATACCGATACAGAATACACAGACCTGCTGCTAGAAACTTCACCTCCCCAGGTACATAAAGCCATGTTGTACTGTACCTAGAATAGGTGCTAGGTCGAGTACAGCAAGTAGTAGCACTAGTGGGAAGCATCATGCTGCATGTGCATGAACACTTCTTCAAGCTGGACTGAAAAGAAGTTGAAACAAAGTGCATGCATAGTAGGCATTGTACTGGGCCGCTGAGCTACTGCCTCCAGCTCCGAATGCCTGCAGATATTACTCACAATGGTATTTTGGGGCATAAGTCATGAAGGCAGCCACTATATATTGCTCGGTCCAGCAGCATATGCGATCTATCAAACCTATAGAAGAGGCATCCATTATTCAGTTCAATGGTGGCTGAATGAGAGGACTCATTCATTCCTTCTACCTATCGAGTATACTTGATTCATTCGTCTCTCACACGGCGCTTAAAACCGGCGTCGAATGCTGTAGGAGATAGGATAATAATGTACACTGCATACTGGGCATTACAACACTGTGTCGGCCATCGGCCGAGTGCTACTGTGCGATCTGTACAGTGATTTAGGTACAGGTTCAGTGTGTTTAGTACCTGACTTCAGTCAAGGTACAGCGGCACTAGCGCACTGTACTTGCGGGAGTTTAATGACTGGTTCTGGCTCCTAATTTAGTGCGTATCACCGTATCGCTGCCAACCTTGCAACCTAGGAAAAAAAAATCACCAGGCCAACCGAAAAACCTGAGCCCACCGATTACCCTGACCTGCCCTGACCTGCGTAAAGATACCTTGACCGCCAAGTGGAAGCGTCAAAAGATTTTTCTCCTATTCTTTCAGATTCTGTCAACTCCCTTCCTACGTTCATCCAATCGCCACTCCGCACTCTATTACTAGGAACAGAGTGCTTCCTCCAATAACGGCAAACACACCGTTTTGCGAGCCCCATACAACTGCTCTCTACTTTGCCTTGCCTTGCCGACTCTGGACTAAGCCGGCACCTTCAGCAGGCTCATAGCTTACACCTCAAGCCGCCCGGCAGACCGATACCATAGCACATAATCCCTTCACTGCGAATCTCCCAACTCTAGTTAGCTTACCGTCGATAGGACAATGGGCAACATTCTGTCCACTCTCTCGGGCGCTGACCCATTGGCGAAAGATCACCATGACAGGAAGGTTGCCGAGCAAGAGCAACGCTTAGCCTCACTCCAGGAAGAAGCCGAGGCTCTACGGAAAAAGATTGCTAGCCTGGAACGCGAAAGTAGTGAACAGTCCCAGAAGCATCAAGCCGAAATAGCAGACCGTGAGAGGAAAGCTGCTGCTCGGACTCTCGAGCTAGATAACGCTGCCAAACAGCAACTAAAGGCTTTACAAGAGAAGCTTAACGCACTTAACCAGGCCAAGGAATCTCTTTCGCAGGAGCTTTCCGCCGCCAAGAAGGATCTTGACGGTTCCGTTGAGAAGCGCCACGCCCTCGACCAAGAATTGGCTACTGTGACGCAGCAGCTCGCCGAGACACAAGCGGCACGTGATTCCTTGAACGCAGAGCAAGCTAAGCTTGCTGATGAGCTAGCCTTAGTCAAGAAGTCTCTTGATGAGCGGACAAATGCTTTGACCAAGGCGCAGGGTGACCAGAAGCAACAGCAAGAATCTTACGAAAAGCAGGTTAAGGATTCCCAGGAACAGCTTTCCGCCGTCCAGGGCAGTTTAGTCGACGAGCAAAAGCAGCGTGGTGAGCTGGAGCAAGCCCATGAGAAGTTGACGGCCGACCTGAATGCCGTCAAGGCCGAGTCTGCAGAGTGGCAAGAGAAGCAGAAGTCATTGCAGGTCCAGTACGACAGCCTGGTTAGCGAGTCCGATGCTGCCAAGAAGTCGGCCGCCGAATGGCAAGAGAAGCACCAAGCTTTACAGGCCACCTACGACACACTACTTAACCAATCCGACGGTTCCCAAAAGGAAGCAGCTGAATGGCAAGAAAGGCACCAGACTCTGCAATCTACATACGACGCCCTAGTCAGCGAGTCTGAGGGTCTGAAGAAGGACGTCTCCGAGTGGCAAGCGAAACACCAGGAACTACAGTCGACATACGATAGCCTGAAGACTGAGTCTGATACCGCAAAGGCACAGGCCGCTGAGTGGGAGGAGAAGCATAAGACCTTACAGGCTACCTATGACAGCCTCACCGCCGAGCTTGAAACTACTAAGAAGGATATTGCTTCGTGGCAGGAAAAGTATCAAGCGCTTCAAGCCACACATGACAAGATCGCCATTGAGTCTGAAGCAGCCAAGAAGGAAGCTTCCGAGTGGCAGGACAAATACCAAGCCTCAGAGGACAAATCCAGCGGTATCACGAAGGACTTGGAGGCTACGAAGAAGGATGTTGCTGGATGGCAGGAAAAGCACGAATCTGTGACTAAGGATTTGGATGCTGCCAAGAAGGAATCGTCCGAGTGGCAAGAGAAGAACCAGGCGGCGGAATCTAAGCTCGCTGATACCGAAAAGGATCTCGCTGCTGCCCAGCAAGAAGTCTCTTCATGGAAAGAAAAGCACGATGCGATTTCCACTGACCTGGATACCGCAAAGAAGGAATCATCAGAATGGGAGGAGAAGGTTAAGGCCTTACAAGGTGCCCAGGATGATTCGTCTAAGGCAGCGGAGTCACTAAGAGAGGAGTTGGAATCTGTCAAGAAGCAGCAACAGGAGCTTCAAGACAAGCACGATGCCCTCATTAAAGAGCATGAGGAAAAACAGAAGGCTCTGGAAGAGAGCAAGGCTGCCGACCTGGCCGCCGCTTCTGCCGAGAAGGAGACGATCGCCGAGCAATTAAAGAAGCTTGAAGCCGAGAGTGGTGAGCTCAAGGCTGCAGTCGAGGCGGAATCGCAGAAGGCGAAGGAACTTCAGGAGAAGCTGAACACTGCCGAGGAAGAAAGCAGCAAGCTGAAGGCGGAGGTCGAGACAAAATCGAGTGAAGCCCAGAATGCCGCCAAGCAGGCTACTGAGCTAGAGGAGAAGCTGAAATCGGCAGAGGAGGAGAGCAACAAGCTCAAATCGGAAGTTGAGGCGAAGTCGGGCGAAGCTGAGACGGCTTCTAAGAAGGCTACAGAACTCGAAGAGAAACTAAAGTCTGTAGAGGAAGACAGCAGCAAGCTCAAGGCCGAGGTCGAAGCGAAATCAGGTGAAGCTCAGGCTGCTTCCGAACAGGCGACGGAACTCGAGGAGAAGCTCAAGTCGGTCGAGGAGGAAAGCAGCAAAGTCCAGGTACAACTCAAAGAGCAAACTGACGAGCTCGCCGGTCTTCGTGAAGAAGTCGCAACAGCTAAGAATAATGCCACCGCTGCTGAAGAGTCCCTCAAGACCGCGCAGGACGTACGTGTTACCCATTGATACTTTTTCGTCTTGATACCTAACTCTAACACTGTGATACAGGAGAAGAAAGCCGTCGAGGCTAAAGTAGCTGAACTTGAGTCCGAGGTGAAGAAGGCGCGGGATGCCGAGTCAGAACTCCAGTCGAGCGTTGAGCGCCTCGAGAGTGAGAAGAAGACTTTAGAGGAGTCGCTGGAGCAGGAAAAGGCCAAGGCTTCCGCGCCAAAGGAGGCTGAGGCTGAAAAGGCCGACGAAGCTGCGGCCTAGACGAGAACAAAAACAGCGCATGAGGATTTAATTTACCCGACTGTACCCGATGTATGAAAGAACCGAACGAACGAACGAACGGAGGCGGCCGCTAGAAAATGTTTGTTGCTGTCGTATGTAGATACCCTATGTCGTATGACTAATGATAATGTCCTGCATTTTGTCACGAACTGAGAAACCTGGATTGGAGCGGAATGAGACTGAGAATGGGCAACGAAACAATGCAGTAGTTATGTGTTCATTGGACTTGCCTTTGGAGAGGAATTTGAGAGCAAGACACGGGGTGGTCACGTGCTCTGTGCGGCATTCTAACCCCTCACATCCTGTTTAACCTGAGACTGACAAAGAGCAACTTTATATATATAGCCCTGCATCACAACGTCTGCAATGCTAAAGTATATGCTCGCTTGCATACATCAGCCCCCAGTTGAAAAATTCAGTGTTATTTTTCTCACTTCATGTATTGACTAATTTTCCCCTCAACACCTTACCTACCTACCTACTTCTTTGACCGTCTTCTGTCCTTTCTACTTACCTAAGCAAGATCACGATTGTCTACAGTACCAACCCAAGTGAGACAGACAGGCAGACATTGAACATTGACATCGACTGCTGTAAGAGCTTGGTTTCTATATGGTAGGTATAGGTACTTGCAAATACGATGACATTCCCCTACTTTCGGAATCCACTAAATATCAATCAAGGCACTGAATACCTACTGCCGACCAATAAAATGATAATACGCTGTACATAAAACGCCTCCTCTATTTTATCAATTGCGTCGTAGTTTTCCGTCCGATTATTGCTTTATTTGTAAATAGTGGCCAATTAGACAGTACAGACAGTGTAGAAAGAGGACAAGCACAAATACACGAAAAGACAAGATAGATGAAACCGCCCGTCTGTCCGTAGCTCCTAACTCCTCCCCCCTCTTCCCCGTTTTTGTCAATTCTTACTTGCTGCTAAAGTCGACTTGTAGACAGCTCATTGAAAACTGGGAAGTCAGTAAGTTGACCTCAGAGTAATAATGTTCCATAAATGACAACAGGGGCAACGCTCAAGATAGTGCATCCATCCGTCGAAACATCAGAGACATCGTCCCGAAGGTGAAGCAGGAAGGATGATAAGACGACGCAATGAGGACCAAGAGCTTACGGAGTGTCAAATGCTCCATGTTCCAGTCCCGCAAGTTAGCGGCCTCCCACTCGGCCTGCAGGTACTCGAGGATAGCCCAGACTTGGAAGAACTCCAGCTCCCCGTCGCCGTTCTTGTCGTCGTCCGGGTCGAACTTGCCCCTGCTCCATTCGCCATTGTGGGACCAGCTGTATGTGAGGACCTATATTAAGTTCTTGGTCAGGGTGAAGGTTGGTTGAGGAGCTTTGGTATGTGTTGCTATTATGATACGAAGTTTGGGGCTTGAGAAAAGACGCACACATACACATACGCACACAGAGAAAGAGAGAGGGAAAGGAAGAGGGGGAGGGCGGGAAGGAGGGCCAGAGGAGAAAGGAGATGACAAGTTTGACTTACGCGCACAACGAAACGCGTGGCATGGCTATTAAATATGAGCAAAGGTTCGAATGTCAGCGTCAGTTAATCTTTCCGACAACCTCTATCGCAAACAAAATACCAGTCCCGTCATTAATATCCTAAGAAACACTATTCTCGGAAATTTTCAATAAATGTATATAAATATCAATATACTCACTCCAGCGACGTCCAGCCGTTCTTGTTAACAGCATCTTTATCAGCATACTTGGGCTGTGCAAAAGCGTTCGTCGAGATGCACCAGCGGTAGAGATCATTGCATTTCACCACCGAAGAAAGATAGTTATGGCTATGATTATGAGTAGGAGTAGGAGTAGGATTGTAGTGAGACGAGAAGGATGATGGCGAGGATACCCTGAGGCTGAGAAAATCACGACAATACTCCTCGAAGAAGGGACGCACGTAGCGCCCGTCCAGGAGACGTCGGGTCAGGTGCTCGTTTTCCAGGTTCAGCCACTCGCACAGTTGGCCGTAGCTCTTCTGCAGCGCCGGGAGCCGCTCGCGGGGAATGGGCCTGTAAGCCATGAATGAGAAGATTTTTGTTGCAGAAGATCTTGAAGCGAACTTGATATTTCCCCCCCCTTTTTCTTTTTTAAACGGTTGATATTTAGTAAGTTGAGGGTATAATAGTTATGACATTACCAAGGTAAGATATTTAATTAGATCCATCTAACTAGTCATCTTCTTGATGATTCTCTCTTAGAATATATTAAGGAGCAAGTAAGTATAGGGACACTGTAGTCAAGATCGTTAATAAGTCGGTGTCAATGGGGTGGAAACAAAAGAAAGAAATTAAATGAGGACTCGGGGCGGCAGCTCAGATAGATAAGCGGGACAATTCACACAATACATACAATACAATTGTCATGTGCGAGACGTATTAATACCGGGTCTCACGCGGTTTCAGAATCTACTACCCACGACAAACGGATATTAAATCTGGCGCAGCACATATGTAATGTACTCGGGGAGGAGTCGAATCAATCAATCATCCTTCCCCCTCTCCTCCTATTTTACCCCTCGAGCCAACAAATGCCCCGATCCAGTCATCCAATGAAGAAAGGCTACGCGATGCATCATCCCGAGACATTATTATCTAGGTCTGTATAACACAGTCAATCAACCCGGCCCCAAAAGCCAATCGATAAACCTTGTCAGACATGGGCCACGGGCATTGCCGCACATTGTGTGGATTGCGTGCGAGGCAGCTAACAGACGCTAAGTAACGACGTGCTCCTAACGGTACCGTCCTAGGAAACGGCGTGGTATTGAGGGCTAACATTCATTCATTCTATGGCATCATACGTACTTGAGTCGTTTTTATACGTGTAACTGAACTTATCAACATTATTATGATTACTTTCTGACGCTGGGTCAAAATCTGGATAGAAGAAAAACCAACGTGAATACCCCAACCTTTCTCACACAAACGCTGTAGTCAAGTTGAACTTGAATCCCATATAGTTCTGATCTCATGCAAATGCAACAACCTGAACACTTGACCTCTCCAACTGCTATGAACCTCCTCACTAGGGACCGACCAGCCGCGGTCGTTCCTGTGAAGTGTAAATGATATCCCAGACATGTTGTCAATCCGATCGACTGACTGACTGTCAACAGAACACGACATGGCCAACTAACTGGTTCTAATCTGTTCTGCGAACCCAGAATCTAAAACACATGCTGTTTGTTCCATGGGTTTGGGTCTGATACATGTACAGTTGTTGATACAGTTAAACCCAGCTTTTTATTCCTTCTCCAGATCGTCCTTATATGCCAGAATGAAAAGTCCAGTAGCGCGCTGCAGATGAAGCTCACGGGTATTAAGGCTTTTTTTTCTGGGGGTGGGGGTATTAGGGGTTAGGGATATGGTTCTTTTGCTATTGTGACGATCATGATAACGGCCACATCTTGAAACGACATGAACGAGTATGTACCTGCTCGTCGTTCGCTCGCTCGCTAGGTCCTCGTTCTTGTCCGTATTTTGAGTAGGTCGTCGTCAACGGCGGTTCTATATCGTTGAAAATTTTTTTTAAGTTATCTGGTTACCAGAGAACAGAAGAACGTGATTTGTAGTATGGCGCAAGAACAGCAAGGGGAGAGGGGACAGAGGTGAAGAGGTCTGGTAAGTAGGTAATTGCCCTTGTACATGGAGGTATTATAAAGTAAGGAACTAGGAATTACTTACCCTTGCCTTTGCTAGACGCGAGAATAGATTGAAGTTACGACCTATGGCAGGGCCTCTCCTTTTCTTCCTTTTCAACCCTCTTCCTCCTACTCCTCCAAAGGTAATCGTGATGCTGGTGTGTGGTGGTGGTGACGCGTTGGTATTGGGATCCGGTGCTGATGATCCGTTTATTATTGGGCTTCCAAGTGGTAAGAAAGCGATCCCGTCACTATTGATGGGGCTGTAGAAATTGGGACGGCAGACTGGATCTTTGCCCTTTGCCCGACGCCGGCGCTCTCGGACTAGGCGCTCAAACTCGTCAAGAGGAGTAGTACCCCATTTCTTTTTCTGCTTCTTGATGGTGCCGATAATACTAAATCTTTTTCTGAACACCCCGCCCTTTTTGGCACCTGCTTTGTTACTAAAAATAGTTGTAGTTGAACTACTACTACTACTTATGTTCTTTTGATTGCCCGTAGCCCAGAACTTGTAACGCGAACCGGTCCGCGCCTTCTTCTTCTGAGTGTTGGACTCTCTGGCGGCGGTGTCAGCTTGGTCCGCCGCAGCGTGGCCACTTCCCCTGGGCGAGTGAGAACCTATCGACTCTACCCCGTTAACAGCTGCGTTGCGGCTTAGGCCATTATGGGGTAGAGCTGATAACGATGACGACGACAAACCAGCTTCGTCTTCCACCTCTATCTCTGCGTTTACCATAACCTTTGCCCTCCATTTGGGCGGTGTGGAAGGGCCTCCGTTCTCCTCATCGTCGTTGTACACAAGGCCGTCACACTCTTCGTCCTCTTCCCCGATGGCCCTTAGAGTGGGCTTTCCAGAAAAGTTGGGAACCGCGGACTGAGGCCGTACGTTTGATGACGAGTGCAAATCTTTCATCTCACGTCCGTTGCACCTGGACGAGGTCGGAATATCGTGTTTACTAGTGGAGCCATTCCTATGGGCCCACGGAATACCGCTGTTAATTAAATCGGCCGCGCCATACTGTGGCCGATATGGGAGATTCTGCCGAGTCTTCGCGGACGCCGTGTTCGTCCTATTATTATCAGGCTTCCAGCCGAAGAAGGATCGTTTGAAAGATTCTTTCTCCTTATCGTCCTTTCCCGACATGCCTGATGAAGAGAAACTCTCGCCCGCACCGCTTCTTCGTCTAAGCGAGGTCGGCGGCGTGCCAGACCCACTAGTATCGGGGTCTTGTTTGAATCTGAACGGAAGAGAGCTAAAAGAGTTCATGGAGAAGTCTGAAGCGGCGTGTGTTAGTGTGTAAACGGGCCTCTGGGGCTGCTTATCTGAGGCCGCGTCCGACTCCTCTTTATCCGAGCGAGTGCTGAAGATGGGTCCTTTGACCGACGGCCCCCCGTTCTGTACTCGGCTCTCTCCGTAATGTGACTGAGAAGAAGTGCTTGCTCCTCGTCTGCTTGCGTCTTCCGTCGGCAGAAGCACGTAGCCCTTCAGGCGCTGCGTCGCTGACTCGATGAAACGGGGAGAGGACCGGGGGGACGATTCGCCTCGAATTCCATTCTTAGAGTTGAGAATGGAGGCGGCACTATTCGGCCGATACGACCAAGTTTTGGTCATCTTCAGATTAAACGTCCTATTTATATAATCTTTACGCTTGGAGATATGGAAAATGAAATTCCCAGTCCAGTTTTGGGAGTATGACAATGTGCGAAGACAAGGAGGGAAGGCGAACTTTGATGGAAGAAAACACAGGCGAGTAAACTCACTCTTATATGGACATTCAACAATCGGCACCCCATGACCGATATTACGATGGCTGAGCAAAGTCAAATGGTTGCTAGGATAATAGGTAGCTGGGAACCTAATGCTCTCACCGAGTTCTGCACCCGTGGGTGTTTTCTGCGAAGGCGAAGGCAATGTACATGTGACTATGCGGCATTCATTGATTTTCATTAGGGGCTTGTACGTAAACCGCACGATTTAAGTTCATCTCCCTTCAGATAAACACGCGTCAACTGAAGTAAACTCGGAAGTTTGTTCAAAAGGGGATCAGTCTAGACCAATCAACACCTAGAGTCACTTAATTACGCTTTATTCTTTACTGTAGCAATACGCACATACAGGATACCGTATTCAGCATGTTTTATTTACTCGGTTATTATTATTTCTCATTACTAGATCCCAGGAATTCGGAAGGGCCCTAGTGCAACAAGAGCTGTACGCCGGCCTCAAACCCGATGTATACAGCCGTGTGCAGCGGTGTCATACTATCCCTGTCACAACAGTTCAGGATATTCTAGTCACCGCTGCAGTATTCTAGTAAAAACCCTAGATTTTCTTCGTGGCGATCCAGGATCGCAACGTGGAGAGCATTGCGTCTTTGACGGTCTATCTCTTCAATCTTCGCTCCATGTTGGAGTAGTATCACCCCGACGAGCGTGTGTCCAGTAACGATGGCGTAATGTAGCGGTGTCCTCCCTTCGCTGTCTCTTTAGCTCGGACCGAGATGTTTAAAAAGTATACGAGCGATTCCGTCATCGCCTGTCTGAGCAGCGAGGTGCAGGGGATCTGCGGAATTTAAGTTTTGCAGTTTCAGCACTGCCTACTGTAGTCAGATTTTGATATGTGTTAGTGTTAATTCCCTCATTACTTCATCTCAACTGAGTAGGAGATGAAAAGTAGGTATTCAGGTGTGAATGGCTCTTAAACCGCTTTCGCTTCAAGTTGGGGGTAGACTGGTGGGATGATAAGCAGACTACAACCAATGTCATCATTACCCCTATTCTGACCTTCATTAGCACACCTATTATGAGAGGTTAACAGTTTAGCCGATGCTTGGGCGAGAGCAGCGCCTGGTTCATCATCATCCGTCGAGCGAAACTATTCAGGAGCCCCGAGGCGTTAAAGAGAGTGAAGCGACATGTTTTCACCGGATCCCTACCTGAGGGGTCAAATACCAAAGGCGAAGGCGTACAAGCCGGCTCGGAAACAATAGCCCATAGAGTGGGCTGATGGGCTACTCCGTGCGTGAATGGATTCGTATTGGCAGCAGCAAAGCTTGTACTAGTGTTGATATTGTTGGCCGAGTAACCCTCATGCCGTTGCAGCTGCTATTTCTCGGGCGCGGCCGCTTCCAGCTGGCTCTGATTCCCTAGACGTGGTCATAATGCATGAGGACACACGTCATCCTGGTTCGAGGCCGCGGGGGTGAACTCAAGTGAGAAGCTGACGTGGAAATAAGTTTGATTCGGGTTTAAGTTTACAATAATGGGGTAATTGACGGATTTACATCGGAGTCGGCTTTGCGCGAGTCGGTTCTATGTACGACCACGAGCGAGAGCAATTTCGTCTCTCCTTGGTCCCATCGTAGCAGTCGACGCTCCTACCAAGGTAGAACGCGGAAAGACGTAGTCTACAAGATCCGAACTCTGGTGGCACAACTGGATGCCAAGCAACTGGATACGAGAAAATTCCTCCGTAACTATGTAGCAAGTAATCCGGCAGAGTGGGAGATGGGCCAATATAAATTTGAGCAGGTACAGTAGGATGGTGGGATAGAGCTATACACTGTGACCATGTGGTCGAGTACGTTTCCCCCCGTCACACCAGTCCTTTGCTCTACTACAGATTATACACTTTCAATTTCCCGGAAGAGGTCCTATATCAAAATAGGCGTGTGCAGCAACTCCGAGGCAGCCTCGAGACAGCTGTCCGAAGTAGTGCGCATCGAGCTAGGCACTCTCGGCATCCGGGTCACCACCGGATGCTCGGCTCGACCGAGACGCAAGTCTTCGCCGACGCTGGTGAGCTGCACCTGCCTGAGAACTCCTATCTCACGCCCGTCAAGGAGTACCTAGCCGCCTGAAACGGGGCGAGCAGGTCGGCGAATACACAACCCCCCCTTCACGGGCCACTTTTAGCGACAACTACTTACTGCAATTAAAGGCTTTGCCACTTACAACTAAAAAGGTTATAGTTAATTATATAGCATTCTTTACTAAAACATAGTTTCTTGCTTTTAATAATTTCTTTTTAAAGCCATAAATATATTAATAAACCTTGCAAAAACTTTATAAATATCATACATGCCCTTGTAAGGCGTGTACGGTAACATGAGCCGTAGGCTCGGGTCGGGGCTAGTCCGGAACGGACCCGTGAGCAACAGGGGTTGTCACGGCCACACCTGTCAAAAATCAGGGGCGCTCAGTTGTCAAGCCACATTGGTCGGCTCGAAATGTGGCAGCGCGATGAGTACGACAGAGCCTCACTACCCATAATAAGGGGCAATGTTACTCCTTGCCCTCTGTCCTCGCCGCCGCGTCTTGTAATTACCCTGCTCCGTCATTATGAAGGACAAACCTCCTCCACCACCGTCCATTGACGAAAGTATTCTCGATGGACCTCCACCGACCACCTGGCATGATTTCAAACACCCCAAGCTACGTCAGTTTCCCCGGCATAAAGAAAAGATCGAGTGGCTTGAATATCTAGGCCATGGAGATCAGGGCATTGTGCACAAAGCCAAGATTGGAAAGAACCATGAAGTCGCTGTAAAGATTGTATGTATTTTAATGCGCACACAGAAACTGCCTATATCGAATCGGCATCTAACATGTTGCTAGTTCTGGCAAACGCTACGGCCGGCCCAGCTGCCACTTCCTAATGGAGGGGAACGAATCCTCGAATGACCCTTTGAGAGGGAATCTAACACTGCTGCATTGATGGAGAAGATGAGATGGGTCATGAGCCATGATGCCAGTGCCGAGCAACCCATTAAGATTTTCAAAGGGCTGACAACGGCCATGGAGGCCATCCGCAACTTGAAATCATTTAGTGATGAAGGCCGCGAGCGGGATCAGACATCAGAGCGCCGAGGTGTAACGGATGCGCCGCCATTCCCGCCGTTACCCGAATGCTACGGGTGGATGCAAATACGGCGCGACGAGATTCCGAGCTCGAGCTGTCGGTATGGAAATTCTCGGGCGTTGAGGACTGGCGCTGGGCAATTGTTTATGAGTTTGTCCCCAAGGCAGAGCAGGATCTCGCCGTCGCCTAGGCGCACCTCGACTTTTTCCACGTGGTAGGGTTTGCGTTCTTGGGCTACGCAACCATAAATTGGCATGGGGGCAGGCTGGTTGATATGAATGACATTTGGTCCGTCTTGGTCCCACACTGGTCTCTGTATCGCGCCCGCTGTCACGGTTCCGATCCGGACTAGTATATACAGGTTATATATAAAGCTAAATAGAATAGACTATAATTTACCAGTTCAAATAAATAAGTAGCTGGTTAACAATGCCAGAAAACCTATGCAAACTTGCAGTTGCAACTCTTTTAATGATGGAAGGAATCCTAATTATTATTACTGCTATATAGCTAGCCCTTGAAACCTACACACGACCAAATCTGTCTTGTAATAAGCCCCGCCCAGAACATAACTACCAGACCTCTAATATAGGAAATTCTTGTGTCAAACCCATCTCGGACCAGTAATCTTTCATTCCACAATCTAACAACCCATCAGTGCTACCACCAAAACTTTAACCGCCCCGGTCACTCTCACCATATATTTCGATGGCGGATATATCATACAGTTGCGTATAGTTCAGGTTCCTACCTTGGCTATCGTAGCTTTACATATGGACGATTAAGCGCCGTGGCTGCAGCTACCTGCAGCCACTTGCAGGCTTTCGCTCTCCTTTCTGCGGCTGAAGCTCATCCAGGATCGCCCTCCGCTTCTCCTACGCAATAATATTCAACCCACTCCTTCGCACGTTAGCGCATCACTAGGGTCCGTGACTTGGAGCGAGCCACAATTTTACTTGGGTATGTGGCATGGATGCTTTTTAAAGGCTTGTTGCATACTTCCATTGAGCCCATTTGTGATTTGATTCGATTCGATTCATATGTGCCCAGCCTACCTGTTATGTTAGTAGTTGAATTCTGCAGAGCTCTGAAGCAGTTTACTTAAGAATTATCGAATCAGTCCAACAGCTTGATGGCGAATGTTAGATTTGTGCTAACCTCTGATAGTGTGTGGTGGCCCCATGAAGATGCGCAATCGGCAAACGACATTAATCTACTTTACACCGTGCCGCCGCACGAAGCCCGCCCGGCGGACGAAGATGCATTCGAGTACTTGAGCGGGGGCCGCCTTCTTGACGTGGAGTGGAAACACACTTCACAGACTCTTTCCGCAGATGCACGCCATGTCGAGTATAGTGGTGCCTCGCATCTTTGCAACGCATGCCTCAGCGCACTCGGGTATCTGGCGCAAAATCTTAAAGACTGCATGGTCCATGAAGGTGACAAGGATTTTCAGACCAAGAAGTCGGTCGTGCAACATCAGAATCTGATGGCTTTGTTTGCGGCAGCAAACGAAGGCTGCCAGTTGTGCAAGACGATTTGGGGTCGTCGCTTCAAGAATAACAACATGGCCACGGCCAAAGAGTACGACATCCTGAGTCTTTTATTTACTGCTTTGGCAAAGATTTTACTCCCATATGCAATATGCTCCTTCATACCCCCCCGGTGGAGGAGGGGGACGAACTGATTTTATACTACAAGCGGTAATTCCTAACTCCTGTTTTCTTATAGTATCCGTACCGAATTCTGCTGGAATACGACAGAAAAGGAATCTTGGGATGGCAGGCGTCCGGGCGATGCCCGACTAATCTGCAACATAGTTTCCACTGCTACGCAGAACCATACTAGACACACGTGGGATACCATCTTCCGCTTTCAACTGTGGCCGTGTCCAACATTTGATCCTTTATTTGAGTTCGAACGCTCTTTGCCGCTGGGTCCGATTGAGGGAGGTAATACTCGTTCCAGCCGGCCGATGGCTTTGCAATGGATGTCCGAATGCAGGGCCAATATAGATGGCGAGCATTCGGCGTGTCAAGTTGGCGATACTTCCTGGTACCCTACGCGACTCCTGGACCTCTCCACGCTCGAGGAGACGGGCAGGGTGTTCCTGGTAGTAACTGAGCTACTGGACCATTCCTCATTGCGGGGCGAGTATATCACGCTGAGCCATTGTTGGGGAAAGTGGGGCGCTACAGAGCTGCCCGTCCTCAATAAATCGAACATCGATGTGAGAGTAAATGATGGCATGGACCTTTCCTTACTTCCTCCCACTTTCAGAGATTCCATAGAAATAGCGGGCTGGTTCAATGGTGAGTAGATCTCTCTCACTTTCTTGTTGCGTTTAACGCTAATTGGAGTAGTCAAATGGCTCTGGATCGATTCTCTTTGTATCATTCAGGACTCTCGAGAGGACTGGCAGCGCGAAGCTCCAACGATGTGCGAGGTTTATCAGAATGCGCTTCTCAATATCTCGGCCGACCATGCGGTCGATGCTCGAGACGGTTGTTTTCGCGATCGGTATTTCGCTACTGTGGACGCTTTCCTGCTCTATCTAGAGCCGCTGCAGAGTACCTGGTGGGTTTCGGTTGACGAACGCAACCTATTCGAATGGGTCAAAGACGCTCCGAGCTCTGAAAGGGCTTGGGTTTATCAAGAGCGACACCTGTATGACGTCTTCCTTCCGCTCCGTCCCTTTTTACGTCGCTTTATTTACTACAGAACTAACTAGAAGTGGCACAGGGCGCGTCGCGTATTGCATTTCACCGAGCACGAAGTATTTTGGGAATGTCGGGCGGCCGCACCCTCATTTCGAAGCGAGACATACCCCCGTGGCTCGCCGCTGCGGAAGGATTTTCTCGGCCAGACTAAGCTGCGGCTGCGGGATACGTCCGCCGGTTCCATTGTCGACAATCCCTATCTTATGCTGGAGTGGGATGCTGCATGCCGGGACTACTCTCGGCGCAAACTTACATACCAGGCTGATAAGCTTCCCGCGCTCTCGGGCATTGCCCGCCACTTTGGGTCCCGGTGCCAGGAGGACACGTATGTCGCCGGCGTCTGGCTCTCGCAGTTGCCGCGCACTCTTTTTTGGAATGTACCCATAAGAGAACGACCCAGGGGCCGTCCACCGCCTACTGAATCCGGTGCACCATCATGGTCGTGGATGTCGTGCGCTGGCCCTGTGGAGCCCTCTAACGTGGAAGACTCGTATTACATTGCCGATGTGGCTACTATCCTGGCTGACTATCAACATAAAACGGCCGATCAGTACGGCGAGATGGCAAGGGCTTGCCTTCACGTGTACGGCTTCGTGCGCCGCATTACTTCTGTCATGGGGGAAGTGACCAACGAGCCCGATGGTGAGGCCTACAGAGATCTCTCGCAGGTCGACACATCGCGGAAATACCGCCATCTTTACGTAGACGGGCAGCTAGACCGCGACATCGGCTACGGGCCTCACGGCGACCAGCAGTTCGGCGAACTGCCCGATTGGTTCCACGGCTTCACGCCGGTCGAGTACCACTGCCTGTTCCTGGCCGTGTCGCAGAAAGACCCCGAGACCGTCCGTGTGCTACGGGGCCTACTGCTCGAACCCGCAGGGGCAGAGGGCACTTTCCGGCGCGTGGGGCATATTTTCTTCTACGGCTTGTGCGCGTTGAAAATGCGGTACCAGCTGCGACCGGGCGAGACGGACGAGGACGGTGCCTGGGAACGACTCTGGGAACAAGTGGCGCCGTACTGGAGAGAAGTCAAAATAGACGATGAAATGGGCCGAGCGCCGACGGGGCCGTTGACACTCTATGAGTTTGACGGTGGCTTGGTGAATGATGCCAGCTTTGAAAAGTTAGAGCCAAGAGTGGTCACCTTGATATGAGTTATGTTTATGTTTTAATAAACCTTAACGTATCCCACGGCCATATTTAACACCCGGCCATATTTAACACTTTTGCTCACCTTCGTACGCATAACCTTTGATCTACCATATCTCTACCACCCACCATAGTAGGCCTTTAAAAAAAGTCTAATATTATTCTCGCACTTTAAGCGCTTTGTACGAACCCAAAACTAAGCATCTAACGCGCAGCTAAAATCTATAATATACTATATGTAACCCTCTCTAACTAAAAACGTAGTTATATAATAATATTTAATAGGTCTACTAATAATTAAAAACTTATTAAATTTAAAAGTAAGCTATTATATAATATATACTTAATTTTGTTGCGCAATTATTTTTATTTAAGCATAGTAGTATTAAAAATATAGCTAATTAATTATTAAAGTTATATAATAAAAAATATATTAGTAAAAACTAAACTTTTACTTTTATATAATAATAATTAGCCCTTATAATATATTTTAATTGCTAAATTAATTATTAGCGCATTTTATATAAAAATTTGTTTAAATACTATAAATAGTTTACTTTTATATAAAATATAATAATAAAATATAAAGTTTAAAAAAATATATATATATAATTTTAATAAAACTAAATTTATTATAAGCAAAATTTTATTTAAAATAGTTATAACTATATTTAATTATATAAAAAACTTAAAAGTAGTATAGCAAAGCAATTATAAATAAACTATAATTATTTAAGCTATTTTATTATATAGCTATATTATTTTATTATATATTATTATTATAAAAAAAAACTATTTATTATTTTAATATAAAAATATTTTATTGCTTAATAGTTAAGTTATTATAACTATAAAAAATAGCTAAACAATAAATAAGCAAAATATTAATTAAGTTTAATATTTTAATTAATATTTAAATAATTAGTTATATAAAAAATATATATTAACTTTTAATTTTTAATAGCTATAAAAGGTATTATTTATATAATTTTAAAAAATATTATAAAAATAATAATATTATTATACTTTATATGCTAGCATATTTATTATATAAATTTTAGCTTTTTAAAACAATTATATAAAAAAAAAAATTAAATATTTAATGCAAGCATATATTATATATATATTAAAAAAAATTTTTTACTTGCATTTTTTAATATATTTAATATAATAATAATAAAAGCTAATATATAAAAAAGTTTTTAAAAAGTAAAATTAATGCTATATAACCTAAAATATATTATTGCTTAGCTAAATTTTTATTTAACTACTTTTATAATTAAAGCTTTATTTAATAGCTTATTTTTACTTTAATAATTTATTATTTTAAATAATATATAAAATATAATATTTTATTATATAATATTAAAATAGCTTGCTATTATATATTATTTAGCTTTATTAAAAAAAAAAGTTATAACTTTTTATATAGCAAACAATTAACTTAGTTAATATTGCTATATAAAAAAAACAAAATTATAAAATAAAAAATAATTTTATATATAAAATATAAAAAAATTATAAGCTGTTAAAATAGCTGCTGCGTAAAAAATAATAAAAAAGCATACAAGTAGTAATTCTATAAAAAAGCAAAAAACTTGCGCGCAATGCTATAAAATATATAGTAAGCCTAGCTATAATATATAAATATATTAAAATAAAATAAAAACATTTAGCAAATTTAATTTTAAATAGTTTAAATTAATTTTTTATTATATAATTAAGTTATAAAAAATTATTTATACAGAGGTAAAAAAAAGTATTAAATATAGCTAGGTATTAAATTTAGTTATGGCATGTACGCCGTACAAAGTTAATAGCTATTTATACCTGTAGATGCTATTATGCATTGAGCCCATTCATACGCCACCTTTTTATTTTGGCTCACCGCCTTCTATATGGCAGAATTAGTCTATATAGTTGTGGCCCAGAATGACTGCTGCACACTTGAGTTAGTTTTTTTTGGCCACTATATAATTTATATGTGTTTTTTGAATTTATTACACGGGCCGCGAACTGCACCTCTGTAACTATTATATGGTTATTTTAAAAGGTGCCAGCACTTAGAGATCTTATTATTGTATGCCTGCATTGCTTGCAGTTGTATGCAACTCTTTGTATAGCTTATATTGCTAGTAAGAGTGCTTTTTTTTTTCTTTTTTTTTGAACACTTTGGCCGTTGGAGACATAATTAGTTGACTAAAGCCTTGTTTTTATAATAATATTGTTTTCTTAGGCCCTAAAAAGTAGTTATTAAAAAAAGTCCTTTTGTAAAGTAAACATATTGCTTGTTTTTATACTTTTTTAGTAGCATTGCTTGCTAGTATATTTTTTGTTATGCATTTCTTGCACTTGCTAAGCTTAAAATTATACCTTTACTATATTTTTTGTAATACTTTAAAGCAACATTTTTTATTGCATGCTTTTAGCTATATTTTTTGTAGCGCAAGTAAGAGGTCTAGCTTACACTTTTTATAGCATTGTTTGCTACGCCTTTATAATATCCTTTGTTACACTTTTTAGCTGCATTACTTGCTGTTAAATAAAGAGGACCAGCCTTATACTTTATGTTTTATATTTTGCTAGTTAAAATACTTTAAATATGTGCTAAAAACGTATTAAATTTAAAGTAAAATTATTAGGCTATTATATTATTAATAATAACAAATAATAGCAAACTAAGCTTTTAACGCTTAATAGGTTTAAAGCTTTATTTAAGCTGCTATTAAGCACTTTTAACAAACTTTTATTAATAAGTTTAATAGCTAAGTAAACTAAATAAATAATGTTTATGTAGCTGTAATAGCAGAACTTTAAGCTACTATAAATAATAGCGTTTTTGTTGCCAACTTTTAAAAGCTTTAACCTATATTACTAAATCTGCTTTTACTTATAGGCTTTGCTAAGTTTAACGTTTAGCTACTTTATTTTAAAGGTAAATTATAAGTTAATTATAAAGTAATAGGCTTTTTAAAAGCCTAATTTATTTATGTATATAGTTGCTTTAATTAGAAAGTATAACAAATTGTATGCTTATAGTTATTTATAGCAAATTATAATGGTTAAAACTTTTAAACTATAACTAATGCTTTTTTATGACTATATAACGATTTAAACAAGATAGTTTGTGCTTTTTGTACTTTTAAAAATATAAAAATAAAGAATAATGACTTAGTATGCTTATTTTTTATAAAATAAGAGCAAAATGTATAGGATGCAGGTACTTATAATTAATTAGATATTTTTTGTATTTAAAAGCTATGCGTTATTATATTACTTAAGTTGTAAGCTAAAATTAATAACTATAAAAGCATTTTGTAAGTATATAACAACTTTGTACAACTATTATTATGCTTAGCTATGCTTAATACTTTATAGCAGTTAAGATTTTAGTTTTTTAGTATAAATTCTAGTAGCAATGCTAGTTAAAAGACTAAAAGCTTTAATAAAATAAAGCTTAGTATATTTAGCATTAATAGCAAGGATAATACCTTATATTTAAGTACTTTTTAAATACTACAAGGCTAAATGGCTGCGTTATCTATACTAAAACAGCAATTTAACCGTTATAAGCGCAATAAATGTAAGCGTTGCGGCTTAAAAACTTACTTTGTTAGCTAATATACTTTGCTTTTATTTAAAAAAGGTATTATGTTTAACTTAGGCGATAAGGTAAAAAAATATTACTTAGATTAATTAAGTTAATAAGTTTTTTACTAAATAGGCAAGTTAATTGCTATATATAAAAAGAAGAGCATATAATTAATAAACTGCTTAGTTATTTATATAGCTTTAATAGGTAGTAACTAGCGGTTTAAGGGGGTAGTTATAGCATATATGCTATACAAAGTTAATAGCTATTTATACTTATAGATGCTATTATATATTAAGCCTATTTATATGCTACCTTCTTATTTTAGCTTACTGCCTTCTATATAGCAGAATTAGTCTATATAGTTGTGGCCTAGAATAACTGCTGCACACTTGAGTTAGTTTTTTTTGGCCACTATATAATTTATATGTGTTTCTTAAATTCACTACACGGGCCGCGAACTGCACCTCTGTAACTAATATGGCTATAAAATATATTAGCTTATTTATATTTAAAAAATATTTTTTTAGTTAAGTTAATTTAGTTATAATAACTTAAACTTTAATTTTTTATTAATAATATATAATTTGTTTGCTAGTTATATTATTATAATTATTATAAATTTTAGCTTAAGCTTAACTATAAGTTATTTGTTAAGGTATATACTTATAAGTATGCAATTGTTTGCAGAGTTAGCAACCTTGCTAACTTTTATGCCTTTTAGCGCAGTAGTATAATTTAGATCTTAATAAGTAGTGCTCATTATCTAGGTCTTGTTGCTTTTTTATTACTATGTGCATGCGCCTGTCCTAATTAGCTAAGTAAGACTAGTAACCAATAGTTGCAGGTATAGTCTGCATACTAAAATAGCTGCGTATGCGCGCTAGAGGGCATGCTTACTGCTAGTCTGTATCTAGAGAACCTAAGTTTAATTCTAGGCAAAAGTATTAGAATACTATACCTTAGTAAAGAAAACAAACCTAAAATAAAATGTATGTGTAGCATGTTATATGTTGCAAAACGCAACGCTTTTTTTAAAGTAAAGAGGCACTTATTAAGGTGCATACTTATAAGTATGTAATTGTTTACAAAGTTGGCAACCTTACTAACTCTTATGCCTTTTAGCATAGTAGTATAATTTAGATCTTAATACTATTATAGTTTTTTAATTAGTATTTGCTTTTAAATTATAAATTTAATAATAAGCTAGTTATTATAATCTAGTTATTATAACTATAGTTATTAAAATAAACAGTATAAGTTATATACTCGCACTTTATATACTATATTATTATATATATATATATATATATTGCTAATATTTTTTATAGCGTTGCTTTTTTTATTATTATTAATATTATATATATTAATTACTACCTTTATTATTTTAATAATATAACTTTGCTTTAATAATAGTTAACCTTTTTTTAATTATAATCAACCTTTTAAAAATATAAAAATAATTAGCTAACATTTAAACCTAGCTTATAACAATCCTTACTGTCTAAGACAGCCTAGATAGCTATGGTTTGCTATTGCTAAAGGTAAACAAATAAAAGGGCTTATATCTTAATTAATTGTTAAGAGGTTTTTCCTATACACTCAGTAGTTCTGATTGTATACTAAATGTATGCTTAGTTAAATTAATTACTAAAGATAGAAAAAATAACTATAGCTAGCTAGATATATAAGAGAATATATACTTAATCTCCCTTTATAATAAGTGTTTTCTAACGCTCCTGTGAGCGTAGTTCTTTAGATCGCAATAAAGATCCTGCGATCCTAGGGACTAGGATCACCAATAGTGCTCCATTGATCCCGTCTCACTAAGCCACAATCACGTGATTATTCTCCCAGCTGTAGCGTGTCTCCTGGTCCAGCTGTCACTACCTCTCATTTAGGTTTGTTTTGATCACGCTTAGGCCTCCTAACAGGTCTCCAACTGTTGGTTCGTAACATAGCTATTTATAGTGCCTAGGTTTAAGCGTTAGCTAAGTATTTTTTATTTCTTTTAAGCTAGTTATTATAAACTATAAACTAACTTAACTATATACTAATATAATCTCTTTAAGGTTAAAAGTAAAAATTATAAAAACTATATAACTATATAGTTAGCTAAGCTAATAATTTAGCCCTAAACATTAGCCGCTTATTTTTTTAATTCTTTATTGTTTTTTTATTATAGAGTGCTATTAAGATATATATATATATATTTTGTATAGGGCGCGTACCGGTAAAAAGCGATTTTTTATATTAAGTTCTTAGGCCTTTACTATAGGTGGCCAACCACTCTAGGCGCGGTTAAATGCATACATCGCCACACCCGCCACATTATGCACCCCCACCTATGTTAGAGGTCTGAGCACTGGAGATAAGTTATTGTCAAAAGGTTAGGCATAGCAGTGAACAGAGTTGCATTATTAAGGATAAGGATGAAGAATAGCCCTAAAGGTCACTATGTTAGATGTATTTATATATACAAATAGAAGGGTTGGAGTGCCCCACGTGATTTCTATTTTCAACAGCTATTTGCTCATTCAAGCATCCGTTGCTATCTAGGTATTGTATTATGTCACAAAGAATATATAGCGTTAATTCCTACGAGTTACAGAAGGTGCAGGCCCAGGTCAGGTCAATGGCTCAGAGCTACAATGGCTCAGAGAGCTATGCCATGCGAATAGCTTCAATGAGCGAGAGCTCATTGAGCTCATTGAGCCTAAGTACTCATTGACCTCAGTGCTCATTGACCTGTAGTCACCTGACCTGCCTTTCTGTAATAAGAAAATCCCACAATGTCATGTATTGTAGAGTTTCTTTCCTTTTACTTCCTCATCCGTAGATCTTCGGCAATAGATCAGTCATACATAGGAGCCTTGTTTCCTCTAAAGT
>Ga0247782_1000059_pt1 | contig 155765 bp, 123 predicted proteins | sample UWRJL019104C5_FD_179928 | JGI IMG/M metagenome (GOLD analysis project Ga0247782, IMG submission 179928) | Plant litter microbial communities from Arlington Agricultural Research Station in Wisconsin, United States - UWRJ-L019-104C-5 | ecosystem: Environmental > Terrestrial > Plant litter >... | reverse complement strand
TTTTTTTTTTTTTTTTTTAAATATCTACATACAATCCAATCTACAGACAGGAAGGAAATACAGTATGTACTGCCACCTATCTAGGTATGTACTGTAGGCAATACATATATACATATGTACCTATGGATAGATCCTCAGTGGCGAAGAGAGGGGCTGTGGCTGTGTTTTGTTGTCGTGTTTGAGTCTGTACCCACTCCTTTGCAGGATATCTACATAGTAAGGGCTAATGTACATAACTATCTTTATATGCGCTCATTTATGAATATTTCTGTTAAGAAATTACCTTTCTTACTTAGTGACTTCTAACTCACCTTGCCCCCTCTTGCCTTACTCCTTTGTGCCCCTGATCATAATCGCTAAAGCACTACGTACTCCATTTTTGACATTTATTTGTCTTCAATTCTATTTGTGTTCAGCTAAAATGTTTGTGTGTCTGCTATATGCGTACTTATTACCGGTTCTCTTCATAGTAAAAGTAGGAACCGCCACCCACCTACCTACCTACTGACATATGTCGCCATCTATGTATCTATGTATTGTACCTACATGTTGTGGTAAATAAGCAATACTATTAAGTTTGATAAGGTAGTATTGCTAAGGGTCGGAGCCAACACAGCTCGGCAGTGGAAGCATACATTATCCTAACTACTACATATGTCTGCTGTTCGCACCGTGCCGTACATTTCAATTGTTCTAAGACATCTTAAGTGATCACACACACCTCAACCCATGTAATTCGTACTGTAAACGCCTGCCCAACTATCTAGTAGGTAGCTTACGGTACTATATTAGCAGCAAGCAGTAGTAGACACCTAAATACTTGGGGTGTAGGTGCTGTAGGTATGGTTTTTAGCTGACAACCTTTAGCTCTTCCTACCAAAGCAGAGCAGAGACCACTGCACTTTACAATATACGTTATACAGTATACACCAGGCAAGTTTTGGACCAAATTTAGCATCACTGCTCCTTGCTTTGCATTATCGTCTAATTTAATGCACTGTAGCTTTACTGGAGACAGTGCCTAGTACCTAGTACTGTGACTGCTAAGCGCGTACCTTCGTGCCATTGGATATTAGTGCCTTTCTAAGATCTGGACAGAGGTTGATTAGTTGAATTGCCACAGCCATACAACGTGTTCTACAACTTCAAATTGAATGCGTGCCGCCTGTATGTATCTAGACTGTACGAACCACTAGAAAACCAAACATTCTCTCCAGCGCCCATCCAACAGAACAAAACGTTACAGGTTCCTACAATGAAAATACTTGCTTTAAGACTCTTGAACAAGCGCCGATCATGAACCAACCGCTGTCATTGGATATTGATATTATGGTTATGTGCAACTTGATATGGCCGGTGAGAAAGTTAGCGACTGAGAAGTACATCATATTGCAGCATCATATGCCACCAATTAAGAAGAATATGCTTGGTTTAATCTGTAAAGGTTGCTGATCTCTTCCCGAGCTGCTGGGCAATTATCAACAATTTTCAGCATGTACTATACATACGTACTCTACCAACGAGTATTAAAGATACCTACATCAACCACGCGATCATCACTTGGAATACCCGACACACCATTAGATAGTGCTCCTTATACACATCTGTATGCCTATATCGGTTTTGCATCTTGCCACTACAGCAACCGCGAATGTGAGGTGGCAGAACTAATTTACTTTCACATTCTGATGTTACCGGTATACTCATACTGTTGTATACTAAACTGCCTACATGCACACGCAGAGATACATACATATGTATGCTGTGCTGTTCCTGTGCTTACCTGCGCCCCGGAACGGGCGGGAAGCGCGCAGGCTGGGGACCAAACCTTTCTCTTCCGCCTGGGCACCTGATAACTCTATTGACATTAAGGCAGCATGTGGATTGGAACTTTTTGGCCACTGGGGAACCGCCCATACAACGTGGGCTTCGTATCCAAAACCACATTCTTCACAAACAGCCCGACAAGTCGTCCCGGTAAGTTGCCTAACAGGTTCTTCTACAGTACAGCAAATGAGAAGGCCGGGTAAGGATGATGGTGTACAGTACCTCCAGCACATACGTACATAGAACGCCGGTAGTTTTGGGTGCTAGTATTGCTGTACGCAATGGACCTTGGAAGAGTAACTCCTTGTCCACGTCACAAATATCGTGCCAAGATGATACCAACGGATCGATGGCTCCAATGAAGGAAGACCAACAATTCCGGACCAGCCTACTACGGGCTCCCAGGTCCAAACAGGCTTCGCCCCAGTCGTATGCAGGTACTGACAATTTTTCACTGGCTTACGTTTCGCCGGGGAGGGGCTGGCTTAGATCTGTGCCATGGCGGTGCCCATGTCCAAGTGGCTGAAAAACCACACAATGACGTTATTGACTTTGCATTCCGCATTACAGTTCATCATTATCTTGCCCCCATTCTCACTGGCATCCGTAGAGTAACTAGGGCCGTAAGGACATTATTAATTTTGTTTAGCCTTGGAAGTCTTTTATTTGATTGATTGATTGATTGATGGCGGAACTGCTGCTACCAGGACTGAGTCGTCCGTTTGATCTCATTATTTTGTTGTTTTCGTCTGGGGTGATCTTGAACTATCGCACTTGTGGTGGGCTTCAGCCTTCTAGGAGAGATCAGGAAGAAGAATTTTTAGTTGCAGAAGCTTATACCGGACTTATTCTTTTAGGAGCATGATGCTAGACATAGCGCACCTCTCAGTGGGACGGGAGTGCCACTGGAAGCTCCTGATCGAGTCAAGATAATCTATACAGTCTGTCCCTCGCACTGTCGAAAACATGGAACTGGGACGGCATCGGGGGATTCGTTACTTCAATTTGCAACCAAAAACATGCCAGATATTTCAGGGGGTCGGAGGGGACTAACTAAACGAGTCGTGACCAGCAACGGGAATGGTCCAGACTGCTTGGATCCACCCAGTATCTTAGAATTTGTGAACTGTCAGATCCAGTACCGAAACGACAGTTCGATGAAAGGACCTAAAGGCAAACGCAATGTTGATTTCAAACTCGGGACAATACGCTATTCAAGAACATATTACCTAGGGAAAGGCTTTCAACTGTATCGTCCAAGTTGAGTACCTACCTATGGTTTGTGGTGACAAATACCTCTACTGCTCTCTCTGCCGATATAGCTAGGGTATAGTGCAGTAATCGGTAAGGGTAAAGGCAGACGTTGAAGCATGCAATGCTTTATAAGCTGCGAGGGACTTGGTTGGGACACAAACCCAACAAGAGCTATCTTCAGATACAGGGCCTGCTGCAGCTCAAAGTTCCTCTTCAATGCTCGCATTAGACAGACAAAGTTAAGACGAGGTGTCGCCCCAAAATAATGAGGAGAGGGACTAAGTGACTGTGCTGGAATTTAAAAATAAGAGACAACCTCAAAAGGCCACGATTGACGGACTGTGCCTAGAGTGCAAAACTCGACGATTGTGAAGCCGTCTGCTTGTGACGTGGGTTGATAATCAGGTGGTACTATACCCAGACTAATCTTGCAAGCAGACGATACACATATCTCTTAAGAATCATGACATTGCAGAGACTCCGTATAGGCTTCGATCATCTACGGCTTGTCTAGTTTTGATATATCAAGTTAGCTAGCTACAAGCGCCTCCTCAGTCTCCTGGCTGGGGAAGTCGTCGATAAACAATGATATCCCAGCCTAGTAACAATGTTCGGGGATGACCAAAATTCCATGGCTTATAACGCTCGTACGTAGTACCGCCGCCCTTAACAACCGGGGAAGTCTTATGCCTATTTCTAACGCCATGCCAGAGGAAGTAAAAACTTCTATCACGTACAGTGACATTCCTCGTCAGAAGATGACCCCGGCCGCGAAATACTTAGCGCACCGCCTTCACGGCGTGGACTTGGGAACCCGGAGCGGCGCACTCTAATAACTATACGGACCCATCACGCCGGAAATGCCGCCATAGCTATGAAACGCCAGAAACGCCAGAAACAACAACCTCTTAACAAACAAGGGGCTTCGTGGGTGCTCGTCTCACACCGTCAAGGTACATGCCGGCTAGCCGTGATGGAGAGTCATCACTGCTAACAATAACTTCCTGTTCGGGTTCTAGGCCGTACTTAGAGTCTTTCTACCTACCCACTCCAACAGGATTGTCAAACTGAGTGAGACAAAAGGGCTCATGCAAAATACCATGTTCGGGATGTCATGCCAGGCAGTTCGAGCAGGGGGGTTAACGCATACCTACCTCCCTATACCTACAGGCTACATTTGTACGTCTCTCACGCCCCCCAGCACAGGAACAGCAGGGCACCACCACAGCAACGTTTCCTTTCCCTGCTCACGAGATCCGAAACATCCGGCCGAATCTGATGTTGTGGCGTTTTTAGCGTGTATTTGTATTTTTATTTAGGATGTTGTTAATGTACCTGCTAGAAGGAGAATTGTCGAATGTAATCAATACGATGCGCGCCGGTATACGGTAGCTATAGATACTTCAAGGTATCTTCTAAAAATTGATGATAGGCAGTCGTATCGGTAGGTGACACGGCAGTAGTGAGTCTCTGTTACGATATCTCCGGGGGTTGATACCATATGTGTGTGGGTATATCGGAGTCGGCATAGGTATTATTGAAAACTTTGTGCATCTATGTATTAGGAGAGTTCAACGTCCAAGATAGCATGAGCATGGCAAGTAGGTGCTGGACACAGATACTACTGCATCTTCTAATTAGATAATAGAATAGATCACACCGAGCTTACTCATGCAGCCTGCGCAAATGAAGCGCGCGATAACTGAGCGGGTGCTTTTCTGAACAGATATCTATCGTGATGAGCAAGAAGAGATAGGCGTATCCGACCCAGCCCAATGGCTGCAAAACCGCCGGGTCTAAGAACTTTGCTACACGTTGCACATACTACATAGTACAATGCTGCGCAACGCAACACCTTCCCCGTTCGCACACGCGATAACGTACTATAACCACGAACCCTTTTTTCTCCTCTCTTCCTTTTTCTTTTTTTGACTTTTTCGTGTAGTGTCTTAAGGATTGCTAGTTCACACAGGGCGACTCGCGCTTAGACCTGTGGACGGGGAGATGCAAGGTGCGGGTGCCCACCTGCGGTTGGAGGAAAAGAATTTAACAGCTGCACCCACAAGCGCTCAGGCCAGCGGCAGTTGGCAATGGAAAGGTACAAGCTAGAGGTTCCGGCTGCACCTAGGATGTACACCTATAGTAGTACAGCGGGCAGGACAGCGCGTGTTGCCTAGCAACCCAGAACCGACTAACCTTAGCTAGCTCACCACATACAAACACATTCCTCTACCTACCTACTTCGTAGTCTTCTGAATCATTGATTATCTACGTTTGTTTGTTACTAGCTCCAATGTCTATCTGGAATCTGCTTTAGCTGTCTACCTATAACTGACATTCCATTATATCTCAAAAGACAGGGCGTAGTGACGTACCCAGCACGACCGTATGCCTAGTCTTATGTCTTAGATAATTCTAGCAGAATTACATTTTCACTACATTTGCATAGTTACTCTGCATCGATAAGAGAGCCGGCTGTTGTACGAAGATGGCGTACCTATCGAGTAGTGAGGACGAATTTCCGCCCGTGGAGATTGTTATTCAGAGACAACGACACAAAATAAGTACAACCCAAGAGCTCGACGGCGACAAAGAGAATGCCCCAACTCGGCCTGGCTCACCCGGTACAACGCAAACAAGCTTCAGTGAGAGCATTGGGATCGGAAAGACCCCAGCGACCGCAAGAAGACGACGCAGGCTTGGTCAAGGCCAACCAGTAGCAAATTCGCTTCGGAAACCCTGGAATGACTTAAATCCGGCTTTGGAAACAGGCAGTAAAGCTAGCAGCAGGGACACCAGTATGATGACCACCAGCACTTTTGCGAGCGACCTTCTCGACCGTCTTCCGGTGAAGGCCAAGCGCGCCGAGTCTCGCCTCGTTTCCGGGGCCACCATGTTCGATAGCCCGCCGCAGGAACGCAAGAAGACCCGACGGCTTATATCACGGGGAGAAAAGAAGGCCCAGGAACTGAAGGTGGTGGAGAGCGAGAGGAACTGGCTAGTGTCTGACGATGACGCAGCTGAAACAAACAGCAAAGACACCACCAAGAAACATAAGAAGCTTCTTCCCAGCCGGACCAAAGACGATGATTCTGAGTTCATACTAGGGAAGTTCAGAGAGACGGGGAAGTGGGATTCAGACTCAGACGATCTATCAGGAGCGCCCCCCGGAAGGTCGCAAAGTCCGAGTGCGCCTCGCCGGTTGCAGAAACGAGTGTTGTCCTCTTCCAACGAGCCTTCTAAGAACTTCACACAATCAAAAATAATACCAGATGACCCGGAGAAAAGCCCTAAGAAGCGGCCGGTGAAACAACCCATAGAAGCGAAACCAGCTAAGGCACAAGACAACGCGTCACTAGAGGACGCCCTCGAGAAGCTTAGGATGTACGTCTCATATTCACCCAACCGGTTATTGTTTTATTGGGCTCTCTTAACTAACAAGTTTATTGTTAGCTTCAACGAGTCCCCCGAACCAGACGATCCACCTCGCACCAGCGACAAGGCGCCCGTTCTGGAGCCTATCACTCCGCGGAAAACACTGGCGAAATCACCTACTAAGGCACCGATAATCCCCCTGTCGCCGTGGAAGCCAGAGCATAAGGAGTTCTGGGATCCAGAGGCCAACTTCACCTGGATAGACAAGCATTCACCACCGAAGAGAACCACGAAAAAGATCGACCTCACGGGACCCGACGGGAAAGAAGAGATGAAGCGCAAGTACGGCACGAGTCCCGAGAAGAAGCAGGCGAAGAAGTCGTTCGACGCCGTCAAGGAGGACCTGGCGCGGACCTTTCTGCTCGAGCTCGACGAGACCATCACCCAGGGCAAGCTAGGGCAACTGACGGAGTCGACGGGCGGGCTACGCATCGATTGGTCTAATACGCTGCTGACGACGGCCGGTCGCGCGCACTGGAAATGCAAGACGACCACAACTACGACCACCAATAAACAGCAGTCGGGTTCGGGTTCAGGTTCTGCTACAACGGAGACGAAAAAGCAGCACTACGCGTCTATTGAGCTCGCGACGAAAGTACTGTCCAACGAGTCGGACCTGCTGAACACGGTGGCTCACGAGTTCTGTCACTTGGCCGTGTTCCTACTTCACGGGAAGCCGAAGCTGGCGCACGGCCCCGAGTTCAAGTCGTACGGCCAGCGCGTCTCGGAGGCCGCCTCCGCATCCTCTACATCTACTACTACTACACCCAAGCTGAGGCTCACGATGCCTAGGGAGCGCGGCGTTGAGATCGAGGTCACGACACGCCACAGCTACGACATCGAGTACCGGTACGTCTGGCGGTGCGTCGAGTGCGCGGCCGAGATAAAGCGGTACTCGCGGAGCGTGAACCCGGAACGTCACGGCTGCGGCAGCTGCCACGGCGGCAAGCTCATGCAGGTGAAGCCTGTTCCCAGGGGTGGTTCCGCTACCATTCCCCCTACGGCCAAGAACGGTGGTAGTGGTAGTGGTAGTAAGGATTGGAAACACGACGACGTGGGCAATGGAAAGGAAAACGCTACTGCTGGAGTCGGAGTCCAGAAAAAGGAGAGGAAAAAGTCGGCATATCAGGAGTTCACATCCCGCGAGATGAAGGCCCTGAGTGTTTCGCATAAGGGCCTCTCGTTCAAGGAGAAGATGGCCCTGGTCTCGTCAAGGTGGAGCGAGCATCAGAAGAATTTGAAGGAGGGCACCTCTAAGGCGCACGATAACAAGGGCCCTACTCCTGCTGGCGTTGAATGTCTAGTTGAGGCGGTTGAGATCCTGGATATTGAGGATTGACCTGATATGTGACCGAGCCGAGCCGAGCCGCTTACTAGAGGTACTACTTGCGGTACTTGTGCTCGGGTGCTGCAGGGTCCATATTCTCTTTTCTCTTCTTTTTATGCATGAGATTGTCTACATATCTGAGTTAATACAGCGCGTTGTGCCTTTTTTTCTTTCTGATTTTTCCCTAGTTCTCGCCACTTCTGGCCAGTCTCATGGGCTATGAGCTTTGAGCTTTGAGCTATGTAAATTAAGGCTCGAGGGCTAAGGTTGTTTTTAACTAAACGATGTAATTTGGTGAACATTAAGATGCCGTTGATATGATGACCCTTCGAGTTCAGTATTAGGTGCTTACTTGCTATGTCTAGACAAGTTATTTGACTCTAGATTCGAGCAGGATCCATCACTACTAGCAGTACATTCATATTCTGATTTTCTGATTTGCCGTAGGTGTGTGCGTATGTAAGACCTTCTTCGGAACACGCGAAATGCTATCTATCGTGAGACGCAGCTCTACTCATGATACCCTGGCGAACGAATGAATGAATAGCTCGGCTTCGTACCTACGGTTAGTCCATCCACGAGCGCAAGACGTGATCAGATAGATAGCCCACCTAACTAACCTAGATTATATCTATCTACTTAAGTAACTAGCCTAGATTAACAAAGTACATGGTGATATAAAGTTATAAAGTCCCCTTTCCGGCAGAAATACTTAAGCAAGCAACAATATGGAATCTCCTACGCGAAACCGGCCGGGTACCCGCATAAGAACAAGAGCACGTCGTTAATACATACACAACCAACCGCCAGGGACGACGCGGTGAAACGTACGATATCTAGCATAACCTACCTATCTACCTGCCTAGGTACTTAATCAGTTTCCCGGGTTTGTGTTCGTTGCACAGCATAGTAAATAGGCACATAGGCACATAGGTACTACAGATCTAACCTAGTACTCTTTTAATATATACATGTAGGTGGGTTCACGGTATAGTTATCGGGGGGATATTTGAATTCACAATTAACGACTGTTGCTCTTGCTGTTGCTTCACTGCATGGATATGTGTTGAAAAGGCTCGAAAATACTATTCGTTCATCTCATCTCATATCATGTCATGGAAGGAAAAACGACTCTGACCATTCCTTTGAAAACGCTCATATCGTATCCGTCCAGCCTTCCAGCGCCTTGGTTGAATTCAACGCCGAATTTCAGAGCCTTACACTTGAAGCTCCTGCCACTGACTCCCTTGGCTCCTGCCGCAGAAGTTACTTCTGCGAACTCTCTCACTTGCTGAGGAGCTTTCTTTCAGAATGCGATTCGCGCAATTCACATATCCGCCAATCAAGATCAAGAGAAATCACCACATCATACCGTATCCAGCCCTTCCCTCTCCCTTCCGTACCGTCTCATTCCCTAGCCTAAGACCCGCTAAACAACTCCCAATCCTTAATATCGAAAGACTCCCAAATACGACCAGCATGGCTCGCAGCATCACCGACAAGCTTCCCACGCTTCGCCATCTGTCTCGCCGCTCTCTCTTCTTCGTCCTCTTGCCCGGCGTACTTCTCGTCGTCCTCGGCGCACACTTTCCGGATGTTCAGCATGTTGACCGTGATCACCATGTCCGTGTTCTCGCGCTCAAGGCGCAGGAGCGTCAGCATCACCATCGTGTCGGGCATGTCGGACTGTGAACTGCTGCTCGCTTCGCCTCCTTCTGGCGCTTCGGGGGGTACCTTCGCTAGGAGCGTGTAGGCTGGTATACCTTCCCTAATATAACAAACGTTCCGAGGTCAGCTTATGAACTACAAGGTAGGTTCACTACTTATATAGGAGCCCCTCGCGGCTAAGGGGTAAAAGGGAGGAGGGAGGGGGATTAGAAAGAAAGGTATATGTCACGTACGGAAGTTTCGAGAATTCGGTTCGCTGCCGAGTGCCCTCCTGCTCTACGAGCTTCTCGTCGACATCTTCGAGGTGTGTTGTAAGGGCTTGACCATCGTTCTCGTCGACGCGGTCGAAGATGTCGATGATGATGCTCATGAAGCCATCTTTGGCGATGAAAACCTCCTGGTGATTGGGCACCGGGTACGCCTTTGAAATATTTCTATGTGTTCAAGAGACGTCGCAAAGTTAGCGATGGGCATTCTTCTTCTCTTTCGTCTCCATTGTCTTTTTCATTCAAGTGAGAAGTATTGATTGGTATGGGGAAATGTGAAATTATCCACCCGCTAGTTCATAAGAGCAGTGGAGTGTGGTGTCGCCCGTACCTGATGTTTGTGAAGTTGCTCGGGATGTCGCAAATGATACTCCCGTTAAATAAGGGAGTGCTTTCGTATGAAGCCATGTTCGAGAGAGTGCGGTCGTGTGGGTGTGGAGGGGTTTGAAGGTGCGAAGATAGCGCGTTTCCGTTGAAGGGATATCGAGGCGATGAATTTTACCTATTCGCGACTGTCGCAATGGAATCGCGCTCCAACAACAAGGCTAGTCTAGGTAGGTAATATTGTCTTGGTCGCGATGTATGCTGCTCTGCAGGCTGCTGCTACCTTCAAGTTGATGGGCTTGGCACTAGGTGGGAGATAGGGCGATGTTCGTAGTGGGGGTTGCAGGGCGGGGCAGCAAGGATCACCTGGCTGTGGTTGAGCTGATGATGGATGGTCGTAGATGACGTAACAGCAAGGACCTGCGCCGCTGTGTCGTTTAGCAGCAGTTCTTTAGTATCAACAGAGCCTCGAATCATCGGCGTATAGAAGGGGGCAGGCGTGGTTATTCGGATCGTATCATCAATAAAGTAATAATCACCTAAATCATGCAACACAAAGCCTTCTATAGCTTATTTTCCTTTAGCAACTCGTCGAGGTAAAAAAAGACGGGAGTCAACCGACATAGCAGGGGAGTCAAAGTCTACGCACCACCTCATCTACACATCTAGCAAGTGGACACAATGAGTCCTTCGTTGTGCTATCGTATGCTGGTCATGGGCAAAGGCGGCAGCGTCCGCAATTTCGTAATTAATTGATTTTTTACTCATTCATAATAGTAAAGTCTTCTCTCTGCTGGAGAAGACATCTCGTACGTCGGACTCTCAAATACCCCGTCACTCCGTCAAAACTCCCGAATGATGAGGTGCCACAAACTATCCGTAATGCATCATGTATAAACCGAAGAAGACCCTCATCTAAACATGAAAATAAAGAGATCATCGTGACGAACCAGCCCCCAGAGTTTTCCTGGCGGCATTCTCCTCTTCAAGCCGTTTCAGTCGAGCAAAAACCAGAGTTCATCAGATATAAAAGGAAACCAACTGTGCGGGCTAGCATCTTAACGGCGTATGTCGATGCTTGCTCGGGACGAATCCATAGACGGCCGAACTGAACTACTAGAGCTTCGTCGTCTTCTGGCTCGTTGTTCGTTGGGGTCCGACGGGTTGAGACCAGTGGACCTGGCAAATAAATTAAGAATGTCGGTCAATGTGACCACACCCGTCAAGCGGCCGGAGAGGTGAGAGCCAGGGAGTGCTGAAGCTGGAGGAACTGATGGATAATGGGGCGTGGCCACTGCTGTTTGCGATGGAGCGGAATTCGGTATAAAGACTGCCGGGGGTAGGGCCGGGGTGCTAGGCGCCGAGGATGCTGGGGACGCAGACTCTACCAGCCACATGCGGTGGGAGTGGGTTGCCACAAGCTTTGCTACCGTGTGCGCAAGCGTCGAATACGGCGTCACATAGAAGACGGGGAAAGAATCTTGCCCTTTTTCTACACCTCGCTCGCTTAATATGACGGAGATGAAGTGCAAGCAAGTGTTGTGGAATAGAGGAAGGCTAGCGGCGCTGATGAGAAGTCTGACATCCGCCGTCGATATGTTCCCGACGACGTTCGACGCATTATCGACGACTGCCACACTCGTGAGCCCCTCCTGGAACATAAGGGTAAGAGCTTCGGCTAAGGGGCTATCAGAGCTATTTCTACTCATTAGCATTGTATGTGACAGGGAAAAGGATCATCAATACATTGGGCGCGGGTTACGTACTTGACAGCTATGATCTGCTGGGAGCCGATACCAAGGTCTTTCATGAGTTTAGGATATAGCTCGTCGATAACCCGAAAGTTGATACCTTCGCTCCAGAAGAATTCCATGAGTTTGATCTGGCTAAGAATACCAACCACTTCTGCCTGGTAATTAGTGACAAGGACACGATGAATGCCGCTGCCGAACATTTCAACAGCCCTAGCTAGATCTTCGTCGCCCTGCAATGTAACTAGAGTCTCCTTTCGGCAGATGGATTGAATGTCACGTAGCGGGATACTGTCCCTAGCCTGTGCTCGCTTGGCTATATCATCGTATAAAGCGACGAATTCCTCGGCTGGTTGGGCCAGTCCGACGACGACCAATATGTATGCGTTCAGATCGCCATAATCGAATGTAGAGACTGGTGTCGCGCTAGTCGCATCTTCGCGGATCAACACAACATTGCTCTTCGTATTCTTCACAAGGGCCTGGGAGTCGTCAGTGTCATATGCCCCGGGTAAGGCGGAATGTGGCCATGACTGACCATCGAAGCGTCCTCGACGCTTGTGTCCATATCAACCCATCGAACATCATCGCTGGAAACAAGTTCGCCGATGGCAATGTCCCTCCAGTCCCTCCCTGCAAAACGGGGGTTATGTTGTCTCGCGGGTGGCGGGTGGTTGATGAGGTCTTGAATGGCGGACTGGGTGAGGGAAGGGTGTCTTTGAGAGCGCGGTGACGAAGGAAGGCCTCGAAGATTTTCAGCGAAGCTCGAACGGTGACTATGGCTAGAGGCTATGCTCGCCTTGTGTAAGCTCGAGGAAGAGTGTGTTCGTTGAGGCGGAGTGGGGATGGGGGAGACGCTGGATTCACTGGGGTCCCTTGGGATCTGAGCATTCCCGGAATGGAGCGCCGAATGCTGCTCCATCTTGCTAGCAGCGCAGCAAGATAGTGCGAAAGATGACGAGCGACAAATTTGGTGAGTCGAGGTTTGCTTGTGTGCTGATATCACCGTTGAACAGTTGTGTATGCTGTAGTGGTATGGTTGAGAAAATGGGGAACCGAGGCGGTAATAATGTACAGCTTCACCAAATAGGTAGGTCCAAAGCTGAGATACGACTAGGTTAGTACCCAAGCTCCCTCCCCGATTGTGGTACATGACCTAACCAGTGGTAGCTCATTCACGCACCGATCAGGGGTAGGTACCTACCTAGGTACACATGTACATATTACGTATAGGTACTTATAGGTACTAAAGTATTATCAAATTATTTACTCTTGTCTTTGTCAAGCTCTTTTTATTTATTTTTTAAATTGCATTAGGCTTGTTATGTCATGCTGCTCTAAACCTTCAAAGTCGGTTGCCTATGTTGATTTGACCTCGATAGCTTGTCAGGTCTTGAGAGGTTGTTAGGATATGATCTCCGGTCAGGTATTGTTTGTTCCGGCACGGAGTCAACCTCTTTGGCCCAGGCAATCCAATCCAACCGTTTATTCCTCCATAGATCTCCTTTCCAGTTCCTCCATATCCGACGACCCTCGAAGGAATCCCGAAGCTCCTGCTCATGCTGTCCCAGCTCGGTCATGATAGATTCCTTGATGTGAAAGGGTAGAGATATGCCCTCGCTCCTGGATGGTACCTCTATGATAACAGAGAGCACCTTGTTTCCATGTTCTGAGTTTGCTAGCTCCATAACATGGGGCCGTAGCTTTGAAACCAGCGCTTTGTGTAAAACCTTGTCCCCAGACGGTGTCGATAAGGCGCCAACTACGACATGTGAAGTGGGCGCAGAGGAGGTCGCTAGCGCTAGAACCTGTTCTTCTGACAGCGCTGATATCGATGCTTGCACTGCTTTGCGCGGGGCGTGGGGTATGGCAAGCATGGCTGTAACAAGATGAGAACCATGAGATACCAAGGCCGAACGGTTTTTTGCCAATGGCTCATGCTTCTTCTCGCCTTCGCCCACGGATTGAGGCAAACATAAACGAGGTACAAGCGACTTAGAATCGCCTCCACATTCCTCAACCAATTGTTTGGTCAAAGTCTTTACCTCGTCGTAGACTTGCCTTGCTTGGCACCGCTCAAGCAAGACCTTGATTACGTTGAATCTCGATAAGCTCACTAGTTTGCTAAACTCGGGTAAGGTTTGGTTTACTACGCCTACCAAATCCTCCCTGCTGAGTCGATTCAGGACACATATAGCCGGGTAGCACGCGATATCATTGCGCAAAAGACTATGCATTCGAGGGGCGAGATTGTGCTTGTAGAGCACTTTGAAAACCTTGCCTGGGCAATGAACAATAAGCTTCTCCAGAAGACGTGAGCCAATAGGGTCATATAACATGGAGTTGACAAAGTCGGATGCTGGTGTTGTAGCGTCTTTGAGAGAAGCGGGTGCGCCAGGGAGAAGATGCCATAACAGTGTCATCTTATCTCCAGAATTAGACTCATCAGACTTGGCGTTCAACGTGATATCAAGCTCTAACAGTAGCTGAAGGACGGGATTTCCGGTAGGATGTGTTGCCAGAACTCGCAATTCGGTGGGACTTGAACCCGACACGGTGTCGACTATGATCTTTTTGGTTGCTAGATTAAAGGAATTCGGTACGGGTCGAGGCTGGTTATTAGCGCCGGGATCACTAGCAGTCTTCCAGGGCGCAGATATCTTTTCCTTCTTTTTACTGTGGATAAGCGACTTTGTCTGTGCCTGGTCTAATGGTCGACCAGAAAGAATGAGTATCAAGACTCGTAGAGTATGCGATGCAAACCTATCCGTCATCAGGAATCCGAGTCTGCCTTCGAGCTCATCTAGTGTGAGAAGGAAGAGTTCCTCCATGAAGGGTAGGGGCTTCTGATCTTCGTCGTCGTCGTCGTCGGCCGGCATGTCGTCTCGATCCCCTCCTAGTTCTTTAGTGACAACCGGGGCAGACTGCAAGAACAGCGTCTCGCAACAGTGGCTGGCGAACCGATGCTGAACTAGATTTATAAAATGACCAGCAAATTGCTCGAACAGCTTCTTTTTCTGTCTCGTGTTGGACATCAATATTAAACGTTCCATCAAGCGCGAGCATGATTGGCTGCACGCGAGCTTAAGCTCCTTCCCTCGAGCTTCTGCGAAAACACTGGCTAGGAATAACTGCCGCTCTTCCTGCGAGGGGAAGTTGTCTATATCGAGTTGTTCGTCGACCGATCGAAAGTACTCTTGCTCTTGGTCGGAGAGCATGCCGAAAAACTCGCGCTCGTTGGGGAGAAGGCCACCGCCCAATTGGGATTGTCCGTTGCCGTCTTCAAATCCGGCAACCTGATCGTGCTCGCCATTGTTGTCGCCGGCATCGTCTGCGTTCCCTCTCCGTCTCTTAGCTTTTCGTGTCGAGTCGTCTGCTGCTCCCTCGTCTTCTTGTCGCCTTTTCTTTCGCTCTTCGCGAATCGCTTGTCGTTTGGAACGTGGCTTCGGCATTATTGTATATTCCTGTTGGTATCAAAGATGCGAAAAGACACCAATATGTTTTTGCGCAGAGCAACTTTCTGTACCAACACGCCGTTGCAGCAGTGCAGAGCATACAGCGACAATAGCTTCTTGATCCACCAAAATATTTTTTGATAAGATAAGGCGGTGTTTTTATTAGCATATGCGCCTCCTAGCTGGGGGTGTTGGAAGCTGAAAGGTGCTCCGCCAAGCAATCACCAATTGCTAGCCATATCTGTGGGTCTTGTCAACAATCGATCGACATAAGTTTAGTCTACTGCTGTACCTTGGAGATTAACCCATACTAATTCGGTAGCGAACAAAACACAAGAGATTATAAATGCCTACAGATCATGTTGTTTCTGTCTAAAGATTTCCTTTATTGCTTTTCTAGTTATACCTGGGTAACAGTGGGCTACTACGTAGGTAAATCCTCTCACAGTTCTAGTAGCGAGACGGCGTAGAAAACCCACCTTCAGTAGGCTCTGTAGCAGAACTTTGTGACCACTCATCGCTATGGAGGCCATATGGGTGTTGCTGAAGGCGTCCTTCGGCTTTGCACTCGCTCTTGTAGTTTCGCGTTTGTATACATCTCTATCAAGACTATGGGAGTTCCGAACCCGTGTCTCGAGGTTACGGAAAGAAGGCAAGGTCAGTCGTTCGCATCACCAATGTCATCCTACCTACCTAAGCACATAGGTATATGCATATGTATGTAGTAATGAGGCTGACCGTTGCTACCTGGCTGTTCTAGCCTGTCCTGCCTCATAGCTTGGTCCTGGGACATCTCCTAGAAGCGAAGGCTGCCGTGGAAGAACTCCCACCTGGAGCACACAGCGCCTACATCACGGGTCGTATGGCCGCCAAGCTGGATAATGCAGAAGCCATCTACTTTGACCCCTACCCAGTGTCCGAGCCATTGCTTGTGTTGATGGATTACGAGCTTGCCAATCAGGCTGCCAGCCACGAGTGGACGGGGAGTGTCAAACCGCCTGACCTTACGTACTGGTTCGCACCCATCTCCGGTCGTGGCGGCATCAACCTTTTCACCCAGAATGGGGCTGAGTGGAAACGAGACCACGAGATCTTTTTGCCGTTCTTCAATAACAGTAACCTTGATGCCACCCTCCCCGCCGTCATAGAGGAAATGCTGGTCTTCCGTGATATCTTGCGCGAAAGGAGTCGCGATAAGCATATAGTTCTCCTGGAAACATTCGCGCTCCGTCTCAGTAAGTTAATACCCGATTTCTGCTCTCTTCAATACATATCTGTTGACCAAGAATATTTCAGTGAATGATGTCATCGGCCGTGTGATATTCAATGCAGAACTGAAAAACCAGACTTCCGGGTCTCACCCGCTCACTAAGGCCATGCTTCTGCAGCTCAGCCTCAAGTTTACTCAGAATGACATAGTGCAGAACCTGGGGCAGTTAAACCCGCTTTGGCCATTGAAGATTTGGTACAACGGCCGCATACTCGACAAAGAGATCCGCACACAGGTAGAGGCACGCGTGGCCGCTTTGCGGGCGGCGAAGGGCTCCGATCAGCCCACCTCAAGCGCCATGCTAGACCGGATTCTCGAGGATTACTTCGCGCAGCCGGGACGGCAGGACTCCGACTCCGTTGACCCAGATTTCATGACTATGCTCTGCGCGCAGCTGCGTCTGCTGTACTTTGCCGGTTACGACTCGACGGCGAGCTCGATGGCGTCCATGTGTTACCTGATATGGAAGCACCCCGAGGTCCTAGCGAAGCTGCGCGCCGAGCACGACGACGTGTTCGGCCGGAACATCGAGGCCTGCCCGGGGCAGATCACCGAGAACCCGTCGATCCTGAACTCGCTGCCCTATACGAACGCTGTCATCAAGGAGGTCACGAGGCTCTTTCCCGCGGCGGCGGGTATCCGCCAGGGGTGCAAAGATCTGGTTTTAAAAGGAAGAGACGGGGCCGAGTATCCCACCGAGGGGGTCCTAGTGCAGATGAATCACATGCGCATCGGGCGCAATCCGAAGACGTGGCCACGGCCCCTTGAGTTCCTGCCAGAACGCTTCCTCGTCGGTCCGGAGCACGAGCTGTACCCGCCTAAAGGTGCCTGGCGGATCTTTGAGACGGGCGTGAGGAACTGCACCGGACAAGCCTTCGTTATGAAAGAGCTTCGGGCCTTCCTTGCCTTATTTGCGAGGGAGTTCGATTTCAAGGAGTGCTATGATGAGGTCTATCCAGGAGAAAAGATCAACCTCGAGCACGTGTCAGATGAGAAAGCGTACATGACTGAGTCTGGTTCAGCACATCCACGAGGGAGCCTCCCTTGTAGAGTTTCATTAAGCGGTTACGCTGACAGAAGGCTTTAGTAACGAGATATAGGAAATATATTCAAGTTACATTTATTTATGTGTCTTAGGCACTCTATATGGTACGAGGAGCGAGTTAAAGCTACCGCATCATCTTTGCTCGGGTATCATCTTACTCGTACTGTTTTACACATATCTTGGCAAATACAACTGGTCCAGAAATAACGAGGATTGTTCACCAGTTCCTGGGCTAACATCAACTATCTATCATGCTCAGGCCAGTCTGACCTTTGAAACTGTGACCTGAGTTGTAGACATTTCTGGAGTTTCTCATGGCAGTAGCACGATCAGGTACACAGTCCACAATTCCCAGGGGGAAAGTAGCCTCTTCTTCACTATCGACTCCTGACCAGTAGGCCATCAATCAATCCAGCGAACACACACAATCACAATGAGGTAATTATCCACCCAGCATAACCACCTGCACACATTATCATTTATCCTAACCCGCCTTCTTCTTAGTCTTTGGGTCCCTCGTCCACACCCAGTTACCCAAGTGCGGCGGATCGATGCCGTTGTCAAAGGCCCAGTTCGCCGCGGCCAGCTGCTGGTTGCGGAGCTGGTCCCGCGTCATGCCGCCCTTGTTCACGAGCCGCGGGATTCGGTCGATGGCGGCGATGGCGAGGCTGAAGCGGTCCGTCTTATTGCGGATGGCGAGCTCTAGAGGCGTGTCGATGTTGCCCTTCTCCCGATAACCTAGGGTAGGCAAATCAATTAGTATCAGTTTGCTACACTCCTCTCCAGGCCCGAGAGAAGACCGGAGAGGAGAGGAGTCAAACGTGTGTACGTACCTCGAACGTGGATATTCTGGCTACCCTTGTGCTTATAGGCCATGCGATGGACGAGCCAGGGATACGAGTGGAAGTTGAAGATGATGGGCGTGACCTCGGTGAACAGCGCCCTCCACTCAGCCTCGTCCAGCCCGTGCGGGTGCTCGCTCTTGTCGATGAGCTTGAAGAGGTCGACGACGTTGACGCAGCGGATCTTGAGGTCCGGGAAGTGGTCGAGGAGCAAGTCGATGGCGGCCAGCGTCTCGTGCGTAGACACGTCGCCGCAGCAGGCCATGATGACATCGGGCTCCTCGTTCTCGTCCGTGCTGAACTGCGGCCAGATACCGATGCCCTTAGTACAGTGCTCGATCGCCTGGTCCATGGTCAAGTACTGCAGATGAACCTGCTTGTCGGCCACGACTACGTTGACGTAGTTGTACGATCGGAAACAGTGGTCCATTACTGTTGATTGTTAGAGAATCGCCGTGTTGCTTGCCAGAGTGGGAAATGACGCACCTGAAAGGAGGCAGTTTCCGTCGGGCGGGAGATATATGCGGACGACTTCGGGACTCTTGTTGGCTACAACATCGAGGAAGCCAGGATCCTGGTGCGTGAAGCCGTTATGATCCTGTCGCCAGACGACCGCAGTAAGGAGAATGTTGAGCGAAGCGACGCGAGTCCGCCATTCTACCTCCAAGCATTTCTCTAGCCACTTGCAATGCTGCATAGCCGCGTGGTATTAGCTCCATCAATTGCTCCGGGGCACATTGGACGTGGGGCATACCTGGTTGACCATGGAGTCGACAATGTGAATAAAGGGTTCGTAGCTGTTAAATAGGCCATGTCGACCGCTGAGAATGTAACCTTCCAGCCAGCCTTCACAAGTGTGTTCTGAAAGCATTTCCACGACCCGGCCAAATGGGGACAGGTTTCCGCCGTCAGCGTCTTCCTCAAAGTACTCACCCATCCATACTTTCTTGCCCGCTTCGTAAACGTGGGCTAGCTTGTTAGACTCCGTCTCGTCCGGCCCGAACAACCTAAAGTTGTGCAGGTTGGCCTTCACGATATCACGTAAGAACAAAGCAAAGTTGGTCATGCTGCCTTCCCACACCGCGGCACTGTGTTTGACTTCGATAGCATACTTCTTAAAGTCGGGCATCTTGAGGGGGTTTACGAGTCGTCCGCCATCGGCTATAGGATTTGCGCTCATGCGCCTGTCACCCTTTGGACATAGGTCCTTCAGCTCCTTGGAGATCCTGGCTTCTTTACCAAAAATCCGATGAGGTTCAAACCCATGCATCCATTCCTCAAGGATTTTGAGGTTCTTGGGGTTAGTCTTCGTACCGGTGATCGGAACCTGATGCGATCGCCAGAAGCCCTCCAAATAGTGACCGTTCACTTTCCGTGGCGCCATCCAGCCCTTGGGCGTGCGCAGTACGATCATCGGCCACCGCGGACGAAAAGGCTTACCAGAATCGCGGGCCTGCTTTTGGAACTTCCTGATCTCCTGGATGCAGCGTTCCAACGTAGCGGCCATGGCCTGATGCATCGAGTCCAGATCGTCGCCCTCTACGAAGTATGGCTGCCATCCGTAGCCGAGCATCAACTGCTCAAGTTCCTTATGAGTAATACGCGCCAGCACGGTTGGGTTGTTTCTGTGCAACTCTGATGTCAATAGCTATATCAGTGAGAAGCATATCAAGCCGTACGGGATGAAGACAAGAGTGAACAGCAGTAAACACAGTAGTAGCCTAGGTGTCTTTTAAAGGGGCCGGGTCCGGATCGTCGAGATGGCAGTAGATTCGCATGAAGTACCAAAGGAAGGCTCGGAGAAGTACTGACATTTTGTAGCCATTGAGGTGAAGTATAGGAAGGACTGCGCCATCGCAGATCGGGTTCAGGAACTTGGTGCTGTGCCACGACGTCGCCAAAGGGCCCGTCTCAGACTCGCCGTCGCCCACCATGGTGAGTGTAATCAAGTCCGGATGGTCAAAGACGGCACCGAAGGAATGGGATATCGAATAGCCCAACTCGCCGCCCTCGTGGATGCTGCCCGGCGTTTCCGGGGTGGCGTGCGAGCCGATCCCCCCCGGGAAGCTGAAATGCTTGAGAAACAACTGCAAGCCCTCTTCATCCTCGGACTTCTGCGGGTAGACCTCCGAATACGTCCCTTCCAGATACGCTTGGGATAGGACCGCTGGCGCTCCATGCCCCGGGCCGGAAACAAATATGGCATTTAGATCATACTTCTTGATCAGACGATTGAAGTGCATATAGGCAAACACCTGACCTGGCGTGGACCCGAAATGTCCGAGCTGGCGAGCCTTGATGTGTTCAGGCGACAGAGATTCCCGGAGAAGAGGGTTTTCCCTCAGATAGATCATCCCTAGGCATAGGTATATACTAGCCTTGAAGAAATCGTTGTATTTTCTAATCTCGTCAGATGACAAGGGCGTTCCTTCAATGGTAGACCGGGCCACACCAAAAGGCCGAATCGCGGCAACCTCTGCTTTGTCGCATTCCATGGCCACTCTGTACGCTGATGGGATATGGCCGTGCCTAAAATAACGAGAATTATACGGAGAATGAAAATCGATCTTGTCGACAGGAAACTATTGTTCGTGGCCAGTGGGAGGATACAAGGCCACCGAATGTCGAGATTGACGACGGCACTCGGCATAGCCACATCAGCCTACGTGGATTTGATGTCATTGCCGGGCGGCGGCTTCATCGCGGCGGGCACCGATGATTCACGGAATTCAACCGCGCAAGGGCTCTAAATATGACCGCATGACATAGTGATATAATGTCGCGGTCGAAGCATCTCGGTAGAATGCGCTGCTCGGCGATCATTTGCCTATCCGTGAATCCCTCACCTATTATTTGCTACCCACCTAGGTGAACGAATACCGTCTTAGTTATATTGCACTGAGAGACGAATGAAGCACACACATATTGGGTTGAGGAGGCTTTATGTGTCGTCGTGGCTACGTCATGGACCCTCAATTCTAGTAATGTTTACCTGATCCCCTCACAATCTGCATCAACTTTGATCCTGTTCCTCCTGGTAGATAACGTTATCTTTCCTTGGTTGACTGACAGCCCCTTAATTAGGCGAGTATACAAGCGCAAGCACTGACCGCACCGTAATTTTGTTAGTATGATGAGAGCCATAGCATGCTAACAGTACTGAAACGATGCAAGTAAAATAAAGTGGCCATGTACTCGGAAGCACTCGTCGATCGTGGCCACGCTTCAATCGTTGCAATTCGATGCTAGAGGATGAAATAACTCTATAATGAAGGCGTCTCTAGTTCTGGCGGTGCTTAGAAATCGCGGTAAGTCGAAGCAGGAGGGCCGTTGAAATCGGCTCTCGCGAGATAGCCAGATTAGGCTCCTCCGCAGACAAATAAACAGCGACTTTCCTTTCACGTTCGGGTCGGTCAGTACTATTTCAGGGTGTAGTCCCCACGTGTATAAAGGCGAGAAATCGTTCCACCTCACCCGTGCCGAGAGCTCAAGCTGTTACAGGACGCATGCGCGCGCAGCGCACCCCCGGATTAGTAGCCCAATGACGGTTAGACTGTCGGATCCGAGACCGAGGTCGAGGTCGAGCACCGACATGCGGCCGAGTCGTTGAGTTGCTTCTGTTTTCGACTTCTAAGTGCTACATGGAGGCGGTGACCAGCGTAGACAGACGACTTGTGACGTTACACGGTTATATGGTTACAATAGCGGGACTCACTGGGCCTCGGCGCCTAACGGTAACCACGTCGCAAAGGATCCGGTGTCAAAGACGCTCGTCTGTCACCAAATAATTCGTCATGTTCATATTCTTTTTGCGGATTCTAGATCTGTGTATAACAAGCATATGCTTCTTAACCTCGTAGAGCATCCCTCAGTCGACAACCCAGTGGTGTTGCCTCGGTAAAGCTTGGGAAGAGACTACCCTGTCCCAGTCAGAGCTGCCGGGATGGCGCAATATGAATGATGGACCATTTCGAGATATTGTTAGCGTTTTGCATTCGTGCCTCGAGCGAACGTCCCCAAATCAAGAACTGAAGGATGCAGCTTCTGACCTAAGCTATGGCTAGTGAGCGCGGACTTTGTGATGCGGCCGTGTCGGATTCTACTTACTGTACGATATATAGGGATCTACAGCCAGGTCCGAAATAGACACACTGAGGGGGAAGCTCTCCATCACAAATATGTTATCTCTTTTGGAAATAATGGTTGCTGATCCTCTCTTTATACTTTAGACGAGAGAGTTCGCTCGAGCCTGGCATCTCTCCAGAAGAGGCAGGACTTTATCCAGGTGGCTCTTTCGGTGTTAGCTCGGCGGTGATTCCCCAAGCTCTCTAGTTTCCATAAACATATCTCAATCGAGCTGGGCAGAACTGCCACCGCGAGGACTATAGTCTACAGACAACAAAGATAGAAGAGCGTACTCTATGTGGCCGGCCGTGGAATGGAGGGGCGTCAAGGACTACCTATTCGGAATCCTCGGTGTTGTAGTGTTTGGAGTCGTGAGCTCGGGTTGGTTTGTGCCTCGTGACACCCCCAGTCACCACAGCTTAAGCATGACCTGTAGACCACACGTGCTCGCTTACACACCTGCGTACCGAAGTGATTCATTCCTGCCATTTGAATTTGTGGTCCATCTCCCTACCCGTGTATTCAAGAGAAGCTTGAACAGCGATACCGTAAGTACCGACATAGACAGTTACAATAGGTAAATGCTTCCGTGCACATTGAAGTTGTCACGATGTAGGGAAAACGCCAATCGGCAGCTTGCCAGACGCATTGTCGAGATTCCTTTCATTTAACCATCTTCGAAACGGTTTTGACGACTCTGTGTAATAGGCCAGGTTGTTGAAACGTTCTGCGATGCCAAGAGAACGTTAACTGGCCACTCAGAACCAGCACCAGCCACACACTGTTTGAAACGTCCGTGCTGGCCTGTGTCTTATTCTTAGCAAGGGGTGTGGGTGTGTGGGTGCCTAATAGGTAGCGCTTCTATATTTGATCGGTACCTTGCATACCTTAACCTTCTGACAGGGGATCAACAGGGCTAACAGACTGGACAGGCCCCGCAGGATCTGGTCCTGACCATGCACAGGAGCCATGCTTGCCAGAACCGTACCAAACCATTGGGGCGATCTTTACCCTTTTAGCTGTTACCTACATCCTACAAGTTCTTGAGAGTGTTACCACTTGTTAGGAGATGCTGTACATGCACGAAACACCTACCTACCCCCCGCAAAGCACACATAGTTATTGGTAATGACAACTGATCGAAGTGATTTACGATGAAACGGATTATGATATGCATGTAAGTATATACAGTATATATGAAATATCTAGATCATCGTCGGAAAATAAAACCGATGCGGTCTAGTCTTCGGTAGATACCTACCTACCTCTATCCATCACTTCCATCTGCCTACATCAACACTTTGGGCGTGTTACTAGTAGCATATAGTAGACAATGAGTGTAATTATAGATTTTATTCCTGCATTCCTACTAACGATAGTATCTCGTCTGCTCTACATAAAGATACCTACCTACCTACCTATCTAAGGAGGACGAATAATAAGTATCACAAATCTGGGCCGCACACCATCACTTGACGAGCCCCTTTGTTCATACTTTTTAAATTAAGCTTACACTTTACCAGACTCAAAGTTCGTGAGCCAAAGCAATAGCGACCTCTGTCCATGTTCAACATACGCAAGAATATTTCATTCCTATTCCTTCCTCTACCATTAAACGAGGAGCGAATTTGCCTAGCCCTGCAAGGCCATACAGGTGTTCCATCCTACGACTACGGATTAGGTGGGTAGGTAGTTAGGTAGTTGTTGCAGCATATGCGGTTATATGCCGCGTGCTATATACGTACTATACGGCTTTGAGTATCCATCTTCAATTTCTTGTTCTCTTCTCACCTTCGATGCTAGGGATGTAGGTTCTCTGCGGAAGCGTACTACCGGTATACCAACTAGGGTAGCCAGAACCACTCGTCCCACGCGACCCCTACCTATGTAGGTAGCTGGATGCTGCACATTGTGGGAACGCCATCTCGGAACACCCGCAAAAACACCGATAATACACTCGCGTTGAAGCTGTCTGTCGATCTGTATAATGTTGTAGGGAATATCGCGTCCTTTGTTATTCTTGGGGTATTTTACCGGTGTTCTACAGCGCTGTAGAATCTAGTATTTTTATTGGCGACCGGAGTCGAAGTACCATGCCACTTAATTGTACGTTAAGTAAGGGTTTGTTGGAGGTGATGCTGTCACGCACAAGGAAGGACCAATAAACATGATCATCTAGCGCTTGTCTAGTTTCAAAAGTCACATCTGATGAGAATTGTAAAAAGCGTATTCCACTCTCTAGTAATTACTTGTTACTGGCTGCTCTGTTCTACCACTGATCCATCTAATATAGGTTCTTGGTCTCAAGACGGAGTGGTGACACTACGAGACCCCTCACTCACGTTCAACGGTAGATTGTTCGTAGATTTATCGTGGACACGGTCTTGAAATACTGCTTCTAATTTTCCAACAACGGAAGCGACATTAAGAAATCATTGATACCAATTTAAATGTTGGTCACAGACTCGCAACTACCCAGTACCGGGTAGTAACAAATCAACGAAACAAACTGGAAGCTTCCCACGCCGTCGCGACTTCCCAAACAGGCAAGTCGCCCTGCTAAAACGGCTGAGTTTGAGGCTTTTGATTGGCTAATTGCTGATCTCTGCCGATTGCAACTCGTCTGGGCAGGTCCAAACCAACCTCGACACCTACAGAGGATATTGCCCTCCGTGCCTACGGGGGTTCTCCGGGCCAATTGCCTGGCTCTATCCATAACAGTATAATGGCGGCTCACTCTCCAAACCTAAGTATCAAGCCTTATTAAAAGCCTTGTTTACCGTAACATCCCAGAAATAAAGCCCTACCCCAGCCCTACACTTGAGGCTTGGGCTGTGACATGGTTCTGTTACTGTTACCAGCAATTACATGCCTAGTACCCACCGCCTACCTATGTACGCCCCATCTACACTTAAGAGGAAGGTAGGTAGGCCAAGGCAAGGGATCGTATACAATGCGTGGACCGTGGAGGGCCATGCACATTCGGAGCACCAACGGCAGCTAAGACGGTGGTAAGGATGAACCCCGTAACGTTCCTCTGGGGGCTTCCAGGAGCCGTGGTCCACCGCCGGCATTCCTAGGGATGAGGATGCGAGACACGATTCTATATAATGAAGGCCAACGTCCAGTCATCCAGTCGATCTGCCACCATTCATTCTCAAGAGCTTTTTGTGTTTTTTTGTTTTTTTTCGATCTAGTTCTCTCTTTGAACTGCCATTCCTTGCCGCATAGTCGGTTTGTCATTCCTTAACTAGGTGTACTGAGTGCTCTGTTTATATACTTATATACCTTCTGTCGATCAACTTTTAGTCTCTCTTTCTTTTTCAACATGCGTGGAATGTTTGGTCTGGCTGCGGCCACCATTGCGGCCTTCGTTACCGGCTCGCTGGCTCGCCCCCTTATCGTTCACGCCGGAAGCGTCAACGATGTCATCATCACCGAGGATAACACCATTAACAGTACCTCCATCCACCAAGCCCAGGGAAACAACCCCCTGCGTCTCGACGTGGTAAACAACTTCGGCGATAACCAGATGTACCTATACGTCACCGGCACCGATAGCAACGGTGTCGCCGTCATGCTGTCCCCGGATGGCACTTTCTTCACCCCGGATGCCGGTGGTTCTACCACTCCAGTCCCCCTCGACGGTCCTATCGCAACCGAGCTTGGCGCCAAGGGTGAAACCACCAGCGTCACTATTCCGGACTTCCTCATCTCTTCTCGCATCTGGGTGTCTGAGGGCAAGCTGCAGTTCATGGTTCTGGCTGGCGAAACTGGCGCAACCATTGTCGAGCCCGCCGTCACTAACGTGCAAGACCCCTCTATCAACGTCAAATGGGGCTTCGTCGAGTTTAACTGGCAGAACAACTCCATTTTCGCCAACATCAGCTACGTCGACTGGGTCGGCATCGCCATGGGTATGGGCCTGACCCTTGCCTCCAACCAGACCCAGATTGTCAAGGGTCTGCAGGAGGGTGCCGTTGAGAATATCTGCAACGACCTCAAGGCCCAGGCCGAGAAGGACGGCGCTGAGTGGGACAAGCTCTGCCAGTACAACGCGGACGGTTCGGCCCTCCGCGCTTTGTCATCCAACCTCTACCTTGCCTCGAACCCCGAGTGGCAGTCTGACTACTACAACGATTACATCGAGAAGGTCTGGGCCAAGTACGCTGCAGAGGACCTCACGATCGCTACCCAGAGTGATGCCGGCGAGGTTGCTTGCCGTGTCAATGGCGATCAGATGAACTGCGCGGGCGACGACATGGCCTTCCCCAAGCCCACCATCATCGACATCTACGGCTGCAACTCGGGCCCTTTCGCCAACCTCCCGAATGCCACCCCTCTTCACCAGGCCATCGTACCTCGCCTGTGCGCCGCCTTCGTCCGCAGCACCCTGCTTATGGACGGTGGCAACGTCCAGCCGTCTCTCCCTGCCGAGAACTACTACACCGCGGACCCCACAAACCACTACTCTCGCATCGTGCACAACTACGAGCAGGATGGCCTCGGATACGCCTTCTCTTACGATGACGTCAACCCCGATGGTGAGAACGCCGCTGGCACCGTCGCCGGCGACAGCCCCACCCTCCTCAAGGTCACCGTTGGTGGCTGGTCTTAAAAAAAAACAAACGTGATGTTTCTGACAGAGAACTGTCTGTGATGTGTCTATGAATTCCAATTATTAAGATAGACATGGCATGGCATGGCATGGATGGTACGGTTTAGGGCTAGGTATTCATGACATTTCATGCATATCTGCGCTGTATATATAGTTGTTGGGTTGGAGGTTTGTTTATATCGTTCATTGGTTGTATATATTTATACGTTTGGGAAGATATCCGGTACATATCGCATTTGTACCACATTTTTTATATCCGTAACGTCATGATGCCCTGCGGTCTTGGATGTCCAGCTGAAGGTACCTTGACTTTGTGAAGCACCTGTCTTCCCATTAGAATCCAGTGTCGTCCTCGCGTTCAAACACCTACTATACCTACCCCTTGGGTAGGTGGTTGATCTGTGTTTCACACTTCGGGGTACTGTATCGGGAGACGGAGTTTGGCAGTGTCCTAGGAGCTTCCAGAGCATCTGAATTAGGGCGTGAGGTCGCGCGAGTTGTCGAAACCGTGAGAGCTACTTTGTTCTGTCACAGACACAAGCAAATGTTACAATGAACCACATATGTGTATACTAAATATATCAGCAAGGCATAAATCATAACGGTTTGTTCGGGAGATAAATAGAGTGAGTGTGTTTCGGCTAGATTGTGACTTGCAACAAACGCCACGCTACACACTACTAGTGCCAGTATTGCTCTATAACCAAGCGACCGACATCCGCTCGCTGATTGCAACAAAACCCTCATGGAAACAAGTCATCTTGTTCGTCTATTTTTATATGTACGAATACAAGAGCTTAATTATCCTGCGTAGTATGTAAAGCGTGAAGGGGATTTGTAGATCTACAAAAAGGGGAGAGAGCAAAAATAAGACGAATAACCTAGCGGGGTTAACAACTGACAAAAAGTTGACCTCGCTGGGGGTCGAACCCAGAATCTCCTGATTACTTGATGACCGATCCTTTGAATCGCCCTCGTAGTCAGACGCCTTGCCATTGGGCCACGAGGCCAGATCAACTATTGTTGGAGAAATCAGCTCTTCATCTAGCCTATATCCTACCTTGCTCTGCTATTGACTAAATAGGTACGTCTTCTTATTTGGACTGGGTATTTATTTGCCTTTGACATTATTGATCTTATGGCCTCATGTAACAATTAGTATTAAGCAATGCATTGATTGATATTGAGGTAAGCAGGAATCTTCGAGACGGTCTGCAAGATTGCAACAATGGGCGGTCTGCAGGTACTGAAGGGTCGGACAGAATGTGCCCATAGCGTTGCTCCCTAGCAACAAAGCTCTCCACTTTTGAGCTTGAACCCTTGTTTGCATTGGAATCTTGCCCTTCCAAGCTGTGGTCCACCAAATATATACCTCTCCGGTTCATAACAGCAGTGTTATTATTATACCTTGGAGTAATCAAGCTCCGGCCGCTCATTCCCTTTCGCTCTCTACAAGGCGTTGGTTTTCGGTCAATTTTCTTTTTGATTTTCCTTTCGGTCAGGTCGATTGACGGGTAGGATGTCGGTGAGGGTAGTCGCACGTATACGTCCACTTCTCGAAAAGGAGCTCGACAAGGACACTGTCGTCTACCCAGCGAGCAACGACGATGGCAAAACCACCAATGTCATCAAGATCCCTAACCCTAGAAACGAGTCCGAGGAGTTCTCTTTCACGTTCAACAGCGTATATGACCAAACAACAACCCAGGAGCAATTGTTTACTGCGGAAGGTCCGTTCGTACACGCGTCTCCGTCGCTCCCTTCGTTCCTCCCTTAAATGGCCTATGTGGTGTCGCGTGCTAACTATATCCGCTCGTGCACCATCTACAGTTGCCCCTCATCTGAAATCGTTATTCCAAGGCCTCGACGTAACGATATTTGCCTATGGCGTCACCGGCACTGGCAAGACGCACACGATGCGTGGTGGCTTGAAGCTCACCGAACGTGGTGTCATCCCGAGGCTCTTGAGCGGAGTTTTCCGTAGGGCGAAGAAGATCATGAAAGACTCGAACGGCGAAACAACCGTTAACGTCGCTCTGTCATACTATGAAATCTACAATGACAAAGTATTTGACCTGCTTGAACCGCCCGAGAAACGGACACCCTCCGGCTTGCCCTTACGCGCCGAGGCCAACGGGAAGACCGTCGTCGCTGGTCTATCCGAACGCTCATGCGAGGATCTAAAAGATTTCGAGCAGTTGTACATAGAGGCCAACGCGAATCGCGTCACGGCGGCCACTAAGCTCAATGCGCACAGTAGTAGAAGCCATGCGATACTGCGTGTTAAAGTAACCCAAATCACTGCAGACACGATACGCGAGAGCACTGCTTCGGCTATTGACTTGGCCGGATCAGAGGATAACCGGAGAACGGAGAACGGAAAGGAACGCCTAGTGGAATCCGCCGCTATCAACAAGAGCTTGTTCGTGCTGAGCCAGTGCATCGATGCTATTTCTCGAGGGGAACGTCGCATACCCTTCAGGGAATCGAAAATGACGAGAATTCTTTCTCTTGGACAGAATAATGGCATTACCATTATGATCCTAAACCTAGCGCCTCTCCGCAGTTACCATCTAGACACCCTGAGCAGTCTGAATGTCAGCTCTCGTGCAAAGCGGATTGAGGTCCGCGAGATCGAGAACGAGATCGTCTACAAGCAACAACCTCCTCGTTCAACCACGAACTCGGGATCGAATATAGCGCGCCAGCCTTTGCGGCCTCTGGCTAATGCTCACAACATAACGTCTGGGATTGCTGCAGCATCAGCTGCCAAGCCGGCTGACCGCCCAGTTAAGGCTTTTAGTGTCTACACGGACAAGGTAAAACCTGTCCCTACTGTTCAGCCGGCAAACACGGCTGTCAAGCGGTCTCCCAAGCATAAACGTCCGTCTGATTCTGACAGTGGGAGCCGGCCTTCGAAGATAACCCGGCCCAAGCTAGCTTGGCCAACTGCCGTACCCCGGCAACTCAAACCGTCTCAGCCATCCTCTCAGCCATCTTCTCAGCCGCCTATTTCAGCAGATCAGATTGAGGCCATGGTGGAGAAGAAGGTCAGCGAGATCTTGGCGGCTCGGGCTCAATCTGCAGCCCCCCCACCCCAAGAGATCAATGACGATGTGAAGAAGCGCCTGGAGGCGCTCGAACGGCGTATTGATGATGGTCGCCACGATGACACGCGCTCCAAAGGGTTGCGGTATCTGTTGATGGCACGGCAGCACAAGGAGCGCGGTGAAGACGCCAGCGCACTGGAAATGTACGAGCTTGCTCTTCCCTACTTCCCTGGCCAGGCCAAGCTTCTGGGCAAAATCGAGAAGCTCAAGGCTCGTATCGCTGCAAATCGCGAGACTCAAGCTGCCAGTGGGACTGAACTTGCAAACAGTGCCCCAGATCGCCCCGTGGAGGAGAAGAAGGTGAAAGAGTCTGCTGCGCGTTCGAAAGAGGAAGATGACGTTTATAATGGCGCCGAGGCCGATGACGACGATGATGAAAGCTACCTCGTCAAAAGCAAGCGCAAAGGAAAGAAGTCCAAGGCGGGCGCCAAGACAGACCCGGAATCGGTAATAGAGGACGGGCCTGTCTCGCAGGCTCTGCTCGACATCATCAACTCACGCGATGTAAACATGATCATGGGACTGCAAGGCTTGGGGCCGAAGAAGGCACGCGATTTAGTGCAATATCTTGAGGGGCAGGCGAGAGAGGATGATCAAGGCGGCTCTATCGAGACGCTCGTGCAGCTGCGAGCGATTCCTGGCTTGGGCGGGGGGACGGTTGATCGCGCTTACGAGGGTTTAGTCGCAGGTGGTGCTTGCTGAGCGATGGTTTTTCTTTCGTTCCTGCATTTCATGCATTTGTATTTGCATTTGCATCTGCATTTATTGGTGTTGGTTTCACCTTTCGGCCTGCTATGGAGGCTTGATTGCCTAGGTCATCATTGCATAGGCGCGGCGTTTCTGGGAAGGGTTCTTTTTTTTTTTTTTTTTCCTGCTAAGCTTCTGTCTTCGTTGTGCTGTTCAGGCCCTACATCATCTGAAGCATACCTCAACTTTCTATTAGCCCGCAGCTTAAAAGGGAATGAATTCGTGACACCTCATTCAAGTCCCTTACCGCTTGTGTTTCCGATTCCGGTCTTGGTGCAAATTCTTCATTGTCATACATCAACAATCGGTTTACCACTGACACAAATTTAGAGTTGACTATCTGTTTTTCTTTCCTTTGCCGTACTTACTACTGATCGCACACATCTCCAGACAAGCCCCCTTTCCTTACCACGACAAACCCCTAATAAGATATAGGTATCATGCTACAGGTCTAGTTGTCTGTAAAGCAGATGGTGACAAAGAAGGTATATACCTTTCCTTACTCCTTTAGATTCCATAATTGCTGCCGACCAGCTGTCCATAAACTATAAAACTTTTAATGTTCCTCTACACCATCTTGCTGTGTAGCAGCTGAGTAACGGGTACGTCTTCTGGCTCCAGGACTGTCCCCACATTGCCTACCTAAATAGGTAATTTAGAATTGGAGTGAATGGCACAGTATAAACTCCACTTTGTCCCACCCAGCAGGACACATTTTACATTCTTACTTTAATACAGGTGAAGCTACCTAACCCAGTTGTTACTGCACTGGTGCTGTATTGTCTACACTGTAAACAGCGCAGCGGCTATTAGTACGTACAAGCAGTATTGCCTTCAAGCCAATAAAATCATTGCTTTGAGAAATTTTAGCCAAGCAGGGGAGGAAAAAAAAAAGAAAAGGAGAAAGAAAAGAATAGAAGGCTACCTACTTGGCTATTGCTGTACTTAGACTAGTTTATCTGCTAACTTCGAAAAAAAGGAAAAAAGAAAAAGGGAGATAAAAAAAAGATAGGCAGAGACAGAGACAGAGACAGAGACAGGGGAAAAAAGAAAGAAAAGAAAGAAAAGAAAAAAGAAACCACAAACAAGCAACACATCACATCAACATCTTCCGTTTCCAGAGAAAAGAAGACTGAACACAAGAAGGCCAGTAATTCTTTATTCACAGACGAAATCTACCTTTCGGTTCTCATTGATCCAAATGGCCTAGGTCAGGATACACTCTAAAGACTTGCTTGCAAAGAAAAAAAACAAGCAGCTGGATTCCTACTAGGTACCTTATACGGGTAGACTTAATTGTGCCTACCTGTAGTACCTAAGGAGGGTGCTTGGATTATACGTCCTTCAAGCGTACCCAAGAAGAAGACAAACCTTTGGGAAGCGCAAAAAATTGGTCTTCACTGTTTTCCCATTGGGGACTCCAACTCCATTTCTTATTCTTGTCCATCTTCGAGCAATCCTTATATTTCCAGCTTCACTCACCCTGCGTGTCTATCTTAGGACTAACGCGACTGACTTGAACTGGAACTGGAACTGGAACTGAGCTGGAACAGGGCTTCTTCGCCCTCTTTCTCTCTCTTCCGTTGCCGCAACACCTGCCCTCCCAACCTAACCTCCCTTTGTCGAGGTCCCAACTGTGCAGTGTCAGTCATTAGTTAGCCGCGGCAATGACGACCAATTTTTTTCCGCGCGTGGTGCCGGATCTCAGTAGACTCATACCGGTAAGTAGATACCTTGCGCGCGGTTGAATGATATATGTCCCTGGTTTGATACATGCGATAAACTCTCATAAAGTGGTGCGAGAATGATTGAATGAAATCAAACATCCCTTAGCTCCAATGCATACTACTTTGCTCTTTCAGTCTGATCAATAATCGGCAACAAACAAACTAACTAACTAACCTGCGAAATAGAACGAATCCGTCAGCAACCGGGTCATGGGGAACAACTATACTGAGATGTCTCTGTCTCAGTCTCAGTCTCATTCGGCGGCGGCGGCGGCGGCGTCTTCCTCCGCTCCTGGCAACGGGGTGTCCAAATATGAGGACAGCGACCTGAACGCCATCATGCGCAGCCAGATGCACCAGGACCTCCTCGCCTACCGGTACGACCTCGAGTTCTGCCAGACCCAGCTCAACACGCAGCGCGACCTCAGCCCCCAGGAGATCCGCACGCTGCAGATCCGCATCCTGGACTGCGGCCACAATATCCGCCACTGCAAGCACCGGATCCAGACGCTCGATGCCCAGGCCCGGCTGGGTGTCGCTCCTTACGCTTCTACTGCTGGTATTATAAGCTCCGGTGCCGCTGCTAGAGGAGGAGGAGGAATGTACCGGTCTTCTGGAGGCATCGTGGGCAAGTACAAGCGCCAGCGGGTCAGAAAGAGTGAAGATGCAGCAGGAGCTGGAAACGGTGACATGACTGTGGCGGGCGATGTGGATATCGAGGAGTACGCCGACGCCGATGCCGATATGGACGGCGGCGATGATAGCATCATTGCCATAGGCGCAGATGGGGATGGTACGTCAATCTCGCCCGGCATGCCGACACATACGCTCCAGCGATTGGGTCACTGGGATTGTCGTTTGTGCAGATCGAGGAAGTATCTAGAAGCGGGCCAGAATCGAGTGCCCAGTGCGCCTGTGAGTGATATTCTCCCCCCCTTTTTCTCCCCTCCCTGTTATGATGTTATTATATCCCTGCAGCTCCCTTCACCCCTCCTGTTTGGAACCGCCATGGAGGTTGATTTTGTCAAGATTGACAGTGGCTAATGTGAAGCCTCTACAGTGTAAATGGCCGTTGAGGGATATTTCCAAGCTGATCAACCACTTCCTGGACCTCCATACCGAACACTCTCCGCAGGAGCGGTGCAGAGAGCTCGGAGATGCCCTCGCTCGAAACCGTGAGTCCTTCATCTTCATTCTTATCCTCATTTTCGTTTTCGTTCTCTACCTTTGTGTACCCCCTTCCTCTTCCTCCGCCTCCGCATCCCCTGAAATCTTGATTGCTATTTTCCCTATTCGGCGACCCCGAGGCCACATACCCGATTCTCCGGCATATGGGTTTTTGCACATTACTTCCTGGGGTTTTCGTTCAATGGACTCGAGGAGCCACACTGCCTCATTAGTGTTAGCAATTGAAATCTAACAAGGACCACAGGTGGACCGTTCGAGTACTGGCTCACGAGGACCAAGGCCCAGGAAATCGAAGACGCCAAAGTCATCGACGAGTACGTCCTCACTCTCCAGTCCGGCCATCTCCCAGACGCCATGCGAGGCCTCCAACGTGCCGCGACGATGTTTCCTAACACTATCTCGAATTCTTATAATTATAAGAAGTAGACGGACAGTCTCGATCGACTTGCTGTGGCACTGTCGAACCTTTTTGTTCAAAATTCAGGTTTCACGTCATGTCCTTAATGGGGCGTGAAAAGGCATCGAGAGGGATAGAAATGTTCTTAAACATGCACGAACTTGATTGAGGGTTGTTCACGGAAAGAATAGATATGGCGACATACTAGGTACTTATCAAGTTACCTTATTATTATCGTTCTATTCGTTTGAACATTCCTAACTGGGTCTTTAATACCCCCTAATATGGAAGGAAAATAATGTGGCGGAGAACAAACGTTCGAAACTACTTCAATACTATGGCATTCCAAAGGGTATGTATCTAAGGGATATCGCTATCACCGACATGGTGGTCTTGCTAGGTAGGGCCTAAAGTCTGTAGCCTAGAGGGATTGGCATTTACTACCTACCTAGTTACGTAGTGTGTATCTTAGCATCAAAATATTGATTTCACATATTCCCCGTTGGCTTTGCGTTTTGATTTGATTTTGATGGCGGTGCCGGGTGACCCCCCTTGCTACTTGGACCGTGACTTGTATTGTAGTCTTTACCAAGATATTTTGCGCTAATATATGAGTTGATGTGCTTAATGTCTGTATTTAAGGGACGTAATTTAGGTGATAGTGATTTGGTGTCCTTGTGCTTAGACTCTAGTGTAAGTACCGTACCGTGCTGAGTGCGCCAGTTCATGTCACCTTGCCTAGCCCAGTGATCGAGTACTGAGGAAAGGAGGACAGGTCCTTGGACTTGACTTGATTCCTTGCAGCCTTTGTACTGTACACAAGTCTCGGGGGCAAGTTGCGGGTTGAAGCGAGGCCAGGTACGTACGCCCTTTCCTTTATTTTATTAGAATGTTTGCCTTGAGCATGCATGAATACTTAGACACATAGCAAGCATATCACGCCCTTGTTGTTGAACGAGCCGCAAAGCAGAAGGAACTTTCTTGATAGAATGGAAATACGGACAAACTTAAATCCCTCTCTCTATGACTTCTAGCATCCCTTTTCTTTCCAATGGAATCGAGACAAATGTAGTGGTCCAAGCAGATCAACGATATCCTACACAAGCATATAGAGTTGATACCCTCGTCCCCCGGCTTGTTCCCCGGCATATAACTACCTATGAGAAAGATGTCCGTACGTCTAGAACATGTCGTACATACAGATCATACGGGATCAGCTTGGGCACCGAGAGGAAGCACAGACGGATTAGGCAGCCCGGTTCACCACAGTCACGAACATGAGAATGAAAATCTCGGTTGGCATAGATTATCTGTCTTGGCCAGTCCTGTCATGGTCTGTCCCTATATGCCTCCTATCCCTTGCTTATGCTTGTGATTTAACCTACCACAGCGCAGAACAGATTAAGTATCCCAGTTCACGAGAGACAAGGCAGGCTATCTTCAACGACGTGAAAGAATCTCGGTTGACCTAGGTAGGTAACCTAGACAGTCTTCCTTGTTATACATACATATATAGTTCCTTGTATCCATCCCTTGCTTACTTATGGTTGACCTAGCTCAACATAGGCTACAGCTCATTCGTTATATAATCTAGTGGCGACTCACAAGAGAGATAAGGGGAGGGATAAGCAAAAGGTGCATGGCTGCCTAGGAACTCGGCACAAGGAAAAGGAACGAATGACGATGGTGATGTTCTCTTTATTCCTGTAATATCATGCCTGCCCGGCTACGACTATACAAATTAATAGCAAGCATTTGAGTAAGTAACGTCAGCATGTCTTCATACAGGTCGGTACCGGATTCCATATCATGGTTTACCTCACTTAGCAAATCAACCACTTCATGAAGAACTTGGTTCCAGGTATTATCACCTTGCCTACATTAATATGGCACCATCTAACCTAGATATGTATCTTTCTGCTATAAGTAAGTAAATAAGCAAGCATGTATGTATCATGTATATCACACACATACATGCTATGGTTTACCTCACTCTTGATTTGATATGACCCCCATCTAACGTAGCTATATATCTTCTATATATGCTGTATGTAAGCATGTATGTAAGCATGTACAGCAGTATGTATGTATATATGTACGACGTATATGTATATCACATTCATGATGAATATGTACAGTAAAACTTTCCTTTTCTTCGGGAACCGCGTTAGGCGCGCAAGTAATAATCTCTATTAATAAATATCTGAGTACAGCATTTGACCGGAGATTATTTTTATTTTATTTTTATTTTACCTTAAGGTTGAAACAAGTGTCTCACGTGGCTTCTAGTCTGGTTCTATCTCGCGATAGGTCGAGTCGGTGCCGTATCTGCAAGTAAGACCCTGAGCTCTTAATTTTCCTTCATTTTCAATTTTCGCCTCCTCCACCCCGCCCGTTGCCCGTGGAACGGTCGAGGTCACATTGTCTGGCCTTGGCGAATACGTCACATCTTTACATACCATAGCGCCGGCAACGGGTGGCACTCTGACCGCATCTGCCTATCTACTGTAAGCTTCCTAGAAGTGAATTAGGTACCTAACTGCCTGTCAAAGAACGAATCAAACCAAACCCGACATTCTGGTTTCACAGCGGTGGTTGGGCTTCGGCTTGGTGATTAGGTTTGGGTTTTCTCTTTCGTACCACAGTGGCGATCTAGGGTTGAGGGGGGCGATGGCCCGTTCACCTCGATTGTCAAGAGACGATAGAGTGCGCGATATGTGGCTGACTCAACACGACGCGGCGATACGGCCGCGCGCACTGGACTCCGCACGGCCGTATGCATCGCAAGCATGCATATTCATCACTGCGCGGCCAAGGCAATTTAGGGGTCTATTAGGGAAACCGGTAGTCGTTGAAGAAGAGGCTTAAGTTTGAGCGGCACCTGCGGCAGCAGTGGCACGCACCGCATCGCATCTCAGGTACATAGATAGATGCACGTGGGAAGGGATGGAAGGCCATCCCGAGAAAGGCCATGCCGTGGGGATCGGGATGCCCTGACCGGCCGGTAGGACTATTCAGGAGGATCCGGGGCCGGGGCAAGGAAGTAGGTCGAGGCAGTGAGCAGGAAGCAGGGATCTAATAAAAGTATGACATGCGCGTGACAAGTGTATTGTACATACTTCCTTTGAACGGTGATTCCATCTAGTCTAGACAAAGGTAGGTATGTCTGCTGTGTGGGGATCGTGTCCACCCCCAACCTAAACAAAAAGGGTGGTCGAGATTTTATGCCGCCCGATGAGATCCGAACAGACAGCCCCAGTCGCGTGCATAGTCGCAAGTCGCGGCCCACATCCGGGGCGAAGAAAAAACACGACTAGACGACCAGGCCTGTCTACCTAGTTTAGTACCTGCATTACTGACAATTTGGCGACAGGTACGGTACACACCCTCTATTACTACAGCATGTGCGTGCTAGGTAGCATCCGGTATCCCCTCGCTGTCAAAACTACCTACCTCATGTATGTATGTACCTAACCTATATGTGTGTGCTATGTGGCTTTTTATCGGTTAATTGCCCGGTTGGCAGAGAGCTCGAAAGAGGCGAAATGCTCTAACCTAGCATGCTGGTTGGGGGTCGCTTGGCTGACCAACATCCAATGAGACCCGGCGCCTGCACCCTACTCTTTTACAGAAACATACAATGTGACGGCAAGAATTTTTATATCAAATTCCTAGCTCTCAGCCCAGTTCTTCCTTCTGGGGTCAGGCCAGGCCGAAGGTGTGATGGGCCATTGGGCACGTAGGTAAAACCGTCCAAGTTGACCAAGCGGTTACATGTAGCTGCGTGTATGTATGTACTTTTTCGATCATTGGATACGCGATCAAGGACCAGTGTCAAGAGAAATCTGGACCATCATCTGCGCGACCATTTTCCCCACAAAAAGCCGGCCGCGGGCTTAGCGGCGAACAAAGAGTCGTTGTACTATCTAAGGTTAGGTAGTAAAGATCGTCCAGCGGGACGCCCAAATTCGGTAATCCGCTGTTGCTCACAAGACAACCGACCCTACCTCACGATGATAATCCTAGGCTTGGTATACCTACCTACTTACACTCGTTCGCTGCCTGAGAGCAGATGGACGGACAGGCAGGCAGGCAGGCAGGCGGGCGGGCGGCCAGGTGAGGGGAATAGGCTAGGTAGACTAGTACAGATTAATAGTTATGAAGTAATGGTAATAGCAACGGTAGTACTACAGGCCGAATGCGAATAGTGTGGGATAGAGATAAATAATCCCATCTGAACCCCTCTGGCCTCCGACACCACCAGTGACTACCACACTTGAGTTGAAGTCAGTTCGATCATGGGCCTTTCGAACTCTACTATGGACACCACACAGACAAAGAAAACCCCTAACGGACACGCCAACGGGCACGCCAACGGGCACGCCAATGGCCACACCAATGGCCACACGAACGGCTATACAAATGGTCACGCCAATGGCCATGCTAATGGTCATACTAATGGCCGTGTCTTGAAACACAAGAACCCGTCTCTCCAGGTCACAGAGGACCATAGAATATACCTTGTTGACGCTCCGATAGAAGAACCTGGGCCGGGAGAGGTCACCTTGCAGATTAAATGCTCTGGCATCTGCGGGTAAGCTCGCCAAATGATAGACCCGTGTTCAAAACGTGTTCTCGTATATGTTCTGGCAACCCAAAGGGGACCGCCTATTCGATCGAAACTGACATCCACACAGGTCCGACATGCACTTGTGGAAGTCAGGTCGCATAGGGTCCCTTGAGGTGAAAGGCGACTGTATCCTGGGTCACGAAGCTGCCGGCGTCGTCCTCAAGTGTGGCCCGGGGGTAACAAATCTCAAGCCTGGTAAGTTTCCATCCCCGAACCATCTAGTTCGCATGTGTTGTCTTCACATGTCCTAGTTTTTCCATGCCCCTGAGTCAGTCCAGGCTGGTACTGACAACCCTACAGGAGACAGGGTAGGGATCGAGCCGCAAGAACCCTGTGAACAGTGTTTCCTCTGCATGGAAGGCAGATATAACCTCTGCCCCAACGTGAAATTCTCCGGAATTTGGCCCGATGCTGGGACAATCCAAAGATTCAAGCGCCATCCGGCCAAATGGCTCTATAAGTAAGCCAATCTAGCGATACAGCTTGCATATATATGAGCGAGGAGAGGTGCTAACCAGAAGTAGAATCCCAGATAACCTAACATATTCCGAGGGTGCCCTGCTCGAGCCTCTGAGTGTCATTTTGCATGGCATTCATGGGGCAAATGTTCGTCTTGGACGACCTGTTCTGGTTTGTGGTGCTGGCCCCATTGGTCTTGTCGCCCTTGCTGCAGCGAGGGCATCTGGGGCTCATCCCTTGGTCATCACGGACATCAACGCGGATCGCTTGAAGTTCGCTAGTAAGTAGACACCCGAGGCTTCATGGCCTCTATCTTGGCGCGCTTAAGGGCGACCATTGTCAGGTGTTTGGAAGGGTCCCCAATCCATTATGTTTGAATAGGTAGCCTGCACGCAAACACTGACCATGCCATATCCAGAGGAGTTCGTTCCACATTGCCAGACCTACCTGGTTAATGGGAAGCTAAGCCCACAAGAGAATGCAACGGAGATCCGGAAGTTGTATGGCAACGACGAATATTCGCAACCAGCATCAGTGATGGAGTGCACGGGAGTCGAGTCTAGTGTTTGCACAGCAGCCTACACTGTTCGGCGGGGAGGAACTCTTAGTACGTCACAACCCCTGTGATTTCTTCATGGCCACTGTCTCAGAAAATTGCCCGTACTCGGAAAGACTTCCGTCATTTTAGTGGCAGTCCGAGACATATTTTTACAAAACCTAGTGGTGAGCAGCAGTAGTTGACTTTGTGTGCAGTGGTTATCGGCGTAGGCCGGCCGGTCATGAACAATATCCCTTTTATGCACCTATCTTTAGCTGAGGTAAGTGTAGCCGGCTGACTCCCCATCATTCAATACGTCCATGGATAGGTGATATGAGTGGCGAAGACTGACATTAGACTCGAAAGATTGACCTTAAATTTATCAACCGTTATCGAGATACCTGGCCAGCCGCCATCCAATGCCTTAGCGGTGGGCTGATGGACCTGAACAAACTGGTGACGCACAAGTTCCCTCTAGAGAAGGCGGTTGATGCCTTCGAATTGGCTGCTGATGCTAGCAACCTCAGCATCAAGATACACATCGTGGACGAAGTAGATGCCGAGCTATGAACAAGGAGGCTTGACGGTGCGGACTGGACAATATGAAAAGCAATAGCGTAACTCTGCTGCAACCCGTGTTTTTCATAGGAAAATGAGTCACTATGATACCAAATTGAGAAAAGTTGACATGCCTGATCGATGCAGGCAGCTGGTTTGAGAACTCAGCTACTACAACCCGGGCCTTAGCTCAAAGTCGAATCGATTAAGGTGACGGTAGCAATAGCCGCTAAGAACTCTGGATCGGCCTTGTTTCTAGTCATCTGGATCAGCTTGCGTAAACATGTAGGGTAGCACCACATGGCTTTCGATGATGATGTTAATAGGAACGACGGAAAACGATAAATAGACCGTCCAAATCGACTCGTGTCCGTTGTGCGAGCGCTAGTGTATTGATGCGCATTTTCTAATTGTAGATATTATCAGTTATCATACTTGGGGTATCACGGCAGATTGACCGTAGTCGTCTTGTGCTCAGGACAATGTCTCGAAAGTAGTTTATATCTAATAGGAAGACGGGAGGTATATGTGTAAGTATACATTTGTACGCATGTAAGCAGTCTTCCGCGTAAGTGCATGCGCCATATTACCTTACACTTACGCTATGTCTCTGCTTGTATACTCCCTAGGATCCTAGGTGATGTGAATAAGTAGGTAGCCACCTAACCTAGGAAGGCACCGACATGTGTTGATAGACGGCAACTCGGCGCCCGAGACATCGCGGAACGGAGGCTCTTTAAACCCGTGCATGAAGAGTATCTCCGTGCAAAATGAGAGCGAAAAAGGTCAGGAACACCAACAGTACGTGAGTAGCGGAATAGCGAAAACGATCGCCAGCCATCACCAGTCATCACCAGTCATCAATCACCCAGCGGATTGTTCGGCGCTGTCAAATTCATTGCGTTATTGATCCGTCACTGATGACAGTGCTGAAGGAGAACCTATCGTAAATAAGGCGTTTGAAATTAAACTTCAATTCATTGCAGATTGCGGCTCGGTAGATTGGATGAGAACAGGCCCGAGCGACACGAGAAAGGAGAAAGAATGAAATCGTGAGGCGAAGGTTGCGAAGGTAGCTAACCTGGCATGCTCCCCACTGGATTGATACGAATAGGTTTTGCACTGTATGGTAAGAGAGAGAACTTGAATCTAGGCACCAATGAGAGTTAGCGTGGCTGGCAACGCGCCTCCCCCACCTGGGAAGTGTGGCTTCAAGTAGAAGCTACCGCCTCCAGTTGCCTGACCTGACAAAAACTTCTTGTGGTTTGTGGAAAGTGCAGTGGTGTCTTCAACAACGTCACGGCAGTATCGGGCAGATCATGAATGAACCTCAGTACCTCGTCATCGGAGGACCTATCTGTTGTGTGCCGTTCTGCACGTCATACAAGCTAGGGTATAGGAGGAGACACTCTCTGGGAGCTACTTTTCATATATCTGTTCGTGTCTGTCATACTTTACTTCACCAGCCACCCTGTCTCCTTCGGTCTCCTTCACCCCTAACCCTGGTACCGTACCTGGCAGCGACTTTCCGAATGCTGTAACGACATTCTGCAAGATGTCCGAGCCTTAGGATTATATGTTTAAATATAAAATATTCGCCGGCGTCATTCCGGCGTCATCAGAAAGTGACGGTCTCAGTCTCACTAATTCACCGATGCCCGCATGCCGCCAACCCAGTGTCTCAAGGTTACCTCAGCATCGACGACGAACGCGCTGCTCAGAATATCCATTCCCATGTGCCTCTCAGGTGCTAAGAATAATTTGATCCTCTCAGGATGGCTGTCTCCCTATCCCGATGACATCCGTTAGCATGGCTTCTGTCGTAAACCATGGTTCTTTTGCGTTATTGCTCTATGTTGTCTCACAGTCCACGGCCACCTTCTACGTGTTCGCATAACACTGCCGAACATGGTGGCTCTTAGATGAACATCCTACGGTGTCCAGAGCAGATGGTTAGACAATACACGACTGCGTCTGAGGCTCCGATATTATACTGTTTCGTGTTTTTTTTTCGGTACAGGTCTGCTTACCAACCAACACTTGGGTCGCATCTTTGCTACATCCTGCATCGTGCATAGCAACCGAAGGCTTAATTCTGTGGCATCCTTGCATATGTCTCCTGGTTTTTGCTACTCGAGTCAGGTCATATGTTTTATGCATCCACCTCGGTACTCAGGATTCTCGTCAGTAATCTCACATTCATCGGAGACGGAATCCAAGTTATCAGTGCCAAATATTGGAGTAAGGTGCTTAGACAGTGCACAACCCTCGCTCCGAATTTGCCTTCATACTTCTCGTTTAACGACCACAAACTCTACATTCAGGACTGAGATGACACATATGGGCTGGCCTGTCCTGGCCAAAGCTTGGGAAAGACCTTCGGTGCCTGAGGCATATGGCCTGTTGCTACCGAGTGCCATGTACTGAACATGCACGTATCCACTCTTCCGATGTAGAAAGTAAGGTAATAGTGATATATTCCAAGCTTTACGGAGAGGCCCCGGGTCTCGATCCTTGCGGCTTATTCTTTCGACTTTACCAATGTTATAAGAACACTGTCGCTTCCACCTAATATAATCTGGCTCTAAAATGTATTGTTGTTCGCTCGAGCACGGCTAGCCGAGCAATACTTCCGCTGATGATGCCCTGGTGGTCTTCCCGTTTGCTATGCGTGCTGGTGCACATCCGGCTATGGCAGACCTGCCTGGCGTCTAGTGCCGCAGTACACGATGCTTCGTGGCAGCCCACCTATGCTCTCTATGCGACTGCTGAGGAGATAACGGTAAACTGCTGTCAGCGGCTTTCTGTCGTGTTCAATGGCACACTTCCCGGGCCGCCACTCTACCTGAAAGAAGACGAAACTACCTGGGTCAGAGTGTATAACCGCTTGGGAAATCATAACTTGACCATGGTAGGTGTGTCTGGCTTCGTTATACGTCATCCTCGGCTAACTTATGTCCTTTTCTTTTAGCACTGGCATGGACTTACCATGCGAACAGCGCCCTTTTCTGACGGATCCCCCCAAGCGGCTCAGTGGCCCATCGCCCCTGGAGAATACTTCGACTATGAAATCCGCCCCGAGCTTGGAGATGCCGGCACATACTTTTACCATTCTCACATAGGGTTTCAAGCCATGACGGCCCACGGCCTGCTATATGTAAACGATGCCGGTACCCCACCGTATCAGTGGGATGAGGATGTGCCAGTGGTCCTAGGCGACTTCTATGAGAAGACAGATGACGTGATCGAGAGCGAGCTCACAGGCACACCTTTTATATGGCCAGGGGAGCCAGATGCCATCCTCCTCAACTATCAATCGGGTACCGCCTCCTTCGAAGATGATGTCGACGATTCGTGCAAGCCATATATCATCACCGTGGAGCCGAGCACGACTTATCGGTTTCGTTTCATTGGCGTGTCTACGATATCCTTCCTGCAAGTTGGCATTGAAAGCCACACCAATCTCACTGTCATAGGCGCCGACGGGTACTATACAAAACCAGCTCAAATAGATCATGTTCAGATTGCAGGCGGCCAAAGATTCGACACGCTTGTCGTCACAAAATCCGAAGATGAACTAGCCGCAGAAGGCCGGGACCAGTATTGGATTCGATTCGAGACCCGTGGGCGGTCACCTAGCCTAGCCGGCTATGCGCTGCTGCAGTACAGCTCGAGTTCCGCTTCTAAAAGAGCAACCAATCACAGGCAGAATTCGCGGAGAACTCGTTTCCCACGTCAAGGAAGTCGCACCAGTCTTCAGCAGCAAGGAAAAACTGGTCGTTCACTCCCCGAGCCGCCCGCGAAGAACCCCACGAAATCCCCTGTTTCCCTGCCTGCCGATGGCACACTAACCAAGTGGCTCGAGTATACCTTGGAAGCCTTGCATCCTCAGACACCCTTCCCCTCACTCTCAGAAGTGACTCGAACCATACACATCACGGTTGAAGAGAAGGTTGTCAATGGGACGTACGCGGGCGGAACAGTCACTGGGTCGCTGATCTGGGTGTACGTATGATTTTCCCATTGCATCTGGTTGCATGTCGAGCTAAGCCATATCTGCAGGAATAACGACTTGACTTGGACCGAGAAAGAAGCGGCCAGCATGCATTATAAGCCGTATCTCATTGACGCCTATGTGAACGGAAAGACGCCAGACTACCAGGCAGCCCTGGAAAACAAAGGCTGGGATCCGAGCATGAGGGCCTTCCCGGCTGAAGTTGGAGAGGTACTAGACATAGTATGGCTTAGCAATTCGGGCCCGAGAGGCATATTCGAATATCATCCCATGCACGCCCACGGCGAGCATTATTTTGACCTTGGATCCGGTAACGGCACATATGATCCTGTCGCCAATGAAAAGAACTTCGAGAACTATACACCGGCGCGACGTGACACGACCATGCTTTTCCGCTATGCCGAAAGTGGGCGGGACGAGGTCACAGCTGGATGGCGGGCATGGCGCATCAGGATTACGGATGAGAATGTTGGTGCGTGGATGATGCACTGCCATATTCTGCACCACGTTATAATGGGTGAGTTACAAACCTTGGTAGCCATTTTACTAGCAACACTCCCCCGGACTAATTGACCTCTCTTTAGGCATGCAAACGGCTTGGGTGTTTGGCGATGCCGCATCCATCTTGCGAGATATCCCAGAGCCTTACATTGCCGGCTATCTAGACTATGGCGGAAGTGCATACGGAAACGACTCCTATGACCCATTAGTTCTCTCCTACTTCGACAAGTAGAAGACCTCCATGCTAAGACAGCTCATAAAAATTACCTTCGCAATTAGTCAGATATCATCGCTATCAAGGAATTAGTTGATATCTCGACATTTTCATTATAATACTTAGCGGCGATAGACGCCGTCGGGGTGTGCTCAGTTGGCACACATAATGCCTAGCGCGGACAAGACGAGAAAAGTGTAAACTGCTAAAGCAGTACCATAACGCCACGCCCTCCTTCTCTATAAAATGTATCACTTATGTTTTATGCATAGCGCCGGGCGAATATTGGAAACACAAGTTAACTAATATTCAAGATTTTAATTTTTCCTTTATTGACATGGTTCATGCTCTCTCAGGCTCCCAGCGCGGTGATGACTAGGTGTACGCAGGTATCCAGCCACCAAGGTAGGTACCTGGGCCGAAGGAAAGCATGAAAATGAGTAAACGTTCCGTTGGCAGCGGTGTCGAAATAGGATATCTAGCGGCAAGGGCAAAGGCGAGACTAACACCTTATCCCCAGTACTTAGAGTACGGTCCGGGTTCGCAAAACGTAACGGGTTTGAATCGCTCAATGTCCTGCCATCGTCGTCTTAGAACGTGTTTTCGAGCATCGCAACATTGGCAGCACGACTTCCATCCCTTTGCTAACACATGAGGTGTTTCGCTTTCGTCCATATTTCTACTTAACGTAACAGGGCCGTGATGAGCCGTCCATCTCTGTACTTTATATACATCATAAAGCCGAACCTTTTCAGAATTTTTCTACTCTAACATAGGTGGCTGGGGTTGGAAATAAGCATACCGGCTTTATCTGATTACCTTAAAGTACGTACTGGAAAGGGGGTAATAGTTTAAATGGTTTAAGTAGCTGGGGTATAGGAGTAGTAAGCTTAATAGCTAGGTAGGTATGATTATGGACTTACACACCTGTTACTATACTTACATACCTTACCTACATCTTACCTACATACCTTGGGATTCACTACAATTTTAACGTTGTGTGTGCAGCACACTAAGGTAGGTACTTAGATATGTGTGCGAGCTTGCATTCTTCTTACTTGCCTGTATGCTATGCATACGGGTTAGGTTGTTGAACCTGTTGTACCCAGGGGGATGGGACTGGGTAGGTATTGTTGCCAACTCTGATAGATTCCCGATAGGAATCTTGATATCAGTTGGAAATTTCGTACCTAATTCAACTACTCATGAAACCGAGAACTCTTGTTCTTTGTATACGCTGCCTTCAAGTTGCTCTCCAATGCTGCTCTGCTGTGTCGTATCAAGCCGCCTCGTCTCGTTTCATGCCATTCCGCACCAGTTTCGTATCCTGACTGTATCATGCTCGTACCTAACCTACTTAACTAGTCTGCCTGATTCATGGCCTTCCCAGCTCTCTCAATGGAATAGCTTTTCTTCGTTCTATATCTCCTTCGCAGGACGTGTATGTTAGGTAGGTAGGTAGGTAGGTAGGTAGGGAAGAGAAGACTGGAAACTACCTACATAGGATACTCATCCCCGCTATGACTACCCCTAGGTAGGTAGGCACTATATATCCCCGTATGAGAGATGAAGGACGCGGAACTTTTCCGGGTAACAGTTGAATTTCATTATTTCTGGGCCTCGTAAATTTGATATCATATCAGGTCGTACTTTTCTTATTAACGCCTCGTACATTGCACTTCTCATTTTCGCGGGGTAAGGTCAAATGTCAAGGGGGCTTTGCTTGATTTGTTTTTTGCGGTAACGGTTGTTGAGCCGTCTTTGACTATACAATCCGATTCAATTCCAAGCCACCTCCTATTGTTTCACCTCTTTTCCCTATTCTTGCGAAAACATGGAAGTTTCGTTTGACCTCTGTCTTGCGATGCGACGCGACGCCATGAACGGGAATGAGAATAGCCTTCTTGCTCTGACCCGCCCACCACCAACTACCTGACTTAACTCCCCGCCTCCCCCGCCTCTTTCCCCTCCTCTGATGCTGTTCTTGTCTGAGCGAAAGGCAGGGAGGCGGGAAAGGGAGGGTGTTCATGCAACGCATTGATGTGTCTTTTCATATACCTCTAATAGTGCATTTGTATAAAGTACCCATCCCGTCTCTCTGGGTAAATTCTCATTTGACGAAGACACCGCCACTCTATGTACGTAGCTTTGGTAGGTTAGGTAGCTAGGATAGGTAGTACCCCCAATCACAACACAACCCCTGCTCCCGTGGTTGCAATGCATCCCGTTCCCCGATGTCCCAATGTCCCAATGTGCTATGGTGAGTAAGTCTACGTAGTAAAAAACTACCAGTCATCATAAATGAGGTCACCGAGGCAATTGAGAAACTTTGGTAGGGTGTGTCTGTGTGCGTGCTTACTGCTTCTTAGAGAAAAGAGCTCGTGAATGAATCCCGCGTCGGCTCGACCGCTGGTATCGTATCAAAGATCTGGGGGATCATCATACATTACATCGTCCCCTAGTAATTTTGAAAGATTTGGCGTTTTAATCTCTGAGAGAGCTTTACGTATATTCACATAGTCTAACTAGAAGTTATCGTATTTCTACTTTCTGAACGAATTGATATTATCCATCTACATACCTATACGTAAAGGGCGTCCGAGTGCTGATATAGGACCCTGCAGGAGCCAGCCAGATTGATGATGTGGAGGTGAGGGTGTCGTAGTAGGTAATTCTAAGCTAGCTACCCCGGCCCGAGGGCAATGAGAGAACGAACGGCCTAAAGTCAAGTCACTTATTCCGGGGGGGCAATAATAAATGAATGAAAACCACATAGGTTAGGTATGTAGTCAGTCCGCGCACACTACCTACCAGCCGCACCAGTCACACCTCTGCAAACATGGTGTAGGTGAGTATTCTGATCCAACCCCAGGAGCGCCAAGCAACACCCTGTCGGTACGCACTCCTGCACGCTTTGACCTGGATTCAGATTTACGTCCAAGTCACCCGTTTTTGGTCTCTCAAAGGGACGGAACGGGCCATTCATTTATATGTACAGCAGTATGTACATCTTGTCTTGTTCTGCCTGTTCAAGCTTTGACAAATTTGTGGTGATCACGTACACCTGAATCTTGGTTGATCGCCTCCCTTTCCGTCTTTTACTGGCTGGGCTATGTAGTTAGCTGGCCGGTCAGACAAGATCAAACCGGCCTGGACTGACTGGGTAGACGGCTAACACTGGGTATTAGACATGGTCGGCGAAGAATGCTTCAGCCGATTGGTTAATTAGGAGGTTAGGTTATGTGACTCTTGTGCAAGAGCTTGAACAGAGATAGAAAGAGAGAGATAGAGAGAGGGTTGGGAAATTGATTTAATATGTAGGGGGGATATACCGTACCTGCTATTCATTTTATTTTGCCTACTTCATTTACTTGTTCTCGGTTTCTTACCTTTTCTTCTCCAATGTCCTTTTGTTTTAAAACCCAAAATCGAAGATTTGGGGTTTCTCGACCTTTCGGTGCATGTGTGCGCGTGTGTGTGTGCGTGAATATACACAGACCCCTCGACAATGCAAGATTCCGTCTCTTCGGTTCTGTCCCGGAATTGCGAGTAGGTTGGATGGTAGATAGTTTATCTCAGTACTACCTTTAGATTCATTACGTACACCTTCTAGGCTGTGTGCGAAAAGTATTTACATATGTAACATGCCTCTATCCTGATGTTTCATTCACGATGGATTCCGCCATATCTTCGGGTTTCCTGTGAGCACATACCAACGCTGATCTGCTACCTATAGCGCCTGGCTTTCGAGCGTCGCCCAGTCGTAAATACATAGTATTCTGAAAACCCTATCTCTTCTTTTCTCCCGCTCGGGATCGAAGTACATACATGTGGTAGACAATGGCGGCCTCGGTGAATCCCCAGGTGACGGCCCTGGTAGTTCTATCGACCATCTTGACGTCCATCTCCTGTGAGCGCCCGGCGTGATCAAGTCACAATACCCGTAGACTAATACTGGGTCTTTAGTTGTGATTGTGATCACACGATGCATCATCCGGTTCTTCCTGATCTTCAAGCCGGGGATGGACGACTTTATGATACTGGGAGCCCTGGTAGGTCTTCTCCAGCAAAGCCAGGGAGAAAGTCGGATACTCAGACTGCTGATAGCTATTCACCATCGCCTACCAAGCGAGCATCTACGTGATTGAGATTCATGGCGGCATGGGAATGCCGATAACCACGCTATCACCCGACGAGATGGTTACGTTTCTCAAAGTACGCAAAAAGCAGAACTTAACCTCCGCTTCCAACATTATATGTATAGCTGCGATATAGAACGGCTCGCTAACAAACGGCCAAGGGCACCTTTGCCATCGAGGTGATTTACTACACCATTGTCTTCTTCGTTAAGACGTCAGTAATCTTCATGTACCATCGATTCGGTAATAACCCCTTTCTCCTGAGGATGTGTGAATTCTGACGTGGGCAATAAGCGATATGGGCGACGTTTAAGAAACTGTGCATCGGAACCAACTTGCTTCTCGCCACATTCTACGTTGTCTGTCTGGTAACGACCCTCGCCCAATGTACTCCGTTAGAGAAAGCTTGGGACGTCACCAGGATGCAGCCGGGGACCTGTATTAATACGACAGCTTTCTTCTACTGTAAGTTATCCAATTCTCTAGATATCGGCAATGGAAGAGACGCTCATGGGCAAGCTGAATAGTCACATCTGGGTTCAACATCCTCACCGACGTCTGGATTCTGTTACTGCCGATCCCCACATTGCGCTCTTTGAAGATATCTAAACATAATCGGTACGTGCTATACGGCATATTCGGCATCGGGGGTTTCGCCACGGCCATGTCGTGCGTTAGGCTGTACTCTATCCACATTTACACCCTTGCGAAAGACCCCTTTAAAGACGGCGTACTCGTAAGTGTTTCAGTGTTTCAATCCTTCTTGGGACTGTATTGCGCGGCGTAGTACCACTACCGTATGTTCGCATCTGACATTTTATATCCGGTGGCACAGGTGAACTTATGGTCCATGGTTGAGGTCAATGTGGCCATCGTCTGCGCCAGTATCCCAGCTCTGAAGCCATTGGTGACGCCGAAGCGTCTCTTCGACGAGAGGCGGAAGCGCCGCGGATACAGCTCGCATATCACGGAGCCCTTCTCCCATCGCCCGTCAAAGGTTAGTGAGTTTAGCTCCACTGCTTCCCAGTCTCATATCGCCTCATCCCAGCACGCACCGGCTTGGCCGAGATCGCCGCGGTCCGGGGAGGAGACGTCGGGGACCTCTCTTCCTCTACAGACATTATGAGGATAATACGAGAGTAATGGGATCTTTAAGGCTCTGGGAAATATCAACAAGATCACGAGAGGATATCAGAATCCAGCCTTTCAGGAATAGCCCACTTTTTTAGACGCTTATATCTAAGAAAAGGATATTTCTATACGATGTTTTGCTGGGAAAACTTACTTGGGCTTCAGTAGTCTGAAGTGACCATAGTGGCGCTCACTCGTCACAGGCGGGCTTAGTTGCCCTGGCACTCAACACGCAGTGCGCGGGTATACAAACTCGCATGGCAGTTGTAATTAGGCCTCCTTACACTTACCTAGGTTGTGTGACTCGCTCGGGCGTCAACCAACATGTTGATGGTGCTGTGCCGGTGCAGGTGAACCGGTCTGCTTTCCCATCACGGGTTCTCGGTAGTCTAGGCTTCAAGAGAGTTACTAACCTTAGGTAGCTTATGTATATACTGATAAAAGAATTGTAAATGATATGTACGAGCCGTCGCAAGCGCTATATGACCTAGGCATACAGGTAGCCCTCAGCATTTGGCGTAGTCAGTAAGCTGAGAAAGACGTCTCAGGTCAACGCAGTTAATATGTTGTACGACCTCGAAAATTTATGTAATACTTGTATGTGGTGGGGCTTTATCGAAGTATTAACACACTTCGGATTTCGATACCATACGGCAAGCGGTCCACGTAGGTAGTGTTAACTACCAGGTAGGTTCGTGATTAGCTTGAAGCCGTGATTCATCCGTTGATGAGATATTCTTTTTTTTAATCTTCGATAACCGCCATATGCTTACCTTTAAACTAGTGGCAAACCTTCTTAGCTAAGATAATATTAGGGCGGTACTTACCTTAGGTGCCCTTATTTCATTCGGTGCTCCTGTTTTGGTGTGGCAAGTCATAGGCTCCATTCTAAGCTTCAGGAGCAAAAACGCATTATTTTCAACTTCCGACTTGAACGCAAATATACAAGAACTGACGTGGAAAGTTTTTCTGACTGAGATGATATGAATCTTCTTGGAACCCCACATTCTTGCCAGCGGAGCGGATATTTTGGCCTCAAAGCTTAGACTTGTGGTTCGGGAAAGTGTGACTCTCATAGATAGGCCGGACCAAAATAGAAAGTCCGACCAAACTACAACAAGATACCACACACATAGCAAGCGCGGTAACGTTTGTATGAATGGTAGGTAGCGTAGCTCAGGCACACTGTGTAAGTGATTTAAACGCAATAGAATTCTTAGGCACATACCAGGTCGTGAATAGAGACTAGAAGTTGGTGCGCCACCTGGACCCTCGTTATTTAGAGGTCATAGGGCTGTGGATTATCCTCCCGGGACACATTCATCTTGATAGGTTTTGGATTTCTTGATAAATATTCCATTTAGTCTTAAATTTACCTTAGGTAGTCTACCGCCTTATCTAGTCGATAACCGGAGACCAGCTTGGTCGGCAAGTATTCCATCTGTGTATTTGCGTGTCTGTCATATAACGGGGCAATCACTAGAACAATGAGAAGCACCTACTCCAGCTAGGTAATTTTGATCATGCTACCTGTTCTGTCTTCCTCTGCTCATTGACAGAAGAAAATGGTAGCTCCGGAGACCATTAGCTCCAGAGCTTGGGTTTCGGAGCTCTCGTCATTCAAAGCATCGGAGGAAAGAAGTCCAACTCTGGCTTTGCTGGAGGTTACGAATCTACGATTAAGGTTTACCTTAATAAACGACATAAGTGTCAAGATAAACACTCCTATAAAAGAACAGAGACAGCAGGGACAATAGAGGATATCCTCCAGACTCTTTCCAGCCTGCATTCCTTCCTTCATTTGGCAAGCAACGTAGGACGGCACCAAAACACTGACCAAACATAACAGACCACGTTTCGGTCACTCAACATTTCCATCACAAACAAAACCTGCGGGTCCGAGTGCTTGATCCTAGACTATTGAGAAAGGAAGCTTACGAAACGATTCTCTAAATTACCTGGCCACCACTGCGATGGGTACACCCATCGATAAACCATTTGAAGCCCACGGCATCGAGATCAAGACGCCCTTGGATCCAGATTGGCGGTTTTATTCATCGACGTACAACGTGTGTGTGCCCGCCACACCAGAAATTGTCATTCTTCCGGCAACCATTGAGCAAGTCTCGCAAGCCGTCATCTGCGCCTCGAATCTCGGCCTCACCATCCAAGCCCGGTCGGGCGGACACTCATACGCATCACATAGCAGCGGCGGCACCGACGGATCCGCTGTTGTCGATCTACGAAAACTACAGGATATCGAACTTAGCAACGATGGCATTGTCCGTGTGGGCGGCGGTGTGCGGCTCGGCAACCTCGCCAGTGTCATCTTTGAGCAGGGCGGAAGAGCTCTGGCCCATGGCACATGCCCCGCTGTCGGTATCGGCGGCCACTTCACACATGGCGGATTTGGTATGGCGTCTCGTGCATGGGGCCTGTCGATGGACCAGATCGTTGCGCTGGATATTGTCACGGCGGATGGAAGACTCTTTAGGGCCTCGAAATCGGAAAATGCGGACCTGTTCTGTGTAAGTTTCATTCGTCGTTACGCTTCAGCTCAACAAAACACACCGGGCAAATTGGCAAACTGATATATCTGGACAGGCAATGCGCGGAGCGGCAGACTCCTTCGGCATCGTGGTCAACTTCTACCTCCAAACACAGCCAGCTCCCAACAGTATCGTCAAATTCACGGTCGACGTCACGGCGGCCATGAACGGCGTTGAGAGCGCAGTACAAGCCTTCCAACACCTCCAAGCATTCTCCAACGACGCGTCCGCCATCGATAGAAACACCGGCTTTGTCCTTTTCTTCTCACACGACCGATTCAGCGTTGACGGTCTCTACCTCGGGAACTTGGACACCTTCACCTCCACGGTCTTGCCGCCCCTGCTGGCCGGCTTCCCCCAGGACGGAACTACCCTCGTCGACCTCAGCGTCGTGGACTGGTTGGCGTCGCTGCAGTTATTCTCGGGCGGCGCAGACCTTCGAGTCGGCCCGGATTACGAGGAGCACCACGCCTTCTACGCCAAGAGCGCCCCGGTGCCTCACCCGGGCGTATCTACTGAAGCACTGGAGAAGTATTTTGCGCATCTCCTACGCGAGGGTCCCAAAGCGCCCGTTGAGTACTTCCTCGGTGCGCAACTATACGGTGGATTTGATAGTCAGATCACGGCTAGGTTGGGAGACAAAGATGCGGCAGAGGACTCCTTCGCCCATCGCGACACCATGTGGATGTTCCAGCACTATGGCCACGTAAAGGATGGGGAAGTCTTCCCGGACGAAGGATTCGGATTCGTACAAGGTGTGCACGATGCACTAGGAGCGGGAGTTGGCGCTTATAACAACTATCCCGATCCCTCGCTGGCGCCCGGCGAGGCGCAAAAGATGTATTACAAGGACAAGCTCCCTCGGCTCATGGCCTTGAAGGGAGAGTTGGACCCTCACAATGTATTTGCGCACCCTCAGTCAATTCAGAAGTCATAGGACTTTTCTTTATCTTTTTGAAGATGGATTTTGTTTGATTTGTATTTATGGAGCACGGAGAAGACCAGAACGTACGGGCCATGCTGAACATAAGCGCTCTGAAACCTGATCTGTCTGATAAAAACTCTTCTTTCTTTATCTTCATAGAAACGGACTAGATTAGCTTTTGATAATGTAGTCGGTTTTACTTTAAATACTTGACTTGAGAGGACACTGACTTGCTGTTTTTCGTCTCGTTCTTTAAGATATGTCGCGTACAGTATGATCTCATCAAGGGAGGTCCGAAACCAACACGCAAAGAACCCATGTTGTAAGGCGCAAACAGTATCACTATATAAGCACGCAGCCGGCGCCACCACGTGGCAGGTAGCCTTTCCTCTACCTCGAAGCTGTGTCTTTCCGTCGGCTCGCAGTGTCGAAAGGGAACTCGCATCAAATGGGGTATGACGGGAAATTTTCAGGTTTTATGTTTAGAGAAGATGATGTAGAGGTGTGACAGTCTACAGATCCGGGGGTCTCCATGATGTGTTGATTCGATAGGGGTGATGGAGGTAAGTATGTAGGCGTCCAAGCACTGCCTAACGAGTACCTTACCTTAGAACGTGCCTATCTAATGTGTAGGGTATATGACAAAGTTGGAGATTGAGCCACTAGCCACTATTCACTTGATCGTCGTCTTTGCCCTTACGACGTATTCGAGGGAGTAGGGAGTAGGGAGACTTCACGCGGCTAACAGACAGAATAGTAAGACGGTTTCAAGTAGTTTCTTAACCACTTATTCAAGAATATAACTTATTTACGGTATATGACGCCCGCCATCGAAACCAGACATACCTCTATATTCGCAAGTAAGTCAGATGCCACCAGAGCTGCGGAATGGGCTGGGGGTTCACAGCCCATGCATCACATTTATTGCCCTTTATTTGCTAGCTTCCTCAACCTGTTTCTGCGCAGCAGCAGAAGCAGCAGCGGCAGCCGCAAACATCTTTTCGACCGTCTCATCCTCATCCAAGGTATCCGGGTGAACTATACTCGTCTTATAAGCCGGAAGCAAGACCGCCTCATCAATCTCCTTATACACGCCGTGGTCGACGTGGATGATGTGGCCTTTTCGCGACTCGTCGGCCATGAGCAACGCCACGGCGCGCGCTACGGCGGAGGGAGGCTGCGTGTATATCCCCAGCTGTTCGAAGATTGCTGGCGGGACCATGCCTGTCCCCGTCCAGCTTACTGCTACGCCGTTGATGCGGACTGGGAGCGCTTTGGAGATAAGGGTTGTGTGAAGGCCCCGGATTAGGCCTATTGTACCGTGTTTGGCCACCGCTGTATGGTTTTTTGTTAGAATACTTCGGCTTTGTCGACAAACCGAGCAAGCAGGTAGGCAGGTAGGTAGGTAAAGTGCTCAGGAGATGGGGGAGGGCGGCGTCTTACAGTAATCGACAGCGCGAAAACGCGACAACCCCGTAACAGAGGCGTTGATGACAATACTGCCTCCCTGACTCCCGCCTTCACGGCGGAGGTAGTGCACACCCAGCGTAGCTGTGTGGATCACGCCCTTCAAATTGATATCGAGAACAAAACTCGTCGGCTCCTTCGGATCGCCGTTCTCGTCCAGCTCGATGCCGTCTACGTAGTTGGTCCGCGACCCCACGCCCGCGTTGGCGTAGACGTGGTCGATATGCCCGTGACGTTTGATGGCTTCTTTGAAGAGAGACACTTGGTCTCGCCATTCTGTTACGTTCGTCTTGAGAAATGTGAAATTGTCCGAGCCGCCCTCGGGAGGTTCGGCTAGGTCGCCGCCGACGACCTTCGCGCCTAGCGAGAGGAGGAGCTGGACCGTCGCTAGACCGATGCCTGAAGAGCTGCCTGTTGTGTTTTATCTTATAAATCAAACGTTACCTAGGTAGGTAGAACGAGTGGAGATTTTGACGCAATGGTTGATTGAATGAATGAATGAATGAATGAATAAATGAAATGAAATCGGCTTTCTATCTTCTTACCAGTGACGATTACGACTTTGTCTTTCAGGCCGGTGAGAGACTCGTCGGCGATCTCGAACTCGGTAGCCATTGTGCAAGATTACGATTATCCAGGTAGCCCTAAGAGTTTTGGGTATGTACTGAAGGCTGTTGTATCGACGACAGGTTTGATGTGAGGATATACAATGCAGTCAAAATAATGTCTGTTTAGGTTACGTTGAGCGTGTTCTGGAGGTACACACGATTGTCTGTAACCCCAGCGTAGTAGTGCTCCCCTCTTTCATCTCGTGATCCAGGTAAGTGGTTAAGGTAATTCATTGGCTTAGCCATGTACTACAGTATGTACGGTCGCCCATCCGCGGACCGCCGTTGATCGATAAATGAACCTAACCTATGTTTCCCGGGGTCCGGGGGAGCATCCATCCGATGGGGTGTTATATGCGTTCTTATCCCGGTCTAAATATTAATATCACCCCTCAACAGTTCTCAGATCCGCATTGTAGTAAAAGCGGTAGGTAATTAACCCGTTCAACTGGCACCTTCCTAGGTTGCATTTGAATGGCATTCTGGTCATGGCACGTTTGAGAGAGACCAGAAACATCGTATAGTTAATTCCCTTGATCAATCTTATTGGTGTTGGTACGGATGACGTAGACGCCAGCCGTCTTGTGTTTTAGTACATGTTATGGGCGAATCTCAGTCTGGCGCAAAATGTGCTTTCAGAGAGTACTTGCATATGTTGGAGTAGCTATTTGGATATCAACTTCACGGGTAGCCAAGTGTGCATCATATTTATGCTCTGCCCCGCTCCGTGACCCCTCCGTATGTTCTCTGGGACTGGCGGGTGGGAACGCGGGGGGTTAGGGGTGAGCAGGATCTACGCGAAGAAGACATCGATAATGGTAATCTGGTGTAGTCACAGGAAAGTTATCTGGGCTTACTGTGGTAATTCCAGATAGACAGGATGATGTTAAGCTGAAGGATCATGCGGTCGAGAATTGTTCAATTTGAACATGACCGATGATTTTGCATTCGCATATACAGCCTATCAAAAAACCATTGTGGGCCATGCTTTGGTCTTCATGCCTCTTCTGCTCATGAAGGTTTGTCCTTGTCTCTTCGGTATGTAAAACACCGACCCTCAGGAACTCGCCTACGTAGTAAACCCTAGAGAAGATGTGCGGGCATTGCATACATCGACCAAATGGCACTTTGAAGGTTCAGTTCCTCATGGCTGAATGGGAGAAGAAACCTGGTCAAGAACTGCCAGTGGCCCTCCTTATATACTACTGGAGCTCCTATGACATGACCGTAACTTTCGTAGATAGGCATCATGACTGTTACGACGGACTCGAAGTGACTTTCGGCTCCATATCCTCGTGGAGCTCTCTAACCCGGCCGTGCGACTTTGGTAGCCAAGTAGATATAGGACATGAAATAGACAGGCGTGTGGAGAGGTCGTTGTCTAGTGGGATACCGATCATTGGTGCCAGGCGCGTTGTCGTTCGTAAGCTTTAGCAGGAAGTGAGGCGGCTGTCGACAAAAGCTGCACAAGCACCAGGCTGAAGCCGGACTCATACAGCTGTTGCGGTAGGTTTGTTCTTCTTCCGGGCCTTGCCCTTACGCTTGCTCCGATCTCTGGGCTTCAGCGATCCCATGCCCGCCTTACATACCTCGGCGTATCTCTCAAAAAAGGCGGGGAGCGCGTCGGGCTCTACAACAGTCGACAGCTTGATCTTCTGCTTCGCCTTGCGGTCCTCCTTACCCTTGGCATTAGTTGCGCGTATGAGGATGGGCAAAGGCCGTGGCGGATGTAAGTCTGGGAGGACTGTCGCATCGTCTGTAGTTTCGGGTATCGGTTGGTCGTAAGATACTATCCATCGTTTTCCAGTCAGTGAAGTCCTCTTCGCCTTAGACGGCCATAGGTATGTAATATCCGTACATCTCTTCTGTGTTAGGACAATCGAGCCATGGTCTTTGCCTTTTCGCGAGTCGAACAGCTCGCTGAGCTTCGTAAAGAACTAGTAGGAGTGTGGAAAAACATGTTAGCCTTTTATTTACCTATCGAGCGACAAGCTGTAGATTACAATTGTGTCGGAATGAGTATTACGTACCTCGTCGTTGGTCGAATGTCCCATGACGCTTTATGCTGGGCTACCTTCTCGCTTTAACTAGGCGGTTCTCTGGCGTCTATAAGGTGGGCATGAGGCAGACCCGAGAGCAGAGGCAGTTTCAGCAAACAACGGAAAGTGAGAGCACCTCAGTTTGAAGCCTGGAGAGGGTGGCATGTAGAAACTGTGGGAAAGCTCAATTAGATACATACACGGACCGTCTACTCAAGTACCCTCAGCACACATCTGAAAGCGATATATACATACACCAAGGTACCGTGTACTAGTCTTGCTCAAAGTCTAAGCACTAGTACAAATGTGGACTATGTGGGGCTTAGCCAGTACAACCCAAAAAGGGAAAATAATTAAGGTACTTTAGTAGATAACCTCGATAAAAAAATCTCATGATATTTACGGCGTTTTGAACACGACCTTTGGCTGGAGTAAGACACACGATATACCGTGTGGCACGATATTATGCAGCGAGAGATTCATAAGGCTTTTCATATATTTAATTTCTAAATATGGCGCCCAGTGGAGCGAGGAAGTTATCACTTCCATCTTCTCTTCTTCGAGAGCTGGATATTCCTCAACAAGGAGGGTCTGGACGCTACAAACGCCACCAGTCCAGGAAAGACCAGAGAAAACAAGCTCGTGTCCAGAAAAGACATGCTAGGAGCTCACAACTCCGGAAGCCTGCGCAACCCGCTGCTCGTTCTACTCCTCATAGTGGACCATCCAGCCGCCAACTAGAGCAGGATGATGAACCTAGTTTCAGTGACGATGAGCTGGATGAAGATGACTTTGACGATGATGAAAAGTCGGAAGGTGGGGAGTCGGAGGATGACCAAGACGACAATGAAGATGCGGAAGTAAAAAGACCCAGCAAGCCCCGCATATCGAAGTCCGAAATGGACAAACTTGCTCAGGACGACAAGGAAATCGCAAAGCTGGAGAAGAAACTTGGTCTGAAAGGCAAAAAGAAGCTTCCAAAATCCTTCGGCGAGGACGGCCTCGGTGGCTTATTGGAAGGATTGGACGGCATGGCTGGCGATAGTGATAACGATGACGGGCTAGGCGCTCGGCCTGGGAGTAAACGCAAAGCTGAGGCCGACGAATGGCTGGCTCAGAAACGTCGAAAAGCCCAGGCCAACGCCGTTACGAGTAAGCCTACCGCTGTTAGCGAAGACTATGAGGGTAGCGAAGGCAGCGAAGATTACCTAGACGAGGATGGGTTTGACGAGGAAGATGAGGATGACGAAGATGAAGAAGAAGGCGAAGAGTCCGATGAACTTGAAGATGAAGACGGCAGCGATGACTTCGGAGGATTTTCCGAGTCCGACGAAGAGGTGGAGCAGGACGAGGAGAAGAAAGAGCCTGTCCGACCGCAACGAGAAAACCCATACGTTGCTCCCACCACCGCCAGCACTGCTAAATATGTCCCGCCTTCGCTCCGGAATAAGCAGCCTGGCTCGAATGACCAGGTGGAAGCTCAAATCCGCAGGCGCATTCAGGGCTTAATCAACCGTCTCACTAACGAAAATATGACCGGCATCCTCAAGGATATCACGGATCTGTACCAGACAAACCCGAGACAAGTAGTGACATCCTCAATTATCGCCTTAATCTTGGCCCTGGTCTGTTCTCCTGAAAAAAGACCCGACGCTTTCTTCACTATGATTGCTGGGTTCGTTGCGGCAGTGCACAAGACCATGGGCGTGGCTGTCAGTGCCCAATGCCTGCAGCAGCTTGTGGAGATGCTGGAGGGACGCTCTGCGGCTGCGTCAGGCGACCACTCAGATGCTGCATCTAAACACCTTGTATCACTTCTCTGCGAGCTTTACAACATGCAGGTTATCGGCTGCAACCTGATTTTCGACTACGTTCGATCGTTCTTGGAAATATTGTCAGAGCTCAACACTGAATTGGTGCTCAGAATCATCCAGTTATGTGGGCCATCGTTAAGACGTGATGACCCCCGCGCGTTACGGGAAATTATTAATATGGTACAACCTAAAAATACAAGCGATGTGTCGGTTAGGACACGATTTATGATTGATGAGATGAAAAAGCTACAGAGCAATAAGGCCAAGGCGGTGGCAAGAAACAAAGACCTGGCCGAACAACGGACCCAACTAAGGAAACGCATCGGCACTCTAAAAGGTAGCCATGACGTACAACCGCTTCGTGTAGGTCTGAAGGACATACAAAACTCGGACACACAAGGCAAATGGTGGCTTGTCGGCGCTAGCTGGATGGGTAATCAGAGTAAAAAGGAAAAGGGCACTACAAACAGAAATGAAGAGGAGGATGATGAGGAGGAGGACTTGGCTGATAAGGCCATCACGCAAGTAGCTGATGACCTGGGCATCCCTGACCTGTGGCAGTTGGCCCGAGAGCAGGGATTCAACACCGAAGTCCGGCAACGGATATTCGTGGCTCTTCATGCAGCCACTGATTGCGACACTGCCGACCTGCTCGTTCAAAAACTAAGACTCAACAAGCACCAGAGAAGAGAGATAGCTGAGGTGATCGTGAGAAGCGGAGAGCGGCAGAATGTTTACAATCATTACTATGCAATCCTTGCCAACAGATTTAGTGGGGACAAGGAGATGCGGTTTCAATTTCGACGCTGCCTGACGATACGATATAAGAAGATGGGGGAGGATGTTGACACCGGTGATGGGGACGATGTTGAGGACATGGATGAGACTGCTGACGAGGGCGTCAGGTGGCTCTACAATACAGCCAAGCTGTACGCCTTCCTCGTGATTTGGCGCACTCTCAAACTCGTCGACGTGTTTAAATACCGAAACCTAGCAGCGTTACAGGAGAAGGCGCATGTGTTTGCCGAGGTTCTACTCGTCACGATACTTCAAGAGAGCGAGGAGGAGAAGCTTAAGGAAATCTTTGGCGGTCTTGTCGTTGACCTAGATGTCGGACGGGGAGTACAGTATTTCTTAAAGCGATACGTCCGTGGAACGGAACTGGTGGCAGATAAGAAAGCAAAGAAGCTGGTCAAGAGGCGGTGTGATGTTGTGCTCGAATTGCTAGATACTACTCTAGTTGAGAAGACTCTTGAATAGATAACAAGCTGCCTAAGATTAGCAGCCGACCAGGTTTAGCATCAAGTCGCCTGCCTTCACGATATCATTGCCAGTGAAGGTCGTGAATTGCTTCCATTATATATACCAACCAATATCTAGACAAATATCAAGTGCTGTATGACATTATTGAATACTACGGATATATGTATATGCGGTTATTTTCGGATAAGCGATGGATCATTTAGCCCCATTTCTACCTGTCAAGGTAGCGAATGGCAAATGGCGAATGGGTATGACACGGACAGGTTCCAGCCAATTTAGTCCAGTGCAGCGAGTCGGATCCCCAAAATTTCCCAACCTAGCGATTTGATTTGATTCATCATATTCATCATCAAGCATTGCCAACAACTCAGCAACGCACCTCTCCCTCCTCTAAGATAGAGACAATCCCTATCCTTGTATTTCTAACTTGCCCGATACCCTCATCCTAGGCGAGTACAATCGATTCTAATCTTCCTCCGCTCGTCCCACATCAGCCATGCTTTCGAGCCGTTTAATACCGCGGGCTGCCGTCCGATCCTCCTTTCGCCCGCAGACATCGTATGCCACCAGACTCACCTCGCCTCGGAATCCGCGCATCTGCTAAATCTCTGGTTTACTAGTCTTTCCACAGTCGTCTCTCCGGTGTCGCGCTGGAGAAGAGGTTATGCCAGCCAGTCAGGTGCGCATGAGCTTTCCTGACCTACCATCCGGTCCCCCATAGCCGCCTGACATTTTACTGACCTATGCGGTATGCTTTATAGAAGAGAAAGATCTTGTCATTATCGGCGGTGGTGTTGCCGGATATGTCGCAGCTATCAAGGCAGGCCAAGAGGGACTAAAGGTACAATTCTATTGTTCTAATCATTCCCGGCATGTCCCTTCATCAAGTCAACAACCCTACCATGATACTCTGAAAAGGTTTTCCTTATATTGACAGCTTTTCGCACTATAGGTCGCCTGTATTGAAAAACGCGGTGCCCTTGGCGGCACCTGTCTCAATGTCGGCTGCATTCCTTCCAAGTCGCTCCTCAACAATTCCCACCTCTACCACCAGATCCTCCACGATACGAAGAACCGTGGTATCGAGGTCGGTGATGTCAAGCTCAACCTCCAAGGCATGATGAAGGCGAAGGAGACTTCCGTTACCGGCCTCACCAAGGGCATTGAGTTCTTGTTCAAGAAAAATGGCGTTGAATACATCAAAGGTGCCGGCGCATTCCTCAACGAGCACGAGATCAAGGTCGCCCTGAACGAGGGAGGCGAAACCACCGTCAAGGGCAAGAATATCCTCATTGCTACCGGTAGCGAGTCCACCCCTTTCCCCGGCCTCGAGTTTGACGAGAAGCGCGTCATCACCAGCACGGGTGCCCTTTCCCTCGAGAAGGTTCCTGAGAAGATGATCGTCATTGGTGGTGGTATCATTGGTCTCGAGATGGGCTCCGTATGGTCGAGACTGGGTGCCAAGGTTACTGTCGTTGAGTTCCTCGACCAGATTGGTGGTCCCGGCATGGATACCGAGATCTCAAAGCAAGCGCTCAAGCTACTTAAGAAGCAGGGCATGGAGTTCAAGCTCGGCACGAAGGTTGTCAGCGGTGACAAGAGCGGCGAGACTGTCAAGCTCGAGGTTGATTCCGCTAAGGGAGGCAAGCCTGAGACGGTAAGTTCCCGCACATCATGATATTACACCAGTAACAACCACTGGATATCTAACATGGATTACGTGGACAGCTCGACGCCGATGTTGTACTTGTCGCCATCGGCCGCCGCCCCTTCACCACCGGTCTCGGCCTCGAGAACGCCGGCCTTGAGGTAGATGAGCGTGGTCGCGTCGTTATCGATTCCGAATACCGCACCAAGGCTTCGCACATCCGGTGCATTGGCGATGTTACTTTCGGCCCCATGTTGGCTCACAAGGCTGAGGAGGAGGCCGTAGCCGCCGTCGAGTTCATCAAGAAGGGCTACGGCCACGTCAACTACGGCGTCATACCTTCGGTCATGTACACGCACCCTGAAGTGGCCTGGGTAGGCCAGAACGAGCAGGAGCTTAAGCAGCAGAAGATCCCTTACAAAGTTGGCACTTTCCCCTTCAGCGCCAACTCCCGTGCCAAGACTAACCTTGACACGGACGGCATGGTCAAGATGCTAGCGGACCCCGAGACGGATAGACTGCTGGGTTGCCACATCATCGGTCCCAATGCCGGTGAGATGATTGCGGAAGCTACCCTGGCGCTCGAGTATGGCGCATCAACAGAGGACATTGCACGCACATGCCACGCTCACCCAACGCTAGCGGAGGCTTTCAAAGAGGCGGCCATGGCCACATACTCCAAGGCGATCCACTTCTAAATACCCTGTAGATATAGAATCGGGATGTGAATGTAACGGCAACTTTAAGAGGTCAGGGCTAGCATCGGTGTCAAGGTGTACATTATCGAAGCATGAAAACAAAGAACGAGACATTTTGAAGCTGCTCCTGGTTATCCTTGACACGAGCTTTTCTGGGCTAATACATCGTCTTCCGGACTCGAAGCCAATGGAATCTGTTCAATGGAATATCTTGAACGAGAGGTGGAGAGGACAGCGCTTAGCTTGCGTGCCCTCTTTTCGCGTGGTTCCTCCTGGAAAGGTAGCTGGGCTGTTTCCCGAGTTTTGGAACTTATAGACTTATGTATTTCGTTTTGTTGCAATTTCTTTTGTTTTTACTCGGCCCCGAAAATATTGTTAATACCTATTGGGCTTCCATTATAGAATATTGTGTGTATGCGTATATCTCTCTCTACGTAGGAGATAGATGTATTCACAGAGTGGTAATGTACACTACATAGACATACTTAGATGTAAGCAAGATATATCGACATGCTCGACAGGTTCTAATGGGCGATATGAGTATATACAAGACAGGGAGAGGAAGCGTATTGATATGGCAGCGTAAATATGAACTGGGTCATAATAGGAAAGCTGGCTTGATATGTCGGAAACTTACATGTAGACACTCCTACGTAGTACGTAGATCGTGAAAAAGGAGAGACTGATCGATGGACGCATCGAGTGTACAAATTGGACTTACCTTGCTACCTCAACAAAATCGACTTCAGATGGACTTGTACCAACGCGGAAATTCAATCGTAATACAGAAATAAATGTTCAACAGATCATGAGCACGTAGAGCTGTGTATATGATATGATTGTATATGGCATGATATACCAGATCAGCTGTTTTCTCTGCTCTCTGAAATCAGAGCAGACCTATCATTATCATTTCAATGATGTCTTTCACATGTCCGTCTATACTACCTATACAAACTCTCTTTTCTTAGTCTCACTTATTAGGTTAGGGATATCATAAAACGCTGTGTGTATGTATGCATGTGAAGTTGTATTTGTCTCGCCTTTCATCGTCGCGTTCACATGCAAATTATTTATCTCGTATCAAATCGTACCCTACCTAATCTATCTACCTAACCTAGGTATATACCTACCTACCTACCTACCTGCCTGCCTACCCTTGCAGCTGAAAGATGATAGAGTGAGATATCAAGTCACAGACAAGAGATAGTGATATGTAGTGATGGTGAGGCGATGCTGGTGTGTGAACTAGCATGCAGGCCTTGTGGCTTGGTCTGCCCCTATCGAACCAATAGCTGGAATGGGTGTGATAGGAGATGTGAGCCTACAGACAGTACGGACAAGAGTTGGAGTTTGATGCGCTTTTTTGGCAAGGCGTTGGCGACCTTGCAGCTCTTGGGTCATGCATGGGATTATGCGCCCTTGCTTCTTTTTTCATTGAACCACTGACCTAGGTATCATGAATACGTTCTGTGTGGTAATAGCTGTGATACCTACATAAGTTGGAATTAAGTGCTTTTTTCTTTCTTTTTTATTACCAAAAATTGCTAGGCCCATGATCGGGATAGATCAAGTAGGAGTTGGAAGAAACGGAACATGAGATGGCCGTCTCCAACTCTTTCTTTATTTCTTCTTCCTTTTCTTCTCCCCTCACCCCTTCAGCTTCCGGTCAGGCCGATTCTCTTTTTAAGACCTGTGGTATGTATGTATGTAGGTGGTGTCTGTGTTATTCTACAAGCTAGTTAGTTGAAACTCAGCCCTGGTTTCCGCCTGGCCACTCCAACGCCTTTGTCGTACTATGGAGGTCTCTTTCTGAATCCTCCCGACAAGCTAATGCTGCGTTGTGTTGCACGCAGGCAGCTAAGATCTTATCCATGTCATTCCTGACCAAGATAGAAGACCTTCCTCCCTGAAGGATTTAATTTCTTCCAGAAAACTCCTGGGGGTGGGGGGTAAGATCGGGGGCTAGCAAACTTTATCTTATGACAGTGATAATAATAACAACAACTAGTTAACTACTGCTAGCATAATATTTTAATTCCCGTAAACTTACTTGCAGGTTCAATCATTTGACAGTTTTTTATTTCCCTTTTTAAGTTCTCACACTCTTCTTTTTGTCTTTTGATTGATTTTTTATTTTTTATTCCCATTTTACTTTTTTTCGTAGAGAGGGGGCCCAGAGCTTACTACTATTCCCTATATTGAAAAGAGCGTATAGAAGAGGGTTTCGTTGTTAATAGAGGACAGACGAGATCTTTACCCGTCTATCGCAGTTCTGAATCTCAAATACTAGACGCGCCCGGCTTGCTTGCTTGGGGCGGGAATAAACGAAGGAAGCCACGTGTATTTTGTCAGAGTCTAGACAGAGCGCGGCTAGATACATATTCTCTTTGACATCGCAGGCGAGACCGCATGTGGCTGCATGGTATCTGTATGCTGCAGACCGCATGTTTTGTTTGTTAGCACGCATGTCTGCGTGAGAGTCAGGTACGTGTGGCACAGTGTAGACGGGTGTTTAATTAGTTTTATGAGTACTGTGTGTGTGTATTTAAGCGTATGAACACTAAAAATGGAGCCTTGGCGATGACGCTGAACAGTCATCCTTCACGGCAAACCTATATGAAAAAAAATAAACCCTGCTGCTGAATGTGGGGAGACATAGCTACCTACATAAAGTACTTACGTATTATTCTACACATGTATTGTTTGCCTGAGGGCCGATATACGCGAAATGGCGCAAATAATACAGGAGAACTCGGCCGAGCATTGTTCGCCGGTTTCCTTGCGATAAGGAAGGGGTCGATTACTTGTTGGTTGATTTGCAAATCCGCGCGCCTCTTGAAGTTGGCAGGTAGCCAGATAATAAGTATGAGCCGTCTGGAGGGAGCTCGGACGCACAACCTTCAAATCGGGCAGTAGGTATTTGTATTAGATAGATTAGATAATCAGGAGTGATTAGGCAGCTCCCACGCTCCTGGCGACTCACGAGTCGTGCTGCTGTAACAGCTAGCGACTGCGCAACATGAGGTTAGCCTGGCTAGTAGGTGGTAGATCCCGCGCGGCCTAGGAAGAGCTGAGAATTACCTAAGTTAGGTTTGACTGGGTATTTGTATGATCCATGGCCATAAGACCGAAGGTAAGTATGTAGGCAGCTACAGATGTGTCTCTAAGGTACCTAGATCCATTGGATGCAGTAGAGCAACAATGTTACGAGGAAGGAGGCACTTCATGTACCTCCAACTGTCCAAAACAAGTCTTGATTGCATTTAATCAATAGCGATCGGATCCATGGGGAGAAGGGCCGTTCATACATGAAAGTACAGAGTTTGGTTGCCTCCATGTATCGAGTTCCGAATATGGCAGCTCGTGCTAAACCGGTGGTCGTACGACTATAACTCCGGCTACAGAGACGAGTAAAGCAGAAACCTACCTAGATAGCCGTCGAGTAGCAATTTGTTTCAGGATGTGCGTATGCCATGCATCGATCGAGACCAAGCGAAATAGCGCTTGAGGTTGCTGAAGGTAGGTAGGTAGGTAGTTTGTACGACAGGCTCAACAGTTGACAGCCCGTTCACTCCTTCCCAAGTCACCTGCTTCCTTCCGAAAGCCACACGTGATCTACAAAATCTAGAAGAGAGAAGAAATAAGCTTAATACCATATTGCATGCAGTACTACGGTACTACGGTATCTATGAACCTACATAGTACAGGGTAGGTAACTTCGGTTCATCCTTCCTAATGTTACAGGTAACCTGCATCCACCGTGCGCGTCCAGCCTGGCCTAGTCTTGCATTGCAGCATTACACATCAAACATGCCTAACAGCCCAAGTAGGTAGTACGGTAAACTTTAAACGACTAAGAGTGGCCGCATTTGACTGTTTTGACTGTACCAACCCTTTTTTAGTCCTCTACGGTTCGCCTCTTACCGTCTGATTTACTCATCCTCTTGGCGCTCAACACCCGTTCGATCTACACGCGGTAACGTATAGGATGACGTTGCAAAAGCTCCAGGTCAGGTAGTCGTGGGGGGGAGACAAGAGATCTCCAGAAGCCTTTTTCTTCACGAACATTGCATGGTTATAAGCCGGGTAGCTCCTTTATACAGAAGAACTGCCATATTCAAGTCGTTACGGATAACACTGTAACTTCGAGATGCTTGTATTTACTATACCGCATGTATGATTTGTAAACTCGACTTCCTATCTACCGGCTACATACACATACCATACTAGTTACTAGAGTAGCTTGATCCAAGCTGGTGGTTCCCGTTTGACAGGTATTACTAGTTGGGCCATCTTCAACAACAGGCGTATGCGCTTTCCGCATTGCTAACACCAATCTCTTGACCGCGGAATCGCCTACCTACACCACATAATGACCCCGGCAAACCGGCTTGTCTGACTGGATGGAAGCACAGGCCTGTGGTCATCTTAGCTTCAGAACAAGATATCTCTTGCCGGCCGGCAACGATGTCGTCGATCCTCCCAGTGGTCACACTCTCTAGGTATCCGTCTCGGATCGTTGCTGAAACGTCCAACCGCCCTGTGCGCCTACCTAAGTAATTTTATCTTTCTCGGAATGAACTTATACCAAGCAGCGAGCAGCGACTATGTACAGTATAGTTCATAGAGCTCGAATAAAATACGGAAATGATCGACTGTCCATATACTTACCTGGGTTAGGCCATATATAGTACTTTATGTATTTTTATTTCTGTCGTGTCTGAGTTAGATAGTCGACATCTCTCGTTTCGTTGCAAGGTGATCGTCACAGACCCGGAAGAGTCCATGTGCGGATCTTCACCAAGCTACTATGTACTTGCATCTGTGTTCCACATGTACCAGTTAGCCCATAGCATACATACATCAGATAGTGCGTGTACTAGTGATGTGATGCGTTGCTTTCACGGTAGCCCATTAGTGTATACAGATGGGTTTCCGGTTGGTGATTAGTATTGCAGGCTCGACGTCGCAGCAACGGGTGCGGTATGATGTAACGTGGATATCTTTACCGCAACAGGCTTCCCATGTAGCTCCCCCAGTCAGGTACGAAACGAGGGAGATGTTAGAGAGCGATGGTGACGGGAGAAGACTGGATGTCGTCTATCGGCATCCATCTATACGAGGATTGCATATTGTAGAACGGCCAGGTTGCTCCAGACTCGCGGAGCGAAAGGCAGCAACGATCCACTTAGCCCGGATAAACACGTGCAAGGTACGCGAGGTCCTTTTTTTTTTTTGACGCCGATGGGCCCGGCTCTGTGGTCGAGGACCCTCGACATTCCATATAGTAAGAGGCCGATGATAAATCACTGAAGAAGCGAACGACCGAGATGGAGAGCCACGGCAGAAGTACGGGGTAAACGGTTGGTGTGGGTTTCATGCAGGCTTCGTGAAGCGTTGGTGGTACAACATAGGTGCGCCGGCACCAAAGGCTGGATTTGGCTGCTTAGCTAGGTCCTCGACCGTCGGGCAGACCGCAAAAGGGAAGTGGAAGTTAGGTAGGTACTCGGATGCCCGCCCTCTATACCTATAACGATATCTATATGCTGTGCTGCGTTGGTAAGGTGCGATTGCCGGCAATGGTCGTAGCGATGTCGGTTGGACTGTTGGTACCGTGGTATGCCGTTGAGGTTAGAGCCTTGGAGGCCAATAGACATTTCAATAGGATAACTCCAATTTGGCAACGAGTTGACCAGACAAGTGAGGATGTTCATCACTATTGATGCAATGAGCTAGGAGTTGTTTATTAGCGTACTGGGCAGAGGGGTGACGTGCTGTGCAGCTGTATGGCGGGTCGGTCAAGCAGCCACTAGGGTTCGGTTCCCCATGTCGCAAGTGCCTAGCAGTGTTGTTGACATTAAGCTTAACGGCAGTGGTGTACGGCTGTACCGCACTAACACCACTTTAGGTACATCGTACCTGGCCACTCCTAAAAAACGCCTAGTGCGTGAAGGACAGTAACGTAAGGGAAATGACACTGTGCCAGAATCCGGGGCTAAGCGGCTGCACCGAGCGGCGTTTCTATTCTTAAACATCCTATGTACCTGTACCCCTGTGGTCCTTCGATTCGCTAGAAATCGCAAGGAAAATTTGCACAAGGTACGTACCAACGCAGCCCAACTGTCAAAGAACTCATTTTAAGGTTTTTGCAACAGCTCGATGTGCATGCATTCAGTGGCTCCTACACGAACAGTCCTACTACGACGTCTTCAAACACCACCACCACTGCTGCACTATCAATCAACATGAGCTCCTTACCGTATATTGAGTTCTATCCCTTACGCGCGCTCGGAACAGCAGGAGGAATTTGCCTCGTGGTTCGCCGGTTATAGATAGTAAACCAATGTCACCCACTACCTATTAACTTGGTATCCGACTCGGTGTGCGGTACTTAGTGGAAAGACCCTCGTTGGGCTCTTTTTCAGACGGAAAACACATGGTCGAGTGCTATTATTCGTTGATAATACTAGCAAAATTGATTGGAAGAGAATTCCCACATGTGTTTCTCCTAGTGAAAGAAAAATCAGCCTCCGTGTGTCGTTAGCCCCGTCAGGACCTGTCACTGTCAGCATCCAGTGTTTCCCGATCATCGCATTCCAAATCATCAACACGAAACCCACACTAAATTTGTTACCGCCTAGTCAGCTCACCAAATCGGGCAGTAAAGGGATATGTCTACACTACCTACCGTTTTCAAACGAATACTATGTATTCATGACCACACGGCAATACTGCAGGTACCTACCTACCTATGCTGTAGGTGTGCAAGAAAATGTTGGCCACTGCGCCCTCGGTGTCTGAGTCTCTGACCATCTCTCAGATGTGTCCTCGCCTCGCACTCTCTGCAGAGTCTGGGCCCTTGTATGTGCCCTGATTGGATCTCTCTCGTCGTCTTCGTCAGGGGTGGATCTCTACGCTGCCTGCAAAGTACAGAAGATGTCTTCTTTGGTAGTCCCGCCCAATAGCTCCTGGCTCTAACGACAAAAAGCAGTGCACTTGTACCAACACGGTACATGATGGTGCTGTACTAAACCGAAGTGTACGAGCGTACCTCTCGACGAGCAGAGCACTCAGCTGGTCCCCCCAAGACATACATACGCGGGTTGCATGTCAGGTATACCGTCTAGGATGAGGAAGCAGACGATGGATATGGATGCCATCCTTACTCGCCCTCGTGTCTACCCGACGGTGGCGCCCCGGGGCTCCATGACGCTATGTCGCTCGGTATGGCTGGATAAGGCATGTCAGAAGCTGTATATAATATATGAGTTCCTATACCATCTTTTGTTTCTCGATTTAGATCTCAGCAGCTGTGGTGGTTTCTTCTTAGACTTTCATTTCTTTACATCCTGTTCCTTATATATCCTTCTTTTATCCCCGGCCTCCTATCTCAGCTGATATAGTTGTCCGTATCACGCCGTGAACCTCGGCCCATACCAGCAAGGCCGTACATTTGAACGCGGAAGAGAAGGAAGACAGTATATTCACCTGTGGTGAGAAGAATAAGAAAGAGAATACAAAAAGGCAAAATGGGATACGTTCGAAGCGTCGCAGGCAACCGCCTCATCCCCAACGTCGTCGACGAAGCGGCCCGTGATAACCCCGATCGAGTCGTCTATACCATTCCTCACCTCACCGACAACGGTGATAGCTTCGAAGATATTACCGCCCTTCGCTTCGCCAATGCCGTCAACCGTGCGTGCCGCTGGCTTGAGAGTGTTCTGGGAAAGGGCAAGAACTTTGAGGCCATTGGCTATATTGGACCTCGTACGTCAACAATGTCTTATCGCCGACTTAACACTAGAGTCTCATCCTAATAACTTCGTCGTCTCTAGACAACTTGACTTATCCTATCCTGGTCCTGGCCTGTATCAAGACAGGCTACAAGGTACGCCCTCTTGTGTTTCGAAACATAGGGCGCCAATACTAAATATATGTGACCAGGCCCTTCTTGTATCACCGAGGAACAGCTTGGAAGGCAGCTTGGCTGTCGTCGACAGGACAGACTGCCGAATCTGGGCCAGGTCAACCGAAAACAATGACTTGGTCAACCAGATCCTCGAGAAGCGTGCGATGGAAGTGCTTCAGACACCAACGCTGGAAGAGTTGCTGGATCCTCGTCCCGTTGCCAAGTACCCATATACCAAGACCTGGGAACAGGCCAACTTGGATCCGCTTGCCGTCCTCCACACATCTGGCTCAACCGGTCTCCCGAAGCCTATCGTCATGCGCCTAGGCACGATTGCCAGTGGTGATGCCATCAGGGATATTGCTCTCGAGGAAGGTGAAGAAATTACACCGTCCTGGGCGCCCACAGATCTTGTCTTCAACCCGTTCCCTTGGTTCCATGTGAGTCTTCAACTTCAATCGTCATCTTGCCGTAAATCGCTAACCAACCGAAACAGGCCGCCAGTCTTATGGTCAAGCTCGGTTTGAACTTCTGGCTTGGCTCTACCATCGTAACGGAGCCCACCAACGGAGTCATCAGCGCCGATACAATCGACCGCATCGTATCCAACCTTCCGGTTAAGGCCTTCTTTATTCCTCCTTCGATAGTTGAGGAACTAGCCAAGACACCTAACACACTAAACAAGCTGGCTAATTGTAAATATATCATCACGGGAGGAGGTGAGTTCACGTTTAGACCCCAACTATGAAAATCACACTCGCAGCATTCTAATTCTAGCCCCTTAGGCTCGCTCTCTTCACAGCTTGGTGATATCGTGAACCGAGTCGTTGCTGTGCGCAACGTGTACGGCTCGACCGAAGGAGGTATCTGGGCTATGGTGTCCCCCCAGAAGGGCAAGGACTGGCGGACGTTCAAGTTCCCTCCTGAGTTGGGTACCGAACTACGCGAGGTGACGCCTGGCTTGTTCGAACTCTTCTTCGTCAAGAAGCTTCAGTATAAGCGGTGGCAAGGTCTCTTCTACACATTCCCGGAGGACACGGAATACTCCACCAAGGATCTGTTCGCACCGCACCCAACTGAGCCCGACCGGTGGCTTTGCGTAGGCCGCGCTGACGACGTCGTTGTGCTCTCCAACGGCGAAAAGGTTCAGCCTGTCGACATCGAGGCTTGTATCAGTTCTCATCCCACCGTCCAGTCGGCGCTGGTAGTTGGAAACCGGAGATTCCACCCGGCTGTTCTGCTAGAACTTCGTGGCGCAGCTCCGACAACGAAAGCGGCCACCGAGTCCTTGCTCGATAAGATCTATGCCGAGGTTGTAGAGAAGGCTAACGCTTCTTCGCCCTCGCATGCCCGCATCTTCCGCTCAAACATGATGTTAACCGTCTCCGGCAAGCCCTTCCTCCGCACAGATAAGGGTACGGTGAGGCGCACTGCTATGCTTCGCGCATATGAAAAAGAGATCGATGAGTTCTATGAGGCTCTGGAAGCCGAAGAGGCCAAGGCCCTTTCGACTGATATGGACGTTACCTCGCCCCAGACCATCGCCGACAGCCTGCGCCACATCATCAACGTCATGCTGAAGAAGGAGCTGAATGACGAGGACAACCTGTTCACCGCCGGCTTCGACTCCCTCCTTGTATTCCAGGTGCTCGGTGCTCTCCGCACCGCTGCAGAGCGAGCCAAGGTGGACGTGACGCTGGGCCCCAGTATCATCTACGGAAACCCCACACTTGAGAAGCTATCCCAGGCCTTCTACACAGCCCTACGCCCCGGCTCAGGCGGGAACGAGGACGTTGCCAAGTCCACTTTCCAGCTTGCCCAGGATATCATCGCCAAGTATACCCGCGATCTCCCCCAGGACGGCGAGTCTGTCATTGTCACTGGTACCACTGGCTCACTGGGCACATACTTGCTCGACACTTTGTTGAGAAACGCAAATGTCAAGCGTATCTACTGCTTCAATCGATCCGGCGATGCCGAAGAGAGACAGCGTGCTGCCTTCAAGGCCAAGGGTCTAACCGAGGTCTGGCCTGCCAAGAAGGTTCAGTTCCTCACAGCTGACCTGTCGAAGGCTGATTTCGGTCTCGGTCAGGGCAAGTACGACGTCCTGCTCAAGGGTGTCACGAAGATCATCCACAACTCGTGGCCGGTCAACTTCAACCTGGATCTTTCTTCCTTCGAGCCTCACATCCGGGGCGTGCGCCACCTCGTCGACTTCGCCAAGAAGAGCCGTCAGGGCACCGCCATCTTCTACATCTCATCCGTGGGCAGTATCACCAAGTGGGCCGACGATCAGCCCGTGCCCGAGAAGCCCATCCACGACTTGTCTATCGCCGGTACACAGGGCTACAGCTTGTCCAAGTTGATGGCCGAGATGGTGCTCGAGCAGGCCGTGAAGGTATCGGGCGTCGACGCCTCCATCTGCCGCGTGGGCCAGATTGCAGGGCCCGTCACGACGGGCGAGAAGGGCGAGTGGAACAAGCAAGAATGGTTCCCGACTATCGTCGAGTCGTCCAAGTACCTCAAGATGCTCCCCTCAAACCTCGGCACGCTCGACCGCATCGAGTGGGTGCCCGTGGACCTGCTAGCCGAGATCGTCGTTGAGCTCGCCGGCGTTGGCGCCAAGAAGCCGCAGTTCGAAGAATTGGCTGATGATGAACTGAAGGTGTATCACGCCGTGAACCCGAAGCTCGGCTACTGGCAGGTCATCGCGCCCAGCATCCAGAAGATGATGCCCGAGGGCACGAGATCGGTACCCTGGGAAGAGTGGGTGCAGGCGCTCAAGACTGCGGGGCGCTCCGGAGCTACTGCGAGAGAACTTCCCGGCCTCAAGCTCGCTGACTTCTACGAGGGACTTATCCCGCCTAAGAATACCAAGATCACGCCCTTCAACCTCGAGACGGTGGCCACGGCCCGCAAGAGCGAGACCATGCGCAGGTTACCGCCCGTTAGCACCGACTGGGTTGATCTTTGGATGAAGCAGTGGAATTTTTAAATCGGGACAAAAAAAGATGAGAAAGGCATTTGATGATAAAGAGACGGATTTACAAATATCGAGATACCCACTACCACCACTACCACTATCACCTTCTCTTATACTTTACACTTCGCTTTAAATGATGGAAATCGGAACCACAACGAGTCGGTCGGTTCTTACTATGAGATGATGAAGAAAAGGGAAGGGAATGAGATCGGAGAACAGAGAGAAAAGGACGTGCCCTTTCTTTTTTTTTTACTACTTTTCTATCCCTTACAAACAACAACTACCTTCGCTGCGAGTCCTACCGTCTTCTTACGGAGCACATACAAAACATAAAAACCCGGGGCTTGTGTCGCCGCGCGACATTTTATCTTTTCTCTTCTCCCCTCTTATCTTATTGTCCCTGTTCTATTTTTCCCAAAGGCCCACTTGTACATATCATTAAGGGCATCGTCCACCTATCTATCTAGGTTATTTTCCTCCCTCTCTACCTATCTTCTCTATTATCGTCTCGCTCCGTCTTTCCCTTCTTCTTTTAGGTACTTTACGATTTGATTATACTTGATGGAGGGCGCGGTCTTGGGAGAAGGGGTTTTATTATTACTTTCCTGGTCTTAACTTAACTCTCTATCTTTGTCTATTGTATCTATCTAAAGGTAGATAAACATAGAAGGCGTTCAGGGGCTCGTTTCTTTAAGGAAATTTTTACTCTTTACTTTTTTAGTTAATTGAATTATCTTCAAGACACAAGTTTTCCTCGAGATGTGAAAGTGAAAGTGAAAGTGAAAGTGAATGAGGACGGACATTGAATAGTCCTTTTTCCTTGGTTGTGTTTGTCTGATTATACAGACAGTGTGAATGTAGTGGCAACTTCTTCGGCTATATATTCGTATAATGATTAGCCATGTTGAATCCATGTGGCATGTGACCAGCGGTACGCTGAGCTGATACTGCTTTTCGGCAGTGAAGGTTGAGCTACCTACCCAAAATCTACGGAATGTGTTTACATCGTTATGCTGGGGTAAACAACTCCAGCTCAGGGCCGTCTGATACTTCCCAGTCACGATAGCGGTTCAGCTTTATTTGCCCCGGCCCTTCCCCTCCAGTCCCTCTTTATGTCTCCATATACCTTGTAGCCAGCTAAGGTAAGCTAACCTGGAGCTTGAATCCCCTTTTTTTTTAATTTGTTCATCACGTTTATTGCGAATTCAGTACCGGGATAGCCTCGGCAGCCTTGAACGCCTTAGCGAATATCTCTACCAAGTTATCCTCCAAACCAACGCTGACGCGGAGTAAGTGCGGTTCGACGCCGAAGCTAGCGGCCCAGTCAAGCTCCTGGTAATGAGCGAGGATGACGTAGGGCGAGGTAAGCGTGAAGTTGGTACCGAGGCTAGGGCCCTTGGCCGTCTCGAGCGCGTCGTAAAAAGCCACGGCGTGGGCTTCGGAGACCATGGTGAAGGAGAGCAGGCCACCGTAGCCGCCGCGCGGCAGCCGGCAGGCGTCGTAGTTGCGGCGCGAGTCGGCGTCGTTGCACGCTGGGTAGTAGACGCGCGTGACGAGCGGGTGTGACTGCAGCGCCGAGGCGATGGCGGCCGCGTTGGCATTGATGCGCTCGATGCGGCCCGCGAAGTCCCGGCTGTTCCGCTCCATGAAGAGCACATCCTCGGCCCAGTAGGCCTCAGCCTCGAACACCCCCGAGCCAGGCGAGAGGGCCTCCTTGAGCGCTGCGTAGTAGCGACCCCCTGGGTTCAGGATCAGGCTTCCGCCCATTACATTGCAGTCGCCCGAGAAGATCTTGGTAAGGCTGCTTACGACCACATCGGCGTAGGGCATAACATTCACATTCACAAAGCTGCCTATCGTTTCGTCTACGACCACGGCAAAGTCGTACGTGTCCGCAAGTCGCCGGACGCGCGCCAAATCCGGACACGTCAGAAGCGGATTCCCGGGAAACTCGCAGAAGAAGGCGAGGAACTTCTCGCCAGCGGCAAGATGCTTCTCGAGGTCGTCGAGGTCCGCTGTGGATCCGTAGCCGTAGAAGATGGCGCCGGGCCCAAACTTCTGGAGGATCTTCAGCGTGTCGACGTAAGGGAAGCCGAACTCGATGCTCTTCTGTGGCGTGCGCGCTTTCAGCAAGGCTTGGTGTATGGTGAAGATGGCATTCATACCGCAAGACGTCAGGTATATGTCGTGCTCCTGCAGATTCGAGACGCCACGGGCGTTGGAGTCCATGGCCGGCAGCGATTTGCTGTTTAGGTCGAGGTCAGTTGTGAGCACGCCGGCGATGCGACGCCGGATGGCCGACTTGGCATTCTCCACAAACGAAACATCGAGATTACGGCCGAAACGCTCTTCCAGGAAACGCGACCTCTCGACACTGTCGGCTAGCTCCCGTGCCTCGGGCGAGTCCTCTTCCACCCCCTGGCTGTATCCATTTGTGCCGTTCTTTTCGTCGACAGATGCGCCTCGCTGGTACCGCCTGGGCCCACGGCGCATTTTCTGATACTGGGGTGAACGAGGGGAACGAGGGGAGGGCGAGCGGTTATCAGGAACCAGAAGACCATCCCGAAACAACCGATGGCAGAACTCGGCGCGCCGGCTGGAAACACCGTCACCAGAGTGCTGCCAGTACTGCTTTGCGACAGGGAAGAGTTCCTTGGGGAAGATGGCGGCCGCGATGGAAGGCTTAACGGACTCTACCGCCTCGGTGAATTCCTTTGCGGGATCTAAAACCAGACGCAGAACGGAGACCTGGTCCAGAGCAGAGCCTGCTGGTGCTTTGTTTCGTATGAAGTCAACACATCTCTGTGCGATATTCGCCGTGGGGAACAGCGTGGCGTCTTGGCCGGCATGGCTATACTTTGCCAGTATGTCGGCGCTCAGCGCTTGGATGCTCTTATGGATAAAAAACCGTGGGTAGCCCGTGATCATATTTCCAACCACCCATTGCTCCCCTTCCTCGTAGCCGATGTTGGCTTTCCATGTTGGGAGAGACACGCTGACTGCCTGTGGCGAGAAAAGCAAAATGTCAATGAAGGGTCCGGCGGAGTGCTGCCGTCAGGCTGAGCAGAGGGTACACTTACGTGGGAGGTGTTGGGAGGGATCGAATCTCCCAAGGCAATAGTTGCCATTTCGTTTGCGGCGAAGCGATTTTCGTTTTCCTATTCTTTCCCCTTTTATTTCTTCTCTTCTATTTCCTTTTCCTTTCCCCCTTTTCCTGCCCTTACTCTCTTTTTTCTCTTTTATTCTTCCCCACGTCCAATGGATGTTGGGTATGCTATATTAGGGGGTCTTAATCATATATGCTTATACTTATGAATACCTGGAGGGAATAGGTAGGTGTGTATATAACAAAAGCAGGCAACTCAAGGTTTATTTGTGAGATGTGCAGCCCAAAAATGCGATGAGTGAGTTGTAGGTAGCTATCCGTTTCCCGTTCCCGTTTTCCCCGTTTTCCCCGTTGTCCCCGTTGTAAGTGCCGGGATCGGAGCTAGGATACCTAACTAAAAAGTTCCTCTACCCAACTTAGTCACACAGTCCGACAGGCACACCACGTGCATGTGCTTTGCACAATAGCTCAATTGAACTCCAATAGAGAACGTGAGCCCGTCTTTTTAAGGGAAAAAAAAAAAAAAAGGTCTGTCCATGCCGGTAGCCCATTAGGCTAAGTGGGCACTTCAAGTCAGTAGCCTCAAAACAACAAAAGAAAAGAGGGAAAAGAGACTTTGAGGGTGTTGAGGATGACGTAATTAGTGCGGCTATAGAGGTACTACCACTGGTAAGTACCTGTTCATACCTGAAGATATATGACTGGTACCAGACTGCACACTTCTTAAGGAGGTAAATACTTAGAAGTCCTGCAAGAGAGAGAAGTTTATTTCACCTCAATAATCTCATTACGGGCACTCATCAAGCAGTGCTCCATATGCTTTGTGTCTTATCACTTGCTTGCTGGCTGCATACCGAAGCTCAAGTGGTTACCAGTCCAATAGTACGACATTAGAAGCTATATCCACCTGTACTCATAGGACTAAAGTAGGAACAGAAATACGAAAACAGAACAGAGAAGACAAACACATATCCTTTCTTTCCCTGCATCGTTTATTTGGCCCATCAACATCGGCCTCATCCTGCAGATCGATTCCAACCTCCTGGGCCAAGCACTTTCCTCTAAATCATAACAATGCGCTGTCACCCTTTACTTGCTCGCCTGCTCATGCAATCGCTGAACAACTCTGAAGCTGCGCTAAGCTCGCAACCTAGAACCTTTGCTCTATCCCTCGTAACTCACGCTTGCCGTCCAACCAAGACCAGCTTCGCCATCCCATGCAGCGCCTGTCACTCGGACATATTCCTTCTCCCAAATCGGCTCAAGTTCTTTGCGCTTTACCGCATAATTTCTTGATAGATGAGCTGCTTCAACTGTTCCTTGCTGAGGTTGTCCTTGTGCTTGTCGAAGTCGAAGAACTCCTCGGGGATCGGGTCAGCCGTGGGCTCATCATCCGGGTCGTGATAGGGCTCGAGGTAGGGGTGCTTCAAAGCCTCTTCTACCGAGATGCGCTTGACCGGGTTGAAGGCAAGAAGCTTCTCCAGTAGATCAAGAGCGAGATCCGACGTCTTGGGAAACAGGGTTCTGAAGGGAACCTTCTTCTTGAACGGAAGAGACCGGATGTACTCCCGGGCGCGACGCGACTTGATCCCGTAGTAATCCTCCATAGTTGGTGTGCCCAGCACGTCCAAGATTAGCGTCAACTGATGGTGGTCTTCAACATTTTAGTCAGTCATTGTACGGATGTCGTCTGCGCCAAGGTGCTAACTCACAATCCTTTCCAGGGAACAATGGCTTGCCACTCAGCATCTCGGCCAGAATGCAGCCCACGGACCACACATCAATCGCCTTGGTATATTCCTTAAAGGTCAACATGATCTCAGGAGCGCGGTACCAGCGAGTCGCGACATATTCCGTCATGAAGCCCGAGTTGTCTTCCTGTGACGCTGCCGATCTCGCCAGCCCGAAGTCGCAAACCTTGAGATCGCAATTGGCATTCAACAGCAGATTACTTGGTTTCAAGTCTCGGTGCAGAACGTTGGCAGAATGCATAGCCTTGAGGGCTCGCAGTGTCTGATAGATGAAGTACTGGCAGTGATCATCCGACAGGTCCTGCGTGCGGATGACACGGTGCATATCGGTTTCCATAAGCTCCTGAACCCGCGTTAGCCCAATGCCTGATGCCGAGCGTCGGCAAGCTTTCATACCTGGATAAGGTAAACCTCATTAAAGGACTCATAATTCCGAGGCTTTTGGATATCGAGGATGGAAATGATATTCTCGTGGTTAAAGTAGCGCAGCAGCTTCATTTCGCGAAGTGTCCTTAGACAGAACATGGAGTGATCAAATGGTGTTATCTTTTTGATCGCTACCTTCTGTCCCGAGGGCTTATGTATCGCCGAACTGAATCATGAGGGTCAGCTGGGTGGAAGAGGCGGGGGGATGTGCAGCGTAAACCGTACCAGACAACGCCGTAAGCGCCTTCACCAACTACATCTTGAATATCATATTGCTCACTAACGTTGAAGGAAATCTTGCGGGATCCCTGGGGGTTAGGTGGGTTTGATCGCGACATGGTTGACCAGTAGTAGGCACAGTCGCCTCCGTCTTATAAGATTCTCTTATACAGTGGTGCTCGGGATCCGCGCACACACCAGTCTCCCTGGATAGACCTAGGCAATGTTTGCAACCTAAAGCGGAGGTTGGCTCGACTAAACACTGCGGTGCGGTGCGTAGAGGGTGTGCATAGAAGAGCGCGACGGTATTTACCCAAGTCTTCCTTGGGGCTTTGAAGGGCTGGCGAAGCAAGCAGGCGATTATTCTTTGTAATGACGGAGGGAGTTTAGCGCTGCCTTCTGAGCTTGTCTAATCTACTATGAGGGAAAATAGGTTAGCTATAGCCGCAGGAGATAAAGAAAGTCAAAGATAATATAGCAACAGGTCAAGTTTGGTATAGCTAGGCGGGTGCAGACTGCTCAATTCTAGGATATTCGGTTCGGCCTTGCCGCACATGGCACTTCTCGAGTTTCTAGAAGACCTTTGGAAGCAACCATGGCTGAGAACGGCTGGTGGCTCGTGGATAGTGAGGGTTCGCTGGGGCTATGGCGGAGTCGCAAGCCCCTTGTTACAAGACTTCATACACGCTGCCAGGCCGGCCTGCACTATAGCCGCAGAAACTGCATATCTACAGGCGAATGGAATATCCGAATGCAACTCGACCTTGGCTGGCCACGCCGTGGGGAAAAAACGGCTGCAAAACGGAAGAGCGCAAAACGGAGGCCGAAAAGGTATGCGCCTGTGTGATCTGCGTGGGATCGTTCGATAAAGAAATAGCCATTGCTTACCTGGGGAGTGCGCGACCATAAACTGTCACGGCACGTATAGAGGCGATCGACAATTGATCCTGTATAATTTGACCTGTGCGGTGCGTCCTCGCAGCGACTCTGAGGCTTGGTCGGGGACCTGGGCTGCGGCTACACAGGGCAGGACGAACTGATGATGTGAGGGGTCGAGGGAAGCGCACAGGCGGTTAGGCTCTAGACAAGGATCTCCTTAAGATGTCCGCAAATCTATACGACCTGTGGAATTCTCGGCAACAACAAGAACCTCAAGGTAAGAAATGGAAGTATACCAAGCTATAAAGGTGGGAAAGGGGGGTTTGGAGGTGAATGGAAAAGGCGAAGAAGTAAATAGCTTTGAGTTAAGAGACAATGAAATAGTATTGGGAGGTTGCCCGCTACCTGTGGCCCTCGATCGACCTGCAAGCACCTTTCTTTGTTGGTCAGACACGGGTGGATAGGTACCTGCCTACCCACTTAAGTATTTAGGGGTGGTACGTACATGGTACCCAACCGCGTCAACCCCGCTGAGGAACCAACAACAAGAAGCTATTCTAAGTACAACATATGTAGGTACCTCCTGCCAAACCTTATTAAACAACATGCACATACAATAATAGATGGTTACCGCCAGGTCGGTTAGGTGGTAGATAGGTATGCATACAAGCTATGTATGTTAGCGGCACATCAACCGCAAATTCTATAATACTATTGAATCATTTGGGTCTTCTTGCCATCGTAGGCACTATTTAAAGGTACACCTATACTTACACACGAAGGCGATTCAGTCCCATATAAGGAGTAAAAAGCACACCTTGATACAAGTGACATATACTGCCTACACCTAGGTAAGTCATCTATAAGTTGAGACAGGGCCCGTGCAAGATACTTACCCTGACCTGGCCCGGGTTAAAAGACGAGCAGGTGAGGGGGTTGTGGTGTTTCGATGGTTTTGTTAACTTCCTGGCTGTCACATTGGCGTGAAACACGAAACATCTAAAATGATGGGACAACGACGAACTCCGGGTAAGGGGCGTCGAGCTAAGTAAGATTCCCCGGCATGTATGAGATATAAGCCCGCCTACTACTATGCATGCAGTACTGTCTATCTTGCGCTTCGCTTTCGAATGAATATTCAGGGGAACAAGGTGTTTTGGGCAGATGCCACGTGGAGTCCGCAGTATCGTGCCAGGCGCTATGCCTACTTCTATGATTCGCTACAACTTGAAGTATTGAAGTAATTTCCCAGAATCATATCGGCGTATACGCAGAAGTGATGGTGACAGAAGGAGACGTCGCAATATAATGAGCATTTACTAGTAGCCTAGTTTGAGGCCAAGATTGTAAATGATAGGTATAAGATACCAGTCCCTTCCTACATGTATGTCGGTAGATTTGTTAGAGCTTAACCTGTGGTAATACAAGCTAAGCCTACCAGAAGTGTATGCTCTACAAACAGAGAGGGGGCGGGGAAGGGGAAGAGGGGAGGGAGTAACTACATTAGGGATAGTATCACAGCAGTACGTACAGCCTACTCCCTGTATGTATGTAGGTACCAGCCCCCCTTTGTGGTCAGAAATATCGCCTTGTCAGGCACCTGCATGCATTTCATGACTAGCAATTTTTCAAGCTGTAAGAAAACGAAAAAGAGGGATAGAGAGAGTAACAGGGAGTGAGACACAATTAGTAGCTGTATGTACCTCAAGGTGTAGCTAGAGTCTAGTAGGATCCTGTTTCATGGCCCTGTGTGGATGATCCGAACTTGACAGGCAACCTTGGTGTGGACTCACTGTTCCCGATTTCCGATACGGCTTCCAGGCGCTAACCGACCAACACAACCAAACCTAACGGCCAATCAAAACTCTATGGACCTTCACAACCGCCAATTACTCCTACCCTGCTGAGAAGACTTGTTTAGTCAAATGACCGAGTCTAGGTATGTCCTGAAGTATGACAGGAGGTTTATGGTTGTTAATTTGGTAATTTGGCTGTATACAGCGTACGACGCACATAGCAGCCAGTTTACCTAGGTACCTTACCTGGTATCCCTCGATTATAGTGCGTAGATAACATCAACCGCTCTATTTATTTATATACCTTGTAACCGCCGATGCTACAACCAATACCCATGCTGCTGAACCCGGGCGGTACACCCGTGACCGACTCAATGGGAGCGAAGGGCGAAAAAGTACCCTTTTTCTAGATTTCGATAAAAGCTAAATGTGATATGCCATGGGAGGGAAATCTCCGCTATCTCTTGATATTGGCCATGTCACACTACATAGTATGTCCCTCCACTAACATGGACATTGGAGAGCAACCCCCTGTCCGGCTGCGAAAGAACGATACAACAGCACAATATACGGTACTTCTAGTCAGGATCTTCATCAGACATCGCGCCGCCGTCATCTATTGTTCGATTCCTTCATTTATTTAAGATTGTTTGGTTTGGTCGAGTCACCAATCCCAGGCCCGTCTAATTTGCCTTCACTCCTCAACAAATCGTTGTATGCCTTTTTACTGCACAACCTGCAAGAGCGAGCTGGTTTTAGCATCTAATTCCTGGTGATGATTAGATGGCTCAACTTACCTTTTCTCTCAGGGAGCCCATCCACTGGGCAAGACTCATGCTTTGGTCCGCACGATCCTCTACCAGTAGTGTCTGTGCCCATAATTTCAAGCTTGGTTCGCCATCCTCCCGTACGATATACAGGTGAGGGACAACCACGCTGCCGACACCCCGGGACAGGTGATCCTTGCTCTTCTGGATCACCGCTCGCACCCGCTCGTTGAAGTCGTTGTCCAACTCGGGTACTGACCCCTTGCCAACCCGGAGCTGTGACCGATCTTGGACTCCAAACACATCTGCCAGCAACTGGGGCACTGCATCTCTCCCGATCCATAAGAACTGGGTCTGGCCGTCGTCGATAAGATACAGCCCGTAAGACACAAGACGCTCAGAAGATAGATTCAACGGTGGCGGCAAGACTATTTGGCTAGTCTCGGGGTCAGGCACGCCCGCGTTATCCGGCATATCGTGCAGCGAGTACAGCCGGGGGTATATGTATTGCATGAGGAGCGGCAATGGCAGTGTGGAAAGGAGGCAGAGCGCAGCGGATCGGAGATCGGACGGGATCTGCGCGGAACGGCGCAGCCCAACATTCTTCATTAGACCCAATAATAGAACAGGTAGGCCGCGCAAATTCGCGGGGAATTGTAGACCACCGCCGCCCATGCTGCCACCACCCAGTTCCTTCTTGAATGTCTGTAGAAGTTCGACGATCTTGGCCTGAAGAGCGTCACGTGCAGCCTCCAGACCGCTGCCCAGGGCTCGTTCAACGGCCTTGTGGCTGAAATAGGTGGCTATTGCACATTGATCGGCTGAAGCGTACACATCTGCTAGGTTAGTAGTCGTGGGTAGCGAGAGGGTCATGACGCGAATTCGCCGCTCCCCGTTGCAGGTCGTATATAAGACACCGGCTTGGAGGCATATGAACTGTTTTTGCAAGCTCTCGTCGATGGCTACTTCGACCACATAGCACTGGTCGCGAGGGAAGGCTGGGAAAGCACACAAATCCGAAGATCTGTTAAAGAAGTTGCCGTAGAACGTGCTCATCCGCAGCCCAGTGGAAGCTCTAACTCTAAGAACCGCCTCTAGGCCGATTTCTGAGGATAGATAATCACTAAACTCAGACGCAAATTTTATAGCGTCTTCCGACCTGCCGGCGTTGAACCCAGGGTAGAACCAAGTCTGTCCGCCGGTATACCTAGGTAGGTTGCTGAGCGAGGCTACGTCTTGGTATTGTGAAGAGAAGAGGAACATATCGATAGACACCTGATTCTTGGAGCATTCCACGGCAAATGACTTGTAGAAGCTGTTCGCCGTCTGAAGAAGGCCGCTTTCCTTGGAAGTACCCAAAAGTTTCTTGTCCTCCCTCATTTCCAACTTGCCAGTGCCCATATTCGGCAAGGATGCGCTCAAGACCACAAGCTTTCCACCCAAGGGAGAGATCAACTGGTGGCCAGATCTCAAGGCCGATCCTAGACATGAACCATTGTTCTGGTTATTCTGGAACATTTCCGGCAGCTTGGCCAGGAAGTTCTCCACGCTCTGCCGGCTTTCCGTCAAAGGAACCAATAGATCATGAGGCATCGGCAGGAACGGCTCGTCAAGGTCGCTCACGACCAACATGCTCGTCTCCCCATTTTCGTCCTCGTCCTTAGGGATAGAGAAGTAATGCAAACTCGAGTCAAAGGCGATAAAACCTAGGCGGGTCCGACGATCGGCGTTCGGTATCCTGTTAAGACTGTCCAGAATAGTTCGAGCGCTCGTGGCTAGGAGGCCAGTGGACACGGCAGCATAACTCACATCAAAAAGGAAAAGGTAGACGAGGGGCTGAGGCGGGCGTACCATGTACTCCTGGGGAGCAACGAATTCGACGACAGCGTGGTTCAGCTCGTACCTGTCCCAGCGGTTGACGCTCTTTTGTGTGGCTGCATCCCAGTCGAACGCTTGCGGTACATCGTTTGTCAAGTTACACATATTGCACCTCCAGCGATGTCCCTGGTCCAAAAAGGTCACATAAGGATTGATGTATGTCCTACATCTCCGGCAACGTGCAATTACTTGGTCTTGGACGACGGGCACGGAATCATCAATATCATGAAGTGCAGCATACGGCTGGATTACGAGCGCGAAAGGAAGCTTGGACTTCTTCAACAATGAGTTCGTGGTAGGAGCCGCGTTCAGAGTGGACCGGATGTATTTAGGTGGGCAATTGGCATGAGGTGACTGAGTGACACTGGCCTAGAAGTTACGCTCATGGTTAGTCTCCGGGTTGGGGACGAGCATAAAGCTCGACAGGTAGAGACCGGCATACATACATTAGGGGGTAGGATGCAAGGTGGCGGAGGCAGGTCTAACTCTGAGACGTTGAAGGGCTGGTTTAAGAGGTCCGTCGGGTAGAGTTGGTTTAGAGCAAGACGTGGCTGCTGCTGAGGCGGTTGTTGAGCAGCAGGCTGCTGGGGACCTCCCATGCTCAGGCCGGCCATGTTCTGTGTGAGCGGGCCCATTCCGCCGGCGGCGGCTCCGGAATAGTAGGGACCGGGCGCTTGATATTGGGCCGGTGCAGGCTGGAGAGGCGCGGCGGGTTGCTGAGGGTCGTAAGGGGGCGGTGGAGGGGCGCCGTAGCCTCCTTGTTCATAGCCCGGCGCGGGATATGCACCATAGCCCTGGGCAGGTTGTGGTGTACCGGTAACAGGCATGGGAGGGGGGGCGCCAGTAGCTGCAGCGTTCGCACCGCTTCCAAATTCGAATGCTTGGGTAGCATACCCTCTCTTCTTCTTCTTTCCGCCATCTATATGTGCGCCTGCCGGCAGCGGTGCCGATGTTTGGTCTTCATAGCCACCGTACTGCGCTTCTTGGCCGTATGGTTGTGGGGGATATTGGCTCTGTCCATCATTGGGGGCAGCCATCTCGGCGGCCGTTGCGCGGTGAGTTGTTAGAGGGAACTAGTCCGTATGTTGATTGATCGTTTTTATTCGGTTATGCGATCGTAATGAAGGGGTTTGGGAGAACGGTCAAAGCTGGACCAAATAAATATAAGGTAGGGACGAAGGAGGGTCGGAGGATGGACCTGGACCTGGCGTTGCTCGAGGCCACGTTTTGACAACCACCGGTGACAGGCTGCAGTCAATAGGCTCGGTGCTATAACATGAACCTAGGAATGGGGCGGGCTAAGGGATATGAGGCTGTAAAAGAGTGGTACAGACAAACTGTACCTCTTTTACAAAAGTAATATTATCAAGGGACGCTGATAGACGGGCAAGGTTTGAATTCTTGACGTCGAGATCAAAAGAGCTCTGGCAAGGCAAGGCGAAGCAATGCGGTGGTGAACCGACCTGTCTTGGGACCTACTTCCCAAAATTTGGTTGGCTAGGCCGTCTGAATATGGTACTAAGTACCTGCCACCTGCCCGGTGCACTTCAACCCCAGGCTTCAATTGAGTTCAGCTGCGTTAAAGACTGTACCGGGGTACGTAGGTACCTACCGCTGTACTATCCCAGCTTCCACCCACCCAGAGATTGGTGGAGAGTGGAAGCCTTATGATGTAAGTGCACTGTAGTACAGTGTAATATTTGAGGCCAATGCTAACGGTGTAATGACACACTGTACACACAGTCCAGTATTCAGGTATCACGTGATCCTATATACTAGGTGGATGGTGTGCATGCCCGTGCTACTACTACTGTACATCCCTAACATACATAGGTGCTAGAAGTTGCCGAGGTACCTTACTTGCACCGTGTCCCATATGCCTATCTATACGTTAGACTTAGTCACATACAGTATATAGATTGGTACAGTAGAGTGTATCTAGGAGACCGTGTCAGGAGGTTGTCAGTCGGCATATGTTGTATATACATAGCATGCGCTTGGGATAGGTGTCATTTGTGAGAATAGTTGGTATCTATCGTTATCTGTGTCCTATTTTACATCGTTATCTCTATATAACCTGTGATATACTTTGTTTGGAGTCAATAAAAGCAGATCTCCCTATCAAATCCTACTCACCCTTCAATATTTCTGTTTCTGTATGGCAATGCACCTCTATTTCAGCTCGCAACTGACTGACGCCACGTGAAACCGCCTACTGTAATAGGTTGCAAGCCCACCCTGTTCCTCCTGGTCTCTATCTACATACATACCTACAGTTGCCAGATACGGTTGCTATCGTATTCTGTACCTGTTATAAGTTGCGCTCCCTCCGTGCCGATGTAGGGTACGCACCACAAACCCTTTGCTACGTGCTTGGACGATTAAAGCAGTGATTGGTGCTGAAGTGGTGTGCCAGATATCGCATCGGAGGCCTTAATCCAACCTGCATATATTTATACGTACGACGTGCAACGGCTCGATCCATGCTTACGTGCTTATTGTTCCCACTCACTTATTCCACACCCACCCAGATAGTTTATATACCTACATCCAAACTTTTGTCCTAGTGTCTTTCTACGACCCGCCGGAATAGCGCGTTTTTAGTTGTGGCCGTAGTAGTCGTTGTTGTTTCCGTAAGAAAGATTTAACAAAGCGATACATCTTTGGAGCTAACCTAAGAACTACGAGCGCAACTAGGTATTCCTCTTCAGACAATCAGCCGTCCGTTCGATCGATCAACCGACCAACCAAATTTCAAGCTCTTCAAATCACCAATGATCTCGCCCGTCTGCGTGGCGATCGCTCTGCTATAAGTTTAGTTCCAATTTTTTAAAAAGGGACGAGAGACAGACAACCCGCGCAGCAGCCATGGGCTGGGGTAAATCGGCCAAAAAGGTCCCTGTCGCAAAGGCCTCGACCATCAGGTAAGTTACCCAACTGTCGGCCTCAAACCTTCAAAGCCCACGCGCCTGCGCGCCTACCCAGACACAGACAATATACAACCCGCACTACTTGTCGAGAGAATCAGACCAGACCGGGCTAATATTACGACACAAAAAACAAAAACAGCCAGCTCATCCCCCTCCTCATCCTCCTCTTCGTCGTCGCCGGCATCGCCTTCGTGGGTTACCAGATCTACGTCGGCGCGAACAAGATCCGCAAGAACGCCGAGAACAGCTTCGCCGCGCACAACGTCGTCTTCACGAAAGACGGCATGAAGGTCGGCGTCAAACACATGGAGAACGAGCGCTACGTCGACACTACACAATCGTGGGTCGTTAAGGCGTGGAACGCCGGGTCCGCTGCGAATAACAATAATAATCAAACTGCGAAACGGAAATAAGTGAGTTGGGGGAGTGTCAGTATAGAGTGGATGGATGGGGTTGTACGTTGAAAAGAGAGAAAGAAAAGAAAAGAAAAGAAAAAAGGAGAGGAGCAATAAAGCGAAACGGTTATGTAAAAAGGTGATACGTGTTCGGGATAAGGCTATGGCAGAGCACGGCATACGAGCCGGGCCGGGGCGTTTTATAAGGACGAAGACGAGACGATTCGAGAAAGTAATAACTCTTGGGTTCAGGGATTCGAAAAGGCCTATGCTGTTGCTATGATGGTGGGTTGGTCCACCGTCGCCTTTGTCGAGTCAAGCAACAATGCGATTATACTAACCTAGTATAGTCCTAAGGACAATCCATGGTTTCTGGAGCGATTAGAGGTGTGCGGTGCCTCGTTCCCACTGGCCTACGCTGGTATCAGGACTGGCAGAGCATTGTTTGGTTTGGTCTGCCCTGGGTCTCTATTACTTGACAAGAAGGATGGAACAGTGATCTTCGCGCACTACTTCCCTATGCTCGCATACGAGCCTTACAATAGGTCGAAAAGGAAAAGAGAACATGTGATAAATGCATGGTACTCCATCAAATTTCTATACAATAGGCAGCTTTCGAAAGGAATATTTTATTTTGATATCCAATTATTGATCAGCCCAATATAATCCGTACATGCCGGCACATACCGTCGAACCGACCAATTTCATGTGTTTCCCCGGTGAGATAGTAGGCAGTATACTAAGTGTAGATACAATATGCATAATGGCATTTTAACACGGCCTCCGCGTGCGTTATATGCATGCGGCCTATAGAGAGTAGTATAAAGCGAGTTAACCGTATTGTACACGCTTGCGCTCCGGAAACAGTAGACGGCTAGATAGGTAGTTTGATGGTCGAAATCAGCATTTCAACTTCATAAATATGCGGAGAGGTTCTGACAGCAGTAGGCACGTGCAATAAAATGAACCGCGCTCCTACCTCAGACACATTCCTGGGCAATAAGTTCAGCTATGCCGGCAGAAGTCAAGGTCGAGTGTCGTCCAACTCAATGTTCCTCGAGAGCGCAGTGGGTAGTACATTGTTCATACATTAAGCCACTCCTCAGCTAACCGATGCATGCCTTCGTCCTCGGTATCCGCCGTCAGCTTCTTCATGAGCTCCGCTTTACCAATCTCGACTTTCTGTTTCTGCATCACCCCCCACTGCTGTTGCGGGTTGAGAGCCTGGCTGGCGGTGGGAGGCGCCGTGGGATGTGCTGCCAGGAGATTCTCGAAGCCGTAGCTGGTTGATACGATAATGTCGCGGTGGATCAGCATCGATGGGACGCGCATTTGAAGCTAGAAAGTCACGTTGCGGTTAGTAATTCGGTTACCGGCTTCCATATTCCCTCATCGCAGGTTTCGTAGAAGAGGAAATCATACCTGAGACATGATATTGGCATACCTAACGCCAACGTCATTGCCGATACTATGCAGACGTCCCACCACCCAAGCCCGCTCAGCATCTGTCGCGAAGTCCTGGGAGTTGACGCACGTCAGGTGCCATGTTACCAAGTAGCCCGCAAGCCCCTTTGGGCTATCCTCCTCGCCGCAGGCAAAATTGCCGAAGTTCGTCTTGCGGGAGCCATCCCCCTTCTTCTTCAGGTGCCAGCCGAGATTATACGGCACAGACGCGATGATGTCGGTGATGGCGCCCCGACACACGCTCGCTGCCGTGGCGTACTCGGTGGTTGTGCGGTAGTCGGCGGGCCAGCAGATCCACGCGGCGCACCGCACGATGATAGACTGCAGGATGAGGCGTACCGCGCGCGCCGAATTTGTCACGCTTGCTATCCATATATCGTTATACACGTCGACGCGACCAGGGAACACTTCCGCTTTGCCATAGTCCCCGTTTTGCACGTTGTCTTCCCAGGCCACCGTTCTGTAGTGCCAGGAGTCTGGTACGCCTTGCTGCCAAGCAACCGCTTCTTGGTCCAGTGCTTGCGCTTTGCGTATTGCGTCAAACATAAGCTCCGTGTGCTCGGCTGTCCGCGGAAGATGAGACAACAGTTCTGTCACATGTGCTCGAATCTCGCTCGTCTTGATCATCAGCCCCTGGACAACTAACGCCGTCTTGCTGAAGACGGTGTCCTCGAGCCACCAATCTGCATCCATGACGGGTGCTTTCACTGCTGTGAGACAATAGACAGTCTCGTGAATGCGTTAGCACCGAGGAAATAGATAGTTCATTGGCTATGAAGAACCTACCATTAATGTTCTGACGGCGATGAAGAGCTGTAGGCCGGTCTTGGTCTTGATCTGCTTCTTTCCCCGGGCCATGGCGAGCTGGATGGCCCCTTCGACGTGCGATCCCCAACTGGACATACTTATCTGTTTGGCCGAAATACTCTAAATATGTGTCAGCACACGTTGGTCTTGGTTTGTCTCGCGGGTATTGCTTATCGTACCTCAAACATGCCTAATAGAAGAACGGCTGATAGGGTCGCGTCCGACAGCTGTGTCTCTTCGTTTCGAAGTGCGGCGTTAGTCTTAGCAAGTGCTAGCGTATATTCGCTGAGGGCGCTTCGCCACAGCCTGACGCTCATCCCTCCTCGGTTGTTAAGAAACGACAGCGAGCACGCCTTAAAGGCATGTTGCATATGGCTATCAGGATCCAGTTGATCGAGGAGCGGCGGTAAGAAATCCATGTGGCCGACCGTGTCTCCCTGATCCGGCATGAGCACAAAGTGGGACATAAAATTGCATTTCGCTTGCTCATCAATCGACATAATCGGTGACGGTACCACTGCCCAGCGCTGCGAGTCCTGCGGCGCCGCTCTTTGCGCCGCGGCCTTTCTGCTAGCTTTCTGGGCTCTCCGCTCCGTAGCCTTCGTCTCGTTGCGAAAGACCAGATCGAACTCATCCTTATAACCAGGACATTGCCTCCGTGACTTGGCGCACTGGTTACAGGTAGGTCTCGCCTCGTCACACTTTGCATAGAGGAATCCTATGTCAGCCCGTCTTCACCCGGTAGAGGTTGCTAGTTGGATTCGCCACTTGCCTTGATCCTTCTCGTCCTACACATCTGGCAACCCCGTGAGGGCTTCCCGCAGTAAACCATCTCGAATGGACTATACTGGATCTACCAATCTTAGTTGGCTCGGATCGTTCAACAACTGGGGGCAAGCGATGCACGCCCAGGTGCAAGTTGCAATCGATAGTTCCAACGTCGGTTCATGTATTGGAAATGGGTATTCTATGTTTTCTCCCACGGTTGGTCCAGGACCAGTCCAAGTGCACCTCGCTATCCCCTGTCGCGATTCACTTGCACTTAACGAGCGTGGCAGTCGACAGTACTAACCGTGGCGCCCTATGTCCAGGAGTTATACGCGGTATCGCTATGCGTTGCTTTTTGGCGAATCAACGGTGTATGTATGTAAAGAACACTAATAGCGTAGCGTGGGAATGGTAGTTAGACACATTTCGACCTTGGAATTACACTCCTGGGAACATTGAATTCAAGACGGCAAGTGATACGTGGGTTATCGTCCCGAAGTCATCGTGTTGAACAAGTTAGTACCTGCTGGCCGGTGATAATCGGCCCTGACAGGGTCCTTTGTATATAAGAACGGCGAGGTGAAGGGAGAATTGGCTACCGTGTGGGTACGGCAAGTTGACATGGAGTAACTGTGGATTGAGGGTGCTTGAAGAAGTTAAAATCACACGCAGTCAGGTCAGTACTGGGTGGTAGGTACGTGTGCGGATCGGAACACGCAGAGCCCACGGAGTCAATCAAGCAAGTAGGCATGAACAGACCAGTCTACTTACTTAACCTAGTCTACTTAGGTGCAAGTTCGTGCCCGCGCACCATGCTTACGGCACTGCTGTCTTCCGTCTCCTCCATGTCGTATGCGTCTTGGCCATCCCCCGGTCGATTGCTGCGGTGAGGCGGCGGCCGGCACACCGGGGGGAGGGGATTTAACCCTTGACAAAGGTGCAGACGTGCTCCCTATAGAAAGATTTTGGGAACCCCGGGCACCCTTGCTCTCCTGTCCCGGCTGTTCGAAACGGGATCACTGCAGGTCTCCTGCAATAATGACACCTACCCAAGATTTAGTTTGGAAGGTACAGCAGTACCTGCTTTGTATTACATATGTAGCAGAGGCCCATGCTGCTACTGGCATATGGTATATGGGCGAAGGATTTGAACCGGCTGCTCGCCGCGGCGTAGCGCCAACAGGCCCAACACCGATGCCCTTCCTGCCATGAACGTAACGGCTTATGGTATAGTCTATGATCAGCTTGCTATGTGCGGTCCTAACCCCAAAAGAACACGTGGGGTACCAAATGGGCTGATTGTGACAACGGTGGCTCGTAGGCTCCTGTCCAGCCAAGTCTTGTTTATATGCATGTGCTATGTTATGTAGGTAGGATTGCGTCTAAGTTAATAAATTGGCGTGCAACTCCAAGCTTGTCATCAAGATAAGCCGAGGCTTGCTTCTGATTTGGGACAAGCGTGAGATGTCAAAATAACTACTATGTATGTGCCCTAGCCTAGAGGCAAGTTCCCAGCGCTATCACACAGTGGCATCACCTGTGGAGACTTCGGTATTTGCAGCACCCACAAGCTGCATCAATTGCCTTGGGTACAGTAGGTACCTACATACATGCCAGAGACGTATATGAAAATAAAGTCACTATAGGTAAGTACTTTGGACGTGAGTAGACACATATGTGAATATATGTTGGTATCTTAGTAGTAATTATGTGGTATCAACATGGAAAGGTACGGTAAGTTATGCGTGCCTATACGATCGGCCAATCTGCAACAGTCAGTCTCCTGTCACCTTGCTTTACGTTACAGGTACGGTCTGCACGGAAGAACGAGTATGTCACTTGGATTCATACCGACCTGGGTGAGCAAAAGTACTCTTGGAGTCGGAAAGGAACCACAGCCATGTAAGCTTGGCGCTGCACACAATGGTCGAACAACCCTTGCCAAAGCCAGCCGGGACCTTGTCTACGAACCTAGCAGGAAAAAAAATTAAAATAAAAAAGCACACGTAAGTAGACTGGTATGGAGGTATATCTATAATGCTGTAACATGGTCTGTAGTATGTACATAGGCACCGGAAATATGCCGTATCAAGGGTAACCTGGTTGATTCCTGTGTCGATGGGGAATAAGTACTTACTTACTTACATAATAAGTACACCAGGTTCAGATGTGCAAGAGATGGAACTTGGAACATGGAACAAACTGAACAGCTGAAACTGGCCCCTAATTTCCCCTCTCTTTATAATCAAGACTATATTGAATAATATATCTGGCACAGATACCCTAGGTGTCGAAAACAATATGTGTGGTCTTGAATAGACGACTACAGCATACCTATCACATATTCAGGGGGTTAGTCACAGTTGGTGCAGGCTTTGTGGGATAACCCGAAGCACGGTCCGTGTCAAGGTTGCATGTAGTTCTAAGCCGGTAAGGTATACCCAGCCCAGCCTAGGAGGTGAGCAATACCAACCTATGTACGTACTGTATGTAGATAAGGAAGGAAAAGTTCCCGTCGGGGGGGGGGGGGCCACCGGGTGATCCCGCGTTGACGATCGGTTACTTTTTATAGCCCCCTCGCTTAACATACATAGTATATAGCTACTTTCTCTTTTCCATATACATGTGTGACCAGAGCTCCGGAGCCAAATACCTCGACGTTATAATTTTAGTTGCTACGCCAAACGTGTACAGTTCACCAGCCTGTTAGCTTACAAAGACTAATAACGTATCTTTTACCACGTGTTATTACTCTGACATTTACGCTACTCGACGCCACACAGCTAACAGTCCGTCCGCGTAGCACGCCATGGCTAAGGACCTATGTACGCAGGCAGGTAGTATATATCCATACGGGCCGGGTTTCCTAGTTAGAGGCTACCCAGGTAATAAGTATATACTTTCAGCCCTGCTCAGACTCTGATGATGCTACAATCTTGGAATCGGAGCCATGAACGAGGGAAACGGGGCGTAGAAGCCCCGAACACAGTGATAAATATTATTAACAACCTCGAAACTCACCTATTATCAGACTAATGTATACCTATGGAGGCATGATAATGTCTAAAATTGTGGCGTGCCTGTGGCGTACCGGGCAGGGATAGAATAGCCTATTGTTGCGTAGTCGTACTTCTCAGCTTTGCTGTTCCTTAACAAGTTCTAAACTTACAACAGGGTCTTTCCATCTGGCCCCCTCTACTGCTATGTAATAGTCCTTATCTATGCTACATGCATCGTATAATGTAAGGGTAAATACAAGAGTTGCCTACGACTACATAGTAGTTGGGCCTATGGGAAAGCAAGATACAATCAAGTTCATGGTTACTATCCGAGCATAACATGCGCTGACAAAGCACGTAGACGATAGCATGAACTTGGTTTGACCACTGCACGCCATTTGTCCACTTCTTTTGATCCATTTAATAGCACCGACGTGCACTATCACCTTACTAGATAACAACACTGCCTATTAACTCTAGAAAACATGTATTGCCCTACCGATAACGCCATGCTCATGCAAATTGCCGGACAGCTTCCCCGGCTTCCACATCACTAGCTCAGTTGTGCCACTCCGCGGCGTAGGTCTTCTTCATATGTCCAAGATGCTCTGTCCTACCACTACCTAGGGAGGTACTGAACCGCCCCGGCTTAGCGTATGAGCTTGGGTTTACCATTCTCCGGCCCTCCCGGGGGCCCTGTTGAGTAGGAACAGTACTTGTCCTTGATAGCAACGACCTGATAAGTGCCCTCAAGGCTCGCCATGATCGTCTTACTATACTCGTTGCTTACTTCATGTCTGGTCTCGATCACGTGGCTCTTCTGTCCTTTCTTGGCGTTGGTACTACGCGTATATGTGAACTCGAAGGGGGGTGTGCCTTCGAAGTCGAACACAATCTCAACCTCACTTCCTTCATGGATATCGACCTGCATCACCCGGCCTTTACTGACCCGGACAGCCGGCATGGGATGAATTTCCCGAGTGAGATTCACAGCAGCGCGGCACTCGCTAGCCTTATCACTGATACTTGTAATCGTAAACTCGCCTGGAGACTCGGCCACACGACGAAAGTTAGTCGTCTGTGACTTAGCCTTCATTCTCTTCCCGCCAAACGTGTACTGGATCTCGAAAGGAGGTGTTCCTGATAGAGTGTACCCGATACGCTCTCCCACACAGTAATCCATTCTTTGCTCTAGAGGATGAATCGCAGGTGAGTCGTAGAGTTGGAAGATCACGACGGACCCATCAACATTGGTTTCGAGCTGGCACCCACGATCGTCACGCACCTTACGTATCCGGATCTGCTGGGCGCCCAACTTCAAGTACTGTCGAGGAATGCGGATATCGTAGTTGTTAGATGGAATATTCGGTATCCTGTATATCTCGGGGTAGTTTCCGGAGTTATGCTTGATCTCCAGCTCAAGATAAAACGGCGCCTTGCCCTCCAGCTTGACGGGTATAGGCTGATCAACCTCATCCGACATACAAGACTTGAACGTCTGCCCAGGCTTGAGGAACGATGCTGATGGCTTGGGGTTGACAACCTGTTCCAGAGTGAGATATTGTGACTGTCTCTTGTCATTGTTATAGAGATTGTCAGACAAGGCCGAAAAGGTGTATGTGTAGACACCAGCTTTCGCTGTATCCATCTGAATCGAGGCCTTGCCCAACACAGCATCGAACTCTCTGCGAGCAACCGATACTGATCCAGTCCTAGGCTTTGAACGAACTTCATATTGGACATGGAAAGGGGGAGATCCTGTGGAATATTAGCGTAGTTCTTGCGTGGGGGTGGCTGACACTGAAGGTTACCTCGAAGAGCCACTTCAAACCCATCGACATCTCCTTCACATATATCCTTCTTGATAAACTTGTGCTCTTCATCTGTAGCACGGATCGAGTCGGTTGGGACTAGGGACATCTCAGGGCGGGGGAACCACTTTACATCGAACAAGTTCCCCTTCGGATCAACGGTGCCCGGACATAGATTATCCGTCACATCGGTGATCTCGTATGTCCCCTGTTGTGTTGCCTCGATGAAGTCATTTCCAGATCGAGCGACACGAATCTGTGGGCCGGCGCTGCTGTTCAAATTACGGTATGATACTTTCCAAGGTCCGTCTCCCGAGAGCTTTAGGGGCAAGTTGACACGAGCCGATTCGACTACCGTGGTAGACCTCTTGTTTTCCAGCAAACCAAACGCAGCGCGTGGCTTTTGGCGGCGAACAGATATCTTGACACTGTCCCCGAGGAACACCTTGCAACCTGATTTGTCCTGGATACTCTTCAAAGAAAGAGTGTAATCGCCCCCAACAGCAAACGGAGCTGTCTCGATTGTGAATCTGTTGTCAGATATGTCGCTTGCTTTTCCGGCTTTCCGTTTCCCGTCATGGACCAATTCCCATTCCAAGTTGAAGGGCTTATCGCCAAGCAACCCAACGTTGAACTTCAGAGGCTGGTCGAGACAAGCGTGATAAACGTCTGAAGGAACTGTACCATGGTCGAAGAATGCCGTGGCGGCGGGCTTGACATGCTGCTCCATGTGGAACTCGTCTGTAAGCGGGAGCGATACTGTGTAAACGCTATCCTGGAGTTTCCTAAACCGGTATTCATAATAGCCCTCGTTCTGCGGCACAAGGTCGAGCTGGTGCCGGAGTCCGTCGATCTTAACTCGCTCCTGCCGAGGCATTCCGTCTCTGATAACGTCGTAGTACACGATGAACGGAGGCGACCCGACCAGGTCCATGTTGACGCGTAAACCGATTGGATTGCCGGCACACTTATCGGGTATCGCCTCTGCCTGCACGGCCAACGTGGGCTCTAGAGGATTTAGCAGCAGACACGAAGATGGCTCCTCAATTTCGCCCTCACACGAGTCAAACGACACAGATTTCAACGTGTATAGTCCGGGTTCCGAAATCTGAGGTCTCAGGCCTATAAATGGAGTGCTGTATGACTCGACCTCGACAACGTCGCCGTGGTCACCGTTCTTACTTAGAGTATCGATGGGCGAGAAGTGCCAAGTCAAAGTGTAAGGGAGTTTGTCGTTAGCATCGCTAGACGGGTCGATGCGGATAGGGAGGTGCGTGAATGTTCCTTTGGCGACCTTAATGGGATTGCGAAGATCGCACCCCACAAGCGTAGCACGCGGTCGTTTTCTGACCACAAAATTCTGATACAAGTCCTTAGGCGTTGGCTTTGGATCCTGTTCCTCTGCCTGCTCGTAAGATACCTTATTTCCAAATGCATCATGCACCTGATCTACAGAGTAGCGCCATTCACCATTGAGATTCATCGACTCATTGAGTCCCACAGGAACCTTTTGAGGTCGAGCCCACGTGAAGTCCGGGTCATCATCTAATATGAGATTTGTTGAAGATTGGGAGCTGACCAGAGGAGATGTAAAGCCATCGGGTTGAAGACTTTGGAAATGGAAGCTGTGGTCCTTCCCATTTATAGTCCGGCTGTAGTATATCTTCAGTGGCGGGGTACCTTCCACTTCTAGCGACAGGTTAGATAATTCGCCTTGACACCTCGTGGATGAGGCAGCCTTGCGGACGCGTGCCTTGGGACAAGGTACGATGTAAGTGGGGTGCGTGAGCCTTTGGACTTCCAGCTTGTATTCGTCCAGGACTTTGTTCAAGCGGTATGCACCAGGTTTCTTCAGATTCAAGTCGTACTTATAGGTCGTCACTAAGCCATCTTCCATGCTGGAGGTCGAAATCTTGCCGATCTCTTTGATTTCCCTACGGCTGAGCTTGACTATCTCTTGAGCGTTGGTTTCGAGATCAAAGCGTGTAAGTTCGACTTCAATGGGCACCGTGGCGTTAAAGTAAAGAGGGACAGTGGCTACTGGTTGACTGGGACCGAGGCAGTAGGGATGTCGCTCAGGATTTAAGAGAGCGGAACTAAGCAGGATCAGTCAGTAGTACATAGACAGAGTAGTGATTAAGCTAGGAAGCTACTTACCCTTCGGGCAGGATGTTGATAATCTGCTTGCCCATGATCAGAGATGAATTGTGAATGATGCTGGAAACCTTGACATTGTGCTCGGAGATGGCCAATTCCTTGTCGTAGAATATTTTGAGCATTGCCAGTAGCCCGCCCTGGAATGGTAGGGGTATGTTGTACATGAGCCACCAGTCCCAGATAACAGCAAAAAGGAAGGCAACCAGAACAAACTCTGACGATAGCTCTAGCCATGGTATCCTCAAATGGGGGAGCGAGAAAAGATAAATGGCATCTATGAATGCCCATTTGAAAAAGTAGGTGGCGTGAGCACCATTATCCTGAACCTGAAGATAGTCGTAGAGACGCCATGCTAGAAGCGCAACGTATATAGCACAGGCGTAAAAGCGTTGGGTCGGCGCGTCGATTAAGGTAAGGGGGATTAAAGGCTGACTATCGGGAGTAGCAGTAGCTGGCGTAGCATTCGCAGGAGCCAGGGGCAAGGCGTTTTTGCGAGCAGCATTGTTGGGACCTGGATCAGGACTAGGTGCTGGTGCTGGTGCTGGTGCTGGTGCGGGAGCTTGTTGTCCGCCACGCCCAGCTGGTGTGAGTGGAAAACCGCCTACGCGGCCACGCGGCGTTGCGAGACTCATGGCATTCCGTGAGGGTTATGGTGCCGGCACGAGAGCATCAAGACTAGCAGCACGGCTGGCGGTTTCGTAGACGACAGCCACCAGTTCACCTTGGCCAGCAATTAAAACAAACAGAGTGGATCTGGGAGCCTGTTAAAGCGCTTGACGGAGCTGTATCGAAAATCAGCTTTGTACCATCAGCGCCAGCGCAGTGTCGAGAAATGGCGATTCTAGTTGAGGCGGGCGGAGGTTTTGGTGCTTGTTGATATGGAAATTTTGATCGATATACAGCATATAGTACACAAATAATATTGTTAGACAGGTAGCTCAGCAATTCACGTCGCGGCGCGTCTAGTGTCCAATAAAAGTGGAAGCCAAAGAGAATTGTGGAGTCAGATGGCAACTGCCATCCTTGCCTTATCGAATTTCCGACACAGGCTGGAGCCTTGTAACCCTCGACCCTGCCAACGGTTCACCCCCACTAAAGCCTAAGCTTTGTCGGCTCAAGCCAGGATTCAATACCTACCTAAGTACATATGTATCTAGGCTAGGTGCTACAAGTACAATAACAATGACGGTATCTAATGAATGAAAGCAGAAACCTCTATCGATCAAACACTTCCGCAACTTTGCATCCGCCCTACTGTGACAGTCTGCCAGAGAGGTTAGTTATAAGTGTGGAGTTGGGTTCGATTCCTAACAGCGCTAATGGTTTTCTGCGCTTCGCTTGCTTATTTCCTACATCTGTATGCAATAGCGGATTATGTCACTGAGAGGTACCTAGTAAGGACCCACTGCTAGTAACATCGGAAGCACCGAGTATTTGACAGACATCTATGCCGATAGGTGCCTACAGATTACCTACATACAGTACATGTTGCTCTAATCTTCTGAGTGCTCTTATGTCAAGGCGCAGTACTAGACATAGAGCCTTCTATTCAAACTTCTTCATTCCGATAAGACAAGCTTTCTGTCTTAAAGTATAACCATAGACATGTCCACATGAGGATATTTGGAGATGTATATCATACCGACCTTTGTTAGTTCTCTCCTGTCCTGTCTCGTCCCGTCCTAGACCACATATCTCTTACACAAGGCAGTTGCGAATAGAAACACGTCGGGGATTCAAGAGCCCATCAAGGGGAATAGACTATGGCTAATATGAAACAAGCTGTAGAATTCAAGGACTGTCGATATGAATATTTCGATACCTGCAGACGTTCGAATCATCTTTCTTTGTTGCCGCAGTTGTAACTTAAAGTATCTTAAACGTGCGCCTTGATCGTTTCCACATATACCTAGGTTAGGTAGGTGAGCAACACGACTCGAGCCGATCATGCATTCTGTTTCCACAGAGTCTCCAGATGAAACGTAGAGCAATTGCTGTCGGCTCTTTCACAATCCATCGACCTAAACATCTGCCCGAATATCTGCCTGAATATCTGTCTACCAGACGGTGCTGGTGGTAATATGTTGAGTCTAACATGGAAAGTCAAAGGGCCGGTCTCCCGTCTGCGGCATGTTAAATGATCGTTACCTCTACTACGTATGTAGGTAGTAAGTCCCCTATCCCAACCTCCCTATTTCTAGGTACGTACCTAACGTAATAAGTAGTTTCTATCTAACCATAGTGTGCAGGAACCTATATCAATTACCAACATAGATAAGGGGACTCGACAAGCCAAGAGATATTCTTAAATATCCAAAGATCAGGTGCCCTGGTACAACCCATATCTGGAGTGCCGGTATCTAGCATCTTCCTGATGACGAGATCTTTACCTCTTCTCCTGGTACTGCGTCGACTCTTACAACAAATCTTGTCGTTCGCATTCATAGCAACCTCTGGTAACGAATATGGCCACAACCACGCTGAAGCCAAATGATGTGCCAACGACAGCAAACGTCATGCGGCGATCTGGCAGAGCTAAAAAGGCGCCAAGAAAGTATGACGAGGAGTACATATTTCCATCCCAAACAAACGGGCAACAGACAGAAGTTCCTACTAGAACCAACCCCAAGCGAAGGGCGGCTGAAGCTGCTCTAGAAAATATCGAGCCGGAGGAGACTGCCGTTCTACAGGAACAAAATCTCGCCCGTATGGATATCGATGAGCGAAAGGAGTACCGTGGCTGGGTCCAGCTTGAATCTGAGCCGGCCTTCTTCAATGCGATGCTTCAGGATCTAAATGCCAAAGACCTCAAGGTACAGGAGGTATTCGGGTTAGACGAAACGATGCTAGCAGATCTTCCGTAAGTCCCGCCGCTGCTGGCATGGCATGTAAACAATACAAGCACAACTAATATATGACCAGCAAACCTGTCTACGGTCTCATTTTTCTTTACGAGTGGACTAATGAGGATGAATCCAATGAAGCCCGTCAGGAATGCCCAGAACATCTTTGGTTTGGCAACCAAGTATGTCGTTTTTGACCTGCCCCTGTTCTCTTGTTCGATCAAGGCTGACTAGGGATAGACTACTGCTAATGCCTGTGCTACCGTTGCCTTGATGAACATCATTATGAATGCCCATGGCGTCAGGCTCGGCCCTGAGTTAGAGGCGTTTAGGGACATAACTAAGGGGCTTTCTCCGCCACATCGCGGTCATGCTCTGAACACCAATGATTTCATACGCGCTATACACAACTCTGTTGCTCGGTATGTTCTATTACTTCTCTAGCTGTTTACTCACTGGCCTATCTCCCTACCCCCTACCCCCTATCTATATATTTGTTTATCTTACCCTTACTGACTTTTGGCCCGGCAGTCGCAACGACCTCCTTTCCGAAGACCTGTTACTTGAAAACAAGTACCGAGAATCCTTCAAGAAAAAGAAGCCGGCAAAGAGGAAGCGGCTTTCTAAGCCCAGTAAGAAGGATTATGAGTCTGGCACTTATCATTACATCGCATTCGTGCCCGTCGACGGACAAGTATGGGAGCTCGACGGGCTTGAAAGCAAACCACTGTGTCTCGGTAAGTTCATTTCTACCCCAGCCCCGCGCCCTTTCTTTCTATCTTCCATTTTTAATTTTAAAAAAAAATTTTCCTACTCTTTTTACGAACGGGGCACCTGTAACTCCTTACTCACTCACCGATTTACCGACCAGGAGAATATACAGAGGAGGCACCAGATTCCTGGCTAAACATCGCCAGTAGCGCCATCCAGAAGCGCATGGCGCAGCAAGACAACGAATACCTGTCCTTCAACCTTCTCGCGGCGTGCCAGTCACCCTTGGTTACGATATCGCGGAATCTGGCGACCAGTCTGGCGACGTTTAAGGCACTCGACGACGTGGTTCGCGGCAACGAGTCATGGGACAACGTGCGGCGCTCTCCGTGGGAGGAGAAATTCACTGACGAATACCTCCTCCCTCGCTTCGGCCTGACGCGCTCGCACATCCTCTCGGAATTCGCGCCGCGCAGTTCGTTCGAGAGCCAGGTCAGCGACGCCAGCTTTAACCTCGCGGCCGCGCAGCGCCTGGCCGACGAGCTCCGCGCCGAACAGGACGCCCTCGACGCCCGGTACGCGGCCGAGGTCGCCACGGTTGACGAGGCCGTCGAGATGATCAGGGGTCGCCAGCGCGATTACACGCCTGCTGTACACGAATGGGTGCGCATCCTGGCTGAGAAGGGCGTCTTGAGGGAACTGATTCACGAGATGGACTTGGCTTCTGCTCCCTAGGAAGAAGGATTCGTTGAGAAAAGCCCGTTGGATTTGGCTCCTGCTTCCTAGGAAGAAGAATTCATTGAGATAAAGCTCGTCGGACACGTCCCATACCGTACTTCGACAGATAGTCATCTACCTAGGTAGCTACCGCAGTTTTGATTTAATTACTTCCATTACTATCGTTCTTATTCCTCCGTAGTTTGGTACATTGAACCCGTGAATTCTTACTCGTGAGCTCGGGATCGGTTTCCAATTCCGGGTCCCATCTATGGAACCCTAATCAACATATATGGTGCTTAGGAGCTCAAGTCCAGGTTCAAGTCTGAGATTCGTAGTATTCATTGCAGCAAACGCACTTGTTATAGACGAACAAGAAGGCTTGACGGAGACGAAATGGTCGTCTGTTTCTCTAATGCGCATCTATTTCTCATTGGCACGTTCCACCAACATAACCTCTCATTACAGCTCTTGCTCGTTATTGATATTCGCTCTCGGTTGTTCCCCTTTGGTGACAATGACGCATGTAACCCATTAACCGACTACTAAAAAACATCTAATTCTCAGTATTTATCACACATGACTAACACTACCCCACCCGCTCTGTCACGACCCGCCCACCAGCGTACAAGGCTCAGGAGCAAGACGGGTATGGCTCCTCTACTTTCCTCAAGGCTTCGGCACATGTAGCGTCTTGCTGCACATCAAACATCCGTGGATGACAAAGAGGAAGACGACAGGGTGGACCTCGAAAGCCGACCCGGCAAACCAAACGCCGCCGGGTATGTCACCCAGGATACGGTCGTGTGAGACCCACCACGCCATTAGCGCATCAAGGCCTAGTGTCGTAGGGATGGGCGTGCCTTCGAAGTAGTTCGCTTTTCCGGTAGCGTCCTTGGGGATGTTGGCCGCTGTCACGTTGAAACGGGCTAGACGAGTGAGCCCGCACAATACGAAGACAGTGAGGAGAACGTGGTCGAGTGATGTGCGTAGACCGATACTGAAGGCCACGCAAGCCGGCGCCAGACCGAAGGAAATCTATAGCGTGGATGCAGTTAGGAATCACCATCTATCAACTGAAGACCCAGCCCCTCTGGAGTCGGAGTGGACTTCTCAAACACGTACCAGGTCCGCTAATGAATCAAGCTCCTGCCCCATCATGCTGCTCTTCTTGCGCCACCGTGCTACGCGTCCGTCCATAAAATCGAAGAATAGACCGAAAGGAAGGAAGGCAAGAGCAAGGTACAGGTTGCTCTTATCTGTTGGATCGCCGAGACAGTACCGCAACGAGGAGAAGACAGACATAATGCCACAGAATCCTGCGTGAAAGCCAAAGTCAGTCAGTCATCGACCTGTGAAGGAGACAGTGGTCACCATGGCAAGTGACATACCGTTTAGTTCAGTTATGTAGTCTGCCATGTGAAGTGCCTTAAGAAGGGAAAAGTGGCCGGTCGGAGAGGCAAGGAGATCCTTTTGCTTGTCATATGCTGTGCTAGCGAATTAGCAAGTGCCTCCCAATGGTATCCTATGTTCATATATATCGAGCGAATAACCTCGAGAGCTAGCCTGAAAATAATTTGCAGTGACCGCCAGACGATAAGACTGGTAGCCACCATACTGGCGCGCCACCGCCGACAAGGTGAGTACCGCCCCTATAGAGGGCTTATAGGGGGACTGGAAATCCACGTACATGGTTCGCTTGCAATCGCCGCTTTGCTCGGCCCGCCATTGTTTGAAGTACTGGTTCGTTTCGACATTGTAGACGGTAGTCTATCTATTGGACCCGATCTCGATGGCCTAACCGGGTGGGAAACTGGGTGGTGACTCGGTTGGTTTGTTTCTCAGAGACCCCGCGGAGTTCAGTTACTCGAAAATCCACTGCTTATATTGTGCTGCTCTCGACTGATCCCTTTTTATTACTTTACTCTACGCTCTTGTCTACCATGTATAATGACAATGACGCCTTTTTGATCCTTCCGAGGAGAATTTAGATTTGGAAAGGGGCGGCCGTGTGTTTTCTTATCGTCAATCGATCGGCTGATTCAATGGAGGCCCGATAGAAAAGGTGACAGGAGGGGAAGTCTGCTTGCAAGACGATCGACCAAGCTCCGGCTGTTAATATGATCAGTCCAGAGTCGAATCAAGGTGAATCACTCAATCGCTTAGCTCGAGTTGCGAAGAATACAGAAATTTTAAGTGGTCAGGAGTCAGAGAAGTTTGTTGCGGCCGACTTGGATTGATTGTATTTATATACAAGTAAAACAAGTAAAACAAGCGTGAACTGCCTGACCTAAGGCAAGGTACGTCAACAGCAAGGTCTTTGGCACTTGATGAAGTCATTTCCGTGGTTGGCACTGGTTGCACGGTTTGCCTGCTTTAGCCGTATTAGGTCAAGCGCTGGCTGACGTGTTTCGCTTATCGTCTATCTGCCCCTCTAGCCGCCTTAAATACATATAGCACTGTACCTACATATTATACTGGTATCGTGGTGCCAATGTGCGTGTGGTAGACGCCGTATACCATCAAATGCTGTCACGGTCTTATTTCTTTTCAAGCCCTGCCAGGCAGTACCTAACCTATATGTAAGTGGGTATGTAAGGCTAGAAAGCTCCAACGTTATTTCCACATGGGCGTAGGTATGTTGTATGACGGATGGTCTGTTCGACCGACTTCCTATGTACAGTGTTGCTATAAGGCCAGACAATATGGCAAAATTACCGCCAAGTACCTGGACTGGTACCTCCTAGACCCCTTGTAAACGCCAAAATTCTCATGCTTTTTCTCCTATGCTAATGCTCATGTTCCAGATGTCCTCCTCCCAACCTGGGGGTATCCCATACGTGAAATTTCCTTGATAATTCCAATCATGAACCCAACCAAGGACTTGACTCTAGTACACTGAGGGTGGTGACACTTCTGCTAATCTTGGGTGATTAAGATGATGGAGATTTAACCTTGGCCTCAAATCTTTCCTATCGAGTGATAAGGACAGAGAAGCGGTCAAGCCAGTCACCGCATGTTCCTGATACACCGCAGACTTTGAAACCGCCGGGCACGAACAAAGTATGCCTTCAAACAATTGTCAGTGAGAGTACCATTTCGCGTTCGTAAGAAGGAAGAGAACCTACGGTATTCCACCGTACAGTTTGCCATAGATTCTTGACTTTCGCCCAGTGGACGTGATGATCTGGATGGCATCAATCCAATCGCCGGCTCGAACAACGAATCCTGTAATGACTTCGGCGCTGAATACATCTGGTTCGAAATTAGCGAAGCCTGATTCGTGACCTGAAATCTTGGGAGATTAATAACTTACTCAACATGAACTTCTCCCCGCGTGTCTTGTCGCTCCGCTTACCCAAGATCTGGCTGGACCCGTCGTCGTAATGGAACTCGAGCCCATCAACGGCATGGTCGTGATAGACCGTGACACCAGTCATGATGCGATTGATATGTGTTGCGGCTGAATTGAAGATGACATCCTGGAGCTCGCTACCTTTCGACTGGGCTCGCCCCACCTTGGTGCTTCGGAAGGCAAGCTTGCTCAAAGGCCCAGGGCTAGACGGCATCTTGATGGACGACTTCGCACACTGGTGATGGAAATCATCTATCACCAGTTCACCTCCGGCTATGGATCGGACGATGATCTTCAGTTTAGAACGGCGCTTATTCTCAGGAAGATGCTTCGAGAGATCATCCCTGGTCAAGACTACTTCGCGCTGTAGGCGCATATCTCGAGGGTGCTCGATCCAGGTATGGCAGACTTCGTCATCTTCGGCAAAGATCTCTGTGCATAGCAATCCAGATTTCGCTATTACCAGCATCTTATCGTCCTCTAAGCTCCATCCGTAAACTGTAGCATCCCAGAACGGACGTCTGTCGTTGGGCGCCAGGAACATTGGATGGAATCTAAATCGTATGAAATCCAGCTTGTGCCAGGTCGGTTCTTCGTGTGGCTGAACAAGTCCGCCTTTCGTCTTGGTACGTGTGGAATACGCCTTTCTCTGAACGAATGTACGGTGCAGCGTGAGGAATTCTCCAGCCATTACGCCGCTCTCTTGATGAGGGCATCCCAGCAAATGGCCCACTTCATGGAGATGAGCGCCTATACCAAGAACGGCCGTCTCCCACGAAGACCCTGCTTCGTTCGCGACGAATTCGCCGTCAGTCTGCGTACAGTCGCTAAACGCTGGGAGGACCTCGCAAATAGTCGAGGGATAGCTGTGAAGACAATGCGAGCCGAACATTGCCAGGTGAAGATCATCACCAACTCTACCTCCGAACGTTGCATGGCCGCGAACAACCTTTTCCTTCGGGTCCCAGTGCGAGTCTAGGATAAGAGCGGCAACATGTTGCTTCTGACCTGGCTTCATGCAAAAATAGTCCCGTATGGCAGCAGCTGTGATGTCCAGGAGCTCGTTCGCATCTGCAGCATTGCGGATCTCGGCAACAGTCTTCTCCGTCCGAATCACGTGTACTCGGGCTTCAGATCGCATCGGATTGTCGAGCAAGTCGTTCTTGTGCATAATACTTGTTGTCCATTCTTCGTCAAAGCGGAATGTACGTCTTTCGAACCCTTGTCTTCCCATCTGTTCGGCCATGAACGATTGCCATAAATACGCAGCGGTGCGGAATTTCCGGACTGCCACATCCAGATCATTACCCTCTCTCTTGACACGCGCAGGGGTAGAATCAAAAGTGCCAGGCGAGTCTTTGCCAACCACGATAGCAAGCTGTAGGGGAGGTGCTGTTTTCGGTTCAATCATTTGAATCCGGAGGCTCGAAATATTGCCTGGGGAGACCGAAGAGCCTGGCCCCCGAAATTCGAACTCGACCAAATTCGGCCCCGGCAATAAGTAGACAATAGCTTTGAATCTTCCGCCCAGGACCGGCCAGTGCGTTGTTGGGAAAGCATAGTCAGGACGCGACACAACTAGAGTACCATGTCTGGAAGGGGCTGGCTCGGCTTCGTTGCCGATGACGCCAACTACCAGCAAAATCTTTTGGTGGACCTATCTGACCGTCAGTGAAACATCGGGGATGTGATTGCAGCAGACGAGCGACTCTAGGCCAGCATGAAACTATGGATCTTGGCGTGGGCGCGTTGGACGAGCCTCACCAGCATTCCAAGGATTAGATAGAAGGTTTGCGACATACCGTGGTCCTATTTCGAATATTGGTTATCCGCGGTGTATACTGTGACAAGGGTTCCTGGCCTTTCGGCTGCTGGTCTTGCGGTTGAACCTGTTCAAGCTTAGTTGAGCGGGGATCAGAGGCAACACTCTCCACAAAGCTCTCTGCCAGACTGTATCTCTTGGTATTGGAATCAGGCGGTGGTCTCGTCTCCGCGTGGAATTGGGTATGTAGGGCTGGGTCGGACTCGTTCGATATGGAAGGGGGTGTAATAGATCCTACTGATGATATCTCTTGGCTCGAAGCTTGCTCGTCGTTACTCGACGTGTCTGTCGACCGGCTTGTCCTAAAGCTCGCCCGCGAAAGTCTTCGTAAATCCTTGAGGCTAAATTTCGGTGCCATGGCGGGCTTATGACAGCGGTACCGGGCTGATTGGAGAGAGGGAGAGAAACGGGGAATTGAGAGAATAGAAGCTAATAGCTCCAGTGAAGCTGTGTAACCAGAGAAACACAACGAGTTGACAAGTCAATGCACTAGCCACCCGGGTAGCGGCTCGATATGCGGTTGCAAAAAGGAGGAAGAAACACAGCGCCGGGCGGAGGTGTTTGTTGTGTCTTCTCCGTGACAGGTTGTAGAACCAGAGGGAACCGAGACCCTCTTCTAATTACCCCTCGTCCCTCAACATCGACCCCTCGTCATTGAGTAGGCAGTTGTTGTAGAGATTAAAATAGGCCCCAGTTGTGCGGCTTGACTGCGCGGCTGAGTCCCACAAGATTTTGATTTCGAAGCAAGAGCAGCAAGAAGTGCAGCAAGAGACGTGGCAAAGAAACGCGGCTCGGTAGTGTGGCTCGTCAGACGCAATTGTAGGCCGATACAAGCTTTATAAATCCTCAACCTCCAAGAAGCCGTGCAGGTGTAAACGAGCGACTGATAAAGAAGGAGTAGGATACAACCTGTTCGTCAAGGATGCGTAGGTAGGCAGATTAGCTGAGCAAGCAGCTGTCAGACGATGGAGGTATCTATCAACCGAGATTTATTCATTAACATTATGTATTCTGGGCCAGCTTTGTGGCTCAGCTGAATGAGCAATGCTAGGAAGAAGCCCAAGGACTAAGGAGAGAGGCAGGAAAGAGACGGAAAGAGAGAAGGGGGAGGAGAGACAATGATGGTGACAGGGTGAATGTTTGTTTAAACTGAAAATCTAAGCATGGAGGAGGCTGGCTTGATCTATCGGCCAACACATACAGTAAAACCGCCTACTTTACATACCTACCTACCTAGGATATACTTAGAATATCACTTGGTAGCCACCGTAAACACCCAGCAGGAGTATCCAGTTGCCGTTTAAGCAGCAGCCAGGACAGACAGGCACCTCCTATATGGGAAAGTCTGGGAAGTTGGTCAGGAGCTCAAGCAAGACGGGATGACCGGGGTGATTTTGGATTGTGGGTCCGTCGATCTCTGATGGCGTTGTAAGCTTGGAATACGGGTAGTGACATGGGGCAGAGTGCTACCTAGGTAGGTACCGCATCAGCATCTGCATCTGCACACGCATTAACGGATCTTTCATTACGGGCATACCCTTGCTCTGAGCATGTTGACCCATGCTTTCCTTGGGGATCGAATTGATACAACGTAATCACTTACCTAGGTAGGTACTTATTATGATAACAGCATCGCATGTAAGCACTCAGCTTCTGTATGTACATAGATAAACATGTGTGTAAAGATTGTACAGATCGTACAGTGTGTGCGCCTTCAAGCTATAAACGGACTTACATAAGGTACCTATCTCTCTATATACCTTGGTATGTACCAGCAATAGCTTAGAAGAAACTGCATGTAAGTATACAGTATTATGACATCCTAACAGTGATTGAACAATTGCTCTTGAAAATGGTAATTTGCCGACTCGGCCCACATTCTTATCCCATCCTCTAGATCTACAGATGTACAGAGTGGATAAAGGCCGAGATAGCTTGGCCTGCCAAGATTGAAAGGGCTTAAACAGTCGGTTGATGACGTCTTCACACCTTAACTTGATACATAGTGCAATCCAACGTTGGTGGGTTCCACCATATATTCCACAGTAGGCAATTTCCTATTTCATGATACGATCATGACTTTCCTCCAAGATACGGATCGGAGCGGAGCCATAGCGGCCAGACTTTTCTTTTGGCCGGGCAAGCATATGCAGGTTTTAGCACCATCAATTATCTCCTCAGGAATAGTTGTCTGTCAGACTGTTTCGGTCTGACAAAATATTACCGGTCCGACAAACCTGGAAGCATGAACTTGAACAGTGTGCGCACACTGGAGGTAGCTGAGTCGAGCCGCTCTATCACTTTGCGCAAATCGAGTTTCTAGGTACTAGTATTGGTGCTTACCTCAGGTTAGGTATGTTTAGCCTTTGAAACAAGCTGCAATAAACCTCTAAGACTAGAAAACTACAATAGAGTTTGTTGTCGCCCCCTTACTAAATTTGCTTTGGAATATATAAAAAGAAATTTTTGTTTCATATAGGTAGGTATGTGTAATTAACTTGAGGTAAGCTATTAAAGTGTAGTTGCCCGTTGATAGATATTGATTGTATTTTAGGTGAGAAAGTTGAACGGTCTGGGCAAAAACCAGCTGCAGATACCGACCTGTGAGCATTGTCTGGGATCGAGCCTGCGCGCCTAACCTTTCCATTTTACCTACCACAGCTTCCACCTCTTGTAGGTACCTCTTTGCTACCTATCTCCCCCAAACCTCTGACACTGCACTTGTAGGCAAAACACAAAAGACAGTAGCGACCTAATACTGCCTACCTAGGTAGAAGTGTAGTGTGAGCTTATCTATACATGCGCCGAGCACCAAAGATCCTTACTTTAAGGCGTAAAAGACATAATACACAGAGGCGAGCTACAAGGCACAACATACTCTGTAGGATATATACAGCAGCACAGAGTAAATATTGTCGAGATAAATGCATACCTGCATACGTACCTACCTAAGGTACCTGTATTGTTTGGGAACGATACCATAAGCTCCGGAGAGCCGGGCACTGCCTTAGCCTATAAAATGTTAATAATAGGAATGGGCCACTTATACTGCTGTTGGGTGATCAATTAATGATGACAATTGGTGGAGCGGCTGGTTGTCATAGGAATGAGAAGTCAGCCCTTGATAGGCTAGTGGCTTGCCAAAGGTGCCTATTGTACCTCCCTAGGAGCTGAGGTCGACCACCTAAAGTACTTACCTTAGTTACCTGCAAACACTTGGGGCATTAGCACTCCTTCCAAAGGTCGTGCACAGGCGGGAGTGAAGTACATCTGACAAAACCTCTTCCTCCTCCCTCGGCAGGTCATGACAAACAACCACAACTCGGACGATCAGGTATCCAGGTACTATTCTGCCGCCCTTCCACTCCTTCTATAGACGCTTTGTATGTTAGGTATTACAGAGAAAGATAATCGTCCTCGCTCGTTCTTATACCCAGACCAGAGAAGAAAAATTCACAGGTCGACCGACCAACCAAAGTGCTTGGTAGTTCACCAACCAAACCAATCGGCCCCCTCGCTAACACAACAAGCGCCGGACCGCCAGATCGACCCAATCAGTTCCTACACGGCCTTTAATAGATTTCTGACAGTCTTTTTCTGATTACCACTCGAACGCTGCTCGCTGGCCAGGAGAAGATCCAGAGACCGCCTCCTGTCCAAGCAAATACACATACGGACACATAAGCATACCGAAAAATGTCGTCGCCGTTGAAGAAGCAACCAGAGGCTGTTGCAGATAAAGTGCTCAAGAGAGTTGAAGTGAGCAAGGTATGTTGTTGCTGTTCCTATTATCATTGGAGAATGAACGAATGATAGGATAACGCAAAGCTAAACAATTCCTTCTCCAATTCGCAGATTGCGCGCAGACTGCAAGGTCGTTTGGCTTTGGCTACATTTAAAACGAGACATGGCTGGGAAGACTTGACGCTCGACACAATAGAACCGAAGATCGAGGAGGAACGACGGCGGCGCATCTGTGACGGTGACGTCCTATCCGATTCATCATCCAGCACATCCGAGCTTCCTTACCCGACAAGAACACTCATGAGCTCGCCTCTCAAGGCGCCCCTATTTTCCGACGCAATTACATCAAGCAATGGCAGCTCAGGGCATCGCAAACGCACTTACACAGCTTCCTTTGATATGACCATGTCAAGCCCGGCCAAGCGTTTCCGATCGTCGCCGACCCCTCATCATAAATCATTCCATAACTCAACCCACAGCTCATGGAGGAAGAATCATCAGCTGATACAATCATCCCCAATTAAGCCACGGAGACAACATTTCACAACCTCTAACGGTCCTGACGTCTCCTTCTTTCAGGGCACTCGCAGGCCGTCGGTGGACCTTACAACAACACCTAACTTTGCCGCTCCTGACGACGAAGATGACCTTTTACCCCTTCACTCTTTCCAGATGGATCCTCACCAATCCTCCCCGCCTCGCACACCACCCATGCGCCCCCGTAGCGTCAATATCCGTCGAGGAAAGGACGCAAAAACTGCGCTGAACGAAAAGTCCGAGGAGGGGGCGGACCTGTTGATGTATCTGGCCACTTCGCCTTCCCCGGCCATGTCCAAGTCCCGCATGGAACCGCCATCCACACCACCACAACGGAGAGACATGGCATTGCCTTCGTCCATGATGACAACACCTGGTGGTGGTAACTTTTTCCCTAGCACACCAGGGCAGCCTTTCGATTTCGCCGACTTTGTCAATATCACGCCGAGCCCTGCGCAGAAACCGTGGAAGACGCCATTAGCACTTACCTCGGTCAAAACACCAACGGCAAAGACGCCACTTAGCCTAGCTCGACGGAAACTCACATTTGACGAACCCACATTATGATTAATCCACGGGTCATGTTTACGAATCGAGTACCTAGTTTTCATCTTCGCACACTGTAACCGCTTCTTCACCCATTCATCGCACTCCTCATCACACCAGCCTTGTCATGCGCGTGTTGAAGGCGATGCTTGTCCTTGGCCTGCCCATCGCCGCCATACTAATTCACTAAACTACACAAATTTCATTATGTCTCGGGTCAATTTTAGCACATTCAGGGGATCAAGTGGACCGAGTATAACTACGGCTACGGTCAACGCCCCAGTGGTTTTAAGAAAGGAAGAGGCGTGTGGCATGGCGTTCGATTGATTACAGGCCGTTGTGTTTCATTTCCATCCCTTGTGTTTTCTCCTTTTCATCTTTTTCTTTACAGTATGATATCTTACGACCCGTACGGCGTCGAGTCACCCACGTCCGCATCTAAGAGCAGCCTCAATTATGTTATTCTGTGAGACGGAAAGTGTTATTTCCACCCGGACCAGGCACGAGTAGTGAACACAGGAAGAGCCAGTTGTCGTTCATTACAGCACAGAGACAGCTCATCGTGGTGGCCTCGATGATGCCATTGGATGCTATTCACCCATTCGAGTGTACCTAGCTACATGAATAATCAAGCAAGAACACATGTATAACTGAGATCGAGATAAGAATAGTGCCATAATTCTGTATGCGGTGGAGGGGGTTGCCTTCATTTGTCAATTTGGGACCAAAAGTTGGACCAGCCACTCTACACGGTCATGTAATTTAGACGCCCAGCCCACGCGACGCGGGCGCGTATCACGCGAATTTTCGTGTTAGGATCATCCGGGCCCCGACCAATCAACTGGTTCGCAATTTAGATAAGTCCTGGGCTAGCTACCCCTCTTTCCAGCTTCGCAGGGATACCAGGTACCTACCACGTACTGTGTGATGCGCTTATCTGTGATGTCGCTGCTACCATCCATTAAGTTATGTACATAACTGTTTGTAGGTACTGAACCCAACTGACCTTGTGTACTGCTGTACTGCTGTACTGCCATCCTACCTAAAGGTGCACGCTCACCGAGAAGCCACACTTCTCGGGGTGAAGATATCGATTAGGCTTAGGTATGTGTAATAAGTAAAGTGAGTTTGTCGGTTGAGGTTGTATGAATGTGACTGTGCATGCCCTCTTCGCGGCCGGATACAGTTGATTTGACACGGAAATCCACTATAGGAGGGATCGTAGGTAGGTTAATTGTAGGGTACCTAGGTTAAGCTTCGTGGATTGATCGCTGAAAATGCACTCGACTTGCTACCTACATTTCACTATTTTAGAGGCTGCATTTATAAGTAGGTAGGTACCACTACTACTATCGCACTTAATAATTTCATGTGTTGTTTTGAGGTTATTTTTTACTTTCTTTTTCAATTGTGAACATTTGATTTGATGGCCTACCTACTATGCAGATTCTTTCCCCTCGCCGTCCCCATATCCATTTCATTCATCAGTGAGTCGTACAACAAAACAGTAAGTACCTAACCCAAGTAAGCCCTCCTTCCTGAAGTCATGTGTGTGGTATCATAAGCGAGTGTGTGTGTGTGTGGTTTTTCCCGTCCCGTTCCATCTCCCCAAAATTCCCGTTATCAACCCTGTTCAAAATGACTGGTTATTAGGGAAGACAGAGGGAAGGCAGGAGAGAAAAAGCAGAAAAATACAGAATGGAATTAAAAAGAAAAGAAAAACAAGCAAAATGAAGAGACAAAATAGCAGAAAAAAGAAGACTAGGTTTTCTAAAGCAAAGTGATTGGTTCCTGGATAAGCAAGAGAACGCCTCCAAGCGCCAGGCAAAAGTGATCTCTCTTTTGACATATGCCGCACCATACCGCACCGCACCGCACCGAACAGAAAAAAGGGAAGTGATAATGAGTAATCCTCGGGATGAATAGGTAAAGCGCGAGCCTCAAATGCATGTAATTTAGTTGAGTCGAGTTGAGCCCCCGGGGGGTTGGTTGGTTGCACAACAAGCGGGGCGGATCGGGGGAAACAAAATATGTCCTTTTTGTTACAATGCTTTCCCAACGCCAATGCCATTGCCGGCACTCCCGCTTCCCCTCCTCCCACCGCCTGAACCTGGACCTGGACCTGGACCGGGTGCATCCATTCGTCTCCGCCCTAACGCGCCATCAGGACTAGGGGTAGTCTCCCACCGTCCGGCTGCTGCAGGCCCGACATCGGGTCCCGGGTCACTCCAATCCGCCATGCTGACGCCGCTCGAGTACTTGGACGTGAAGCTCTCGGCCCGGGCGCGGGTCGGACGGGGTATACTCGGGACGCCCTGGGCCTGGGCCTGGCCCCGGCTTGGTGGGCTGTACCTGCTACCCGCAGCGCCACTGTCACTAGACGACTGTGCCAGGAGCTCGGGTCTGTCCAAGTCAAAAGGGTCAGAACGGAACTTATTCCGCCTTGTATCCGACGTCTCAACGCTGACGCTCGACTCGCGGTATACGCTCGGTATACGTGCCCCGGCAGCCCCGGTACCTACGCTGGGCGACCGGATATTGGGATTCGCCGCGCTGACGCTGTAACCGCGTGACCGACGGATGTTCTGGACATACGTCGCCGGCCCCCCTGCGCCTCTGTTCGGACTGCTATTGCTAGCATTTCCAGCCATGGCAACCCGCGCAGGCTCCAGGATTGCATTGGCGTCTGAGAAAGGGTTCTTCAGCCCGGATACCGTGAGGGGCATCACCTTAGCCGAGTCGTGGCTCATAGCGTTAGAGTCGGCGAACGGGTTCTCCGTATCAAATTTCAACCCCAGGCCGCCTAGGAAGTGTTCGTTGCCCAGGGACTGGGAACGCCGTGGATTACTACCACCTGCGCCGCCCCCCACCGCTTGTTGTTGCTGCTTCTCATCCATACTGAGGAGGGTCAGGAAGTCTGGCTGCCCCACTTTCTGCCTGGTTTGCGCTGCGTTGGGCATACTGGTGTAAGAGCTATTGTCGGGACGGCCGTTCTTGGGATCGTTTCGCAGCTTCCAGTTGAGGTTGCCATCCTCAATCAGACGTCCCCACCAATCGACAAAGCGATTATTGGTCGTTGCAGCCCCCTCGTTGGTCATCCCGGCCCTTGATGAGGAGCGGCTGGTCGGCGTATCTGGGAGGCCGAACTGTGAATTTCCCCGGTTCAGATCCACGCTGGGCTTTGGACTGCGTGTTACTAGGCTGTTGACACGCCCACGCAACCGTTGATAGTTGTAGCCTACCACGGCTCTCACCTTTTCTGGGATGGTGGTCGGTCCCAGCGAGTTTCGGCTGATGACGTACGAGCCCTTCTCGCCCCGTGTGTAGGCGTTATCGGTCGAAAGAGGCGTAAGCATTGTACTCCGACGCTTCTTCACCAGCCGCTTTCTGTAGAACCAGAGCAGAAAGGCTATTATGGAGATGACAACGAGACCTCCTATCACTCCGCCAGCAACCGCTACCGTCGCCTGGGTGCTCATTCCACTGCCAGGCACGTTCTGAGCGCCATTCGTTAAGCCTGGGGCGCCACTTGCAGACTCAATTTGGCCGGCCCCGGCCTGCGTAGTTGTTCCTGTCACCGCCGCATCTCCGGCTGCGATCCCCGAAGTAGATGTGCTTGGTAGTACATCCGACCGTGTTGTCGGCGCTACACTGTCATTAGTCCGTGAGGTTGGGCTTGAGTCCTCATTCGTTATCTGAAGGGATGAGGTATCTATGGGACTGAATGAGAGGGCGGTGGAAGATGTGACTAAACTCTCAGTTACAGGAGAGAGAATAGATGTAGGTATTAAAGGAGCACTTGTTTCTGTAGCGCTAGGTATAGAGGTAGTGCTTGGGATTACACTTTGTGAGGATATGGAGCTCGTCGTACTTGTCAAAGTCACTTGAGTGCTCGTGGACGGATTTTGAGCCGGTGCGTTGACGGGTAGGTTACCGAGACTGATGGATGTAGATGTTGCAACCAGTTCTTCTGAGGATGAAGTTAATATCGTAGAAGTTGATATGAAAATCGAAGACGTCGCCGCCGACGTCGTTGTTCTCGTTGACTGCCCCCCGCCTACATTATTGACTTTCGGCACCGCCGTACATCTCTTGTTATTAATCGTCGTTATAGATCCTGACATCTTTGTGTAAATTGTACGGGCGATTCCAGTCGCCGTACCGAAAAGCAGAGCGTGTGGTCGTAGATCTGGACGACGCGGGGTGAAAAACTAAAATTTGAGAAACGACACGCCAGAATAAACGGGAAAAGATAAGAAGAGAGAAAAGGGCCCGGCACGGCCGCGCTCACGATCACGAGAAGATCATGAAGCAAAGATCTGGGGAAGAAACTGACGAGGGAAGGAAGATACCGTTGTTCCCTCGGGGACACTGGAAAACGGGTCACGGCTAAATGCAAAGCAGAACCTGGAGAAAGATTTGAAGTTTTGAGCGGTTTTGAGCGAGAGCTATCACCTAGATGGTTGCGCAAGAACAACAAGAAGGGAGAGAGATCTGGAGAGCATAACGACATGAACCACATGCCCCGCCATGAGCGTAGCAAGGGAGAAAAGCGAAGACGAGGATGAAGAGAAGATACGTCGGTATTCTGCGACACCTTGTCGGCTTGCCCTGCCACGGAGAAAGGCGGCCCCCTTACCCTTGAGGCTCTGAACAAAGGGTGCTACAGATTATAGATTAACGAAACTAATACCATAAGCATGAGATATTGCCTGGGGTCATTTGTTTGACGCATCGATTTGGATCGATGGTATTGGTTGGCCATGGCCTCGGGAGTCCAAGAGCGTCGTTTAAGTTATGGTTAAGGGCGTTGCCGCTGTGGAGCACGGCCGTGCTTGGCAGCTTGGCTTCCTGAGCACCCCTGTTCTGTAACAGTTCTGAAGCAGACTTCTCCCTCGGCTTCACCCCAAACCAGCAAGACAACCTGTGTCTTTCCCGTCCAGTCAAAGAGATGACGGGCCAAAGAAGCGACGATTGTTGGAATTGGAGCCGTGTAAGTCCTCTTTTTCCGCCTCGGTGTCCCGTCTGTCGGGGCAATCGAGGATACATGGCGAAGAATTTCATCTTTTTTTTTTCCAATGGTACTTACTCCAAGCCATATGATGCTGTACCGCTGTACCTAACCTTAGAAGCGACCTATGGATTCAACTTGGAGGTTTTGATCATTGCGAATAATCAAACTATTTTTCTTAGGTATCTCGGTATGTGTGCCGTATTTGGGTCTCAAAAACAGCGAACCTGGAGATGGTCCTCATGGGTAAAGATTTCTATTCGCACCACTGCAACGGGTGTCGATGGTGGTGGTGGCAGACGGCTAGAAAAGTGTTTTGAGTGCAGCATACAGGGGAAGTACTGCTGTCGTGACACACCTTGTATACCACTTGTTTCACGGCTATTATAAGCCATTATAGATTAAAACAGCAGCGACATAGACTATATGTATGCTGCCTCCCTTGCTGCCAGTATTCACCCACGTGGTATATACTTGGGTTCAGTCCATAGGCAAATACGGATTCCCAGTCCAAGGCAGTAAGGCTCTGGGATGGGGTCCAAATGATGTTGTCTTTTATGTTTCCTCTCAGGCTGACATAGCTCGACACGTACGAGTGTGTGCTATAGTTGAGCTTGTGAAATCTACATGGTAAGGCGACGCGAGCCCTACCTAAAGCTTGCAAGAGGGCTAATGTATCGATTCGTCGTCTCGCCTCTTTGCCGTGAGAACCGACGACATTACGTGTTTGATCGGTGGGTTGCATGGACATCAAACAAGACCTGAACTAGGCAGAAACCAACCTCCTAGGTGGACACTGCTACCATGTTGAATTGTTGGACCAGCGACGGAGCTAAACAAGGACATACCTACAGGTATCCTAGCCAAATACATAAATAAGTGCGTGTGTGCGGCAGTAGCAGGACCTACAAACATACGTGCGATAGCCTGATCAAAACAACGTGGGGTCTTGTTTGCCTCTATTTACGGCATGCAACTAGGTAGTTTACTTAAGAGAGGTAGAGTATAGGTCTACGGCATATAAATGAAGCAAGCCCTTTCCTTACAATTCTTCTGACCCCTCAGGTCGTGCACGCACACGTAGATACAGGGTGCCAGACACAATAGGTAGTACCTGGCACAGCAGTAGGTATGCTGTATGCTGTATGCTATGCCGGTACAGTACTACATCTGTAGGTAGGTAGGCAGTCGTGGCGTCAAGAGCGAGTCCCACCTGTAATGTAACCGTAATGGGCGGGCCATGGCTGCCAACGAGGTTAGCGCCCTAGACCCCCAGAAGTCCCAAAATCAATAGCTAAAAAGTGCCTCCAAGAACCCAAATCCCAAGTTTTGTTCTCCAGGCGTGATTAGATATCCCAGTTTCTTGGATCTCTCAATTTAAACATTACACCATCTGCATCCCATTGAGGAAATCGTTGGCTACCTGTTCGAAGTTTTCAGAACAATTGAGGCATCTGCATTGCACTATCACTGGAGAATACGTTGTTCCCTTCCCGTCGGCATTTGTCTCTTTCTTGTTACCTGCCTGCCCCTTATTGTCGGTGTACTGTTGTTCTGTGCAGAGCTATCGAGAGATCCAAAGCTTGCTTCTTCGGCAGTTCTAATGAAGTCACCCTAAGCCCCTAACCCAGCTAAGTTTCCCCTCTCGACCAAAACAGCCTTCGAGAGAGCCAAATTCAATGCGTTTTCAGATCTTCTAGACGTAGACAGTTCAACATGTTGGGCGGTTTCATCAACGTATTAGGTAAGTCCCTCAGCCCATATAGTAAGGTCGAGTCGGAGAGCGAAACACCCCCAGCCCTAGTTCCCGGCGCCTGTTGCTAGCCTAATACTTTCCGGGCCTCATAGATAGAGACATGTGCAGTGTATCCATGTGACATCACTCGAGTAGTGTATATGTTTTTTGGCACTCTCTTGTCCTACCGGTGGGACTGACCGCACGGCTAAAGACGGGAGAGATGACAAGCTGTTTCCTCCCTCTATGTCTCGGCCTCTCTTTCTTTTTTTTATTGCATTCCACTTCTACTCTGTTATATCGTGTGCTCCACTTTGAGTTGTTACGCAAAATCATAACCGCCTTCCAGTTCAACCACCGAGCATTGGCCCGCCTCCAAAGAACGTGCCACCGCCCACGCCTGTGAGCTTACCGCAGTGCAACCTACAGCTGCCCGAGCTTCCGGACTCTCAAAATAAACGGGACCATGTGTCGGTTGTGCGCCTTCTGCAGAGCCTCCATCGGCCAGCAGATGTAGAAGAGGCCCATTTTGCTGCGCTGGGGGCCCATGTCCATGTTGATGCCCCAGCCGAAGATATTGTCCCGGACCCGTCGCGCCTGCCTTCTGCTTCTCCCGATTGGGATACCATCGATCTGGACGAAGCAAAGCGTAGGGACCAGAGCTTTCAAAAACCATTATCCAATGGAAGATTGTCACCTGACGCTCGCGTCTATATAGAGAAGCGTAAAGAACTCTCTGTTGCCAATCAAGCTGCCTTTCGGACAATCCGCCGCGTCAAGCCCGAAATGGGAAAGCCTCCTATTCGCTTGGGGAATTCTTATGAGTTCTTCAGGCAGATGGAGCTGATGGCTGCCTTCTGGGATGATACCTCGTTACCACCGTTGTCCGAAGATGAGAGTGATGATCCTTCAGTTGCGTCTACTGACCAGCCCGCTGCCGAGACGACAGCTTCCGAGGCGGCAAATGACGGCACCGCGGCCATGGCTGCTGGGCCTGACCCCACTGCAGGCGCAGAGAAGGCCAGGGAATCGCAAACAGCAGCCACGCCTCAAAGGACTACGTATCGGACAGCACCGGGCTCACAGATGCCGGCCGAGCTTCGACACGGTCTGGTTTCCGCTTTTGTTAAACTTGTTGCTTATGACTTTGGCTGCAATATCTCGCCCCCCAGGGTTGAACCACGGCTGTATCTAATTGAACCCCCGCCCGTCAAGTGCAAGCCGAAGGGGAACTTACCCGCGCGGAAGGCCTCGTATTTTTCGTCGGGGTGCATATTTGTATCACGCACGCCGGCCACCCGTGAAGCAGCGCGTGCTGGTATTGTTGAAGGGCCCATAGCTGCTGTTTCTGCCCGTAATACGACCAAGTTCACCACACCAACCGAGTCTCACATTGATTTTGGGCGTGAGTTGATTGCTGCTCTGGTGACAGCCCAACTCCGTGCTCGTGAGGGCAAGGTCGAAAATCGCTTTGGGGAAGGTCAATGGTGGGCTACGGCTAAGCGCTGGGGTGGCGGTGAAGGTGGTCCGATAGGCCGTGAAGTAGAAGGTGACACCATCGTTGGTGATAAGGATACTGTTGTCGGTGCGGATAACCTCGGCGAGTCTTCTCTTTTGCCCGGGGATGCGCAGGCCCCCGCCGGTGGGAGCATGGGCCCGGTGCCGGAAAACTCACAGAGGGTCCCGTTCCGAGGGGCGCCGGTGAGCAAGAAACCACGCAAAACGCTGAGCATGTACGACCGGTATCGTATGGTTCGTCCACCGTCGTCCAACTGGGACAAGAAGGCGAAATACGAAGCCATAGGCAAGATCGGCGGCTCCGGTTACGATGACGTGTTCGTCTTTAGCAGCCTCTTCCATCACCTATCCATCCTACGGGTGCGCGTCCCGGACAGTCTGCTGCAGGTTCTGGATGGGACCCCTGAGAAGTGTATGGGAACCGAAGAGGCTGAGAAACAAGGGTGTATTTGGGGTAAGCTTGAGGTCTGGCGCAGCCGGTGGTTCGATTTATTCAAGCCTGAGGAACGCCTCGAGGCGATGCGGCTTCTCTGGGGCGTGATGGCCTGGAGCATGCGCAAGACAGACGGCGAAGGGAAACCCGAAGTTGCGAGGAAATAGCGAAGCTATTGGCTCATTGAATAGGTGGAAGAAACGTTCCTCACCGCCCCCTCCCCCGGAGCGCTTTATTCCCTTTAGACATTACGGTATGTGCTCAGCCCTACGTTGGGTTCGACTATATATATGTCTGTTTATTTGTTGGTAGAGCCATACGCTTGGTCTTCGTGACGTCGATCTCATAGTGTGATCCCAACCATGGATAAATAAATAAATAAATAGATACATACATACACATCCCACCCACAGTTGTGGTCTGTTTGGAACGAGACGTAAATTGCTAAAGATCTAATTAGGTTTATGACCTAACGGTAGGGGTAGCCTTAACATGTAGAAAAGAGTTTTCGACAAAGTTCCATGTAGTCTCATGGTCCCTCTGGGGTTTCGAAAGATCGATAAGCCTGAAAAGGATTTAATAAGTTTTTCAAGCTGGTATACAGTCCATGGCAGTCTACTGAGATCCGTCGTAGAGATATATCTCTTTGCCGACCATGTAACCTTAGGTAGAATCATGACGAATTGACGCCTTGATTCCCGGGACTAGTGCAAAAAAAAAAATAAACGCCGGGGGTACTTCTATCTTTTCTCTGATTTCATGTCCGCCAGAATGCCTGACTGCCTGATGGGTGTATATGTAGGTAACTGTGAGCATCATAGATAGATAGAACGCTTGATTAGATAGACAGACACGCACGTAGGTGTGTATACGTAAAGAGAGAAAAAGACAGAGAGGGAGAGATCTCATAGTAGGTACCTACCTACCATGCACGCACGTCTGGTTACATGCACATCGCGATCGGCAAAGCTGGGCCGAGAGCACTTACATTATGCAGATACCTGGGTTACAACATTTTCCCCTATTATCTAACCTAGTGTGCCATAGGGGTATTTTGGGTAAGTGGAAGCATATGTGGTTTCAGTAGCTTGTGTGCATGTACGAAGGTTTGTACAGTACTGTGGGTTGTAGAAGTAATGCAGTTGTGGGACCAGGTCCCCTTGGCAGAAGCCCTTATTGTACACCAATCCGTACCTTCTCCCTACATATGAACAATACCTAGGTAGTCAAGCTACTTAAAAACCCGCATATTGTTAACTTTTGGGAGAAAAAATAATTGGTTATGTAATCCAAAGTGTGTATGAAGCCTAGATACTTAAGTAGTTACCTCATTACTTCACGTACAAAATAGCTACCATGTATGTAGGTACTTATCGAACGAGAGGGCTCCGATCATCTAGGTATGTCTATATTGTGTATTGTTTCGATGAGGACGGAGAACATCGTGATGAAGGATATGTATCAAGGTACAATTGTACATAAGAGGGTAGGGTAAGGTAGGAAAGGTTAAGGGTCTAGAATGCGGACACTTACCTTACCCGATTTACCTAGACCCAAGCAGGTAAAACAGCCGTTTCTCACCGTCGGAGAACGGGGCCGTGGGTATGGATAAGTGTGTAGGGTGGCCTCCCTTGGCGATACGACTAGGTTGGTAAGTAATAGAAGTTATTTTTGGAGGAGACTTGATGTTATCACGGCTTTGGTAAGCAAAACCGTTGCATTACATGGTGTGTATACTTGCTCACCTACTGCGGCTACTTCCTGAGAGAGAGTGTGAAAGTGTGCGTGCGTGTGTGTGTGTGTGTGTTTTTGTGTGCGTGAGGATATGCGGATGAGGCATGCGAGGGTTCATGATAGGTAGTAGATAGGTAGGTAGGCAGTTGGAGGTATGTTGTTGAGGCTGGAGGTTCCTTGCCAAGCTGGGGCTCAGCTGAAAAACCGAGGCTTCATGCTGTACGGTAGGGGTAGTAGTTTACTGACTATGTAGAAGCGAAGCTGTGAGTCCGTGCGTAGTTAGATGCCTCAGGCACATATACGTGGGTATAATAGATATGCTATACTGCTTTATAGCCTTGTCCGGTCAGCTAAAAGAGCTGAAAAGCTCTGGACCTTCCCGTTGGCTATCGCTGTGGAGGTTGGGCATGTCATGCAATGCAGAGCCTTTGCGACGCCCATGCAGTTCGGAATAAGATGGCGAGCCCTGCGATGGTCGTGCAGATGATCGGGTGGCTGATATGTATCCTGTATGGTGTATGTATAGTGCATGTATGCGCTTACATACAGCACGGCGTGTGCCTTTGAGGAATGGTGTTGTCCCTTACCCGGTACTCTAATGATAACATGCCAGATCATACCGTCAGTCTCTAAAGCCAGCCTGGATCAAATTCCGGCGGGCATTGAGCACCTGCCTGAACACAGCAACGGCCACGTCAAACTGAAGTTGCAGGTTACCTGGGTAGGTAGGTATTCTATGGATGCAGTGTGTGCCAGAAGTACAGCAGGTTAATAGACCGGATAGAAACTCGTGTAGCTTTTCCAGGTGCTGTTCCAGGACTGCTTCTCCAAGATGGCTCAGGGTCCCAAATCGCCGGGTTCCGGGTGACACCTACAGTCAGGAACCGGTGGAACCGATTTTGGATGCATATACTTACCCACCGGCCGAGGATCCGTGCTGCCACGCCCATTTCACTATTCTTATGTCATGGCGTTTGCATGTATGATTATGTAGGAAAGAAGTAGGTACTATACAGTATGGTAGGCAAAGAGGTAGGTTAGGCTAGTCTATCCATTTAGAACACGGCTCCCGCACTCTTCAGGTGTCCCCGTCTTCCAGCCACCGGTGTGTACCTATGTAGGTTTGACCGGTGGGCAAGCACCGAGAACATGACGTCGCAAGTTACTGTAAGTCTATAGCCCTGTTGGAACTATCGTGGATCACCGCGAAGTATGCTGTATAGCCTCAAGTGGCATATATCCTCGGAGACTCGGAGATGTTTTTGCACATCACCTATCGAAGAAAACTGAATCTCCGTCTGTTAGAGTGGAAGAAGTAGCGGTAAGCAACCGATCGGTCACTGTGGTTGCAATTGTGCTATATCTCCGATATCTACTGGATAGTGAGTATGCAGTATGTCGTGTGTCTAGTGACGTCGGATTGGGACAGTGAAGGGAAAAAAATAAAAATAAAGATATCAGAAGTGACAGGGGCAGGAGACGTAGAGAAGAAGAAGAAAAAGTCATACGCCTGTCAATATTGCAGCAAATCCTAGCATTGCATCCCCACGCGCATGGCGCTAATGCTGTTTATGGCGTAGCGGATTATAAAAAGCTCTATGATTGGACGGAGGGTGAGGATTCAGGTGACCCTTTCTCACGGGTTTGCCGTGCTCTTTCCTCATCGGATCGACTTGCAGATGGGAGATTGTTTTTGTATTCTCATTCCCCTACCTCAAGCTTCTGCTGGGTATGCGTTCAAATTGCTAAACTGATCATTTTCTGCATAGCGACGTGTCGATGAAAGATTTCTTCACACACACGGGAGCACCAGGGGAGAAAGGACCTCGGAAGCTTTCACTAGGCTGGAGTGCCGCGAGGCCCGACAACGCGTCCTACCCGTACCCACCTGAAGTTGCTGTCACATACCTTAGTACATGCAAGACTGTCCGTTATGTAATAATCCGCTGGTGGTGTCAGTGGCTGCATCGTGACTTTCGCATGGTGCGGCGTTGCCGACACTGGCAAAACATTGAATCTTTCCTGTTCCACGCTTGCAAGCAGGTACTTGTACGCCAGAAGAGAATCGATAAAGAAGCTTGCGACCTGCTGCTGTACTATGTTTGTATATGCATACCATGATGATAAGATGTCCGTGATAAGTACATGGAACCCATGCAGCCCCGGCCGAGGCAATGGTGTAACGCGTCTTGATTCGTTCTCTTGGACGCCTAAAAGAAATTTACATCGCCGAGGTTGGGTTGTCGAGACGTGATTTACAGTGGACATGATTATCACTGTCCACAACCTCGCAGAGATGAGAAGTACTGAAGAAGGACTCTTAAGCATAGGTAGGAAGGATACATCGTATCAACATGGCGTAACTTAATATCCCATTGGCTCTCCGGCCACATGTGATATTCGCAAACGAGATTACCGGGTGTTTTGAATTGTGCTATCATCTATCTATCAAGTATCCAATGCCCACCGGGACGGCCCGGTTCGTAGACTATGTACCTACCTGAGACTTGTTTAAACTTAAGGCCATAATTCCGCGGTAAATTGTCTCTTGGCCTAGTATGTAATGTTGCGCGCTACGTAGTATTCCTAGCATGTCCACGCCTGGGCTACATAACAAGGCAAGTATGTCTGATAGATGTCTAGGTTAAAAATTGCCGGGGCTTCTACTAGGTAGGCAAGATCTACCTTGTCCGTGACGCTACATTCCCCCAAAACTTTTTCTATCATTGGAGAAAACCATCCATGGGTACATAGTTTTTGCCCTACGGGGGGTCCCACTTTGACGGGCCCTACAGGCTACTACACACTTACATACATACAGCAAGAGTTCCTACCTACGACAACTCCGATTCCCTTACAATTACTCCGTACTGTGGACTAATTACTTCTTACAGAGTTAATGAAAATCGTATACACCTATACAGCTGTGTATAGAATATGCTTGTAGCAACTCGAAGTGGACTGTACTGTATAGTGCCTAATTGATACTGTACCTAGGTAATTTGCTAATTGTCCCTAACAACCTTGTCAAGTATTTACCATACTCCATCACCGGAACCTCCTACCTACATACATACATACTGACAACCTCGATGTGATTTCACATTTCACAGCCTCGCTGTTGCTCGTCTCTTTTAGCAGTTCCTCCGTCCCTTTTGCAGCATGCAGATTGGAACGGAGAACTGTCCTTCTTACAGGTAGGGCTGTGCTCGATACCATGGCATCGTCACTTGGTATGCGCCTTCTACCACCACATGCAGGGTAAATTGCAGAGAATAAATTTTTGTTGTCGTCATGCAGTTAAGCGCTTATATCGGCCCCTCGCCTGCACCTAGGTACTGCTGTAGCTACAGATACTTACCTTAGGTAGCTATCAGGGTCTTGGCGCGTCTAACCCGTTACAATCATCTTTGTTCTTCAACACATCCACTCATCGCTCCCTCTTTGGACAAACACTGATCATCCTTATCGCTTATATCTAGCATCTACGGCAACCTCATCGAGACGTGCTCGTCCATCCAGACCGCCATCAACCTCGCATTGGGAGGTAGAACGACATATATTGCCGTGCCCTCGCTCTATATAGTAGCACACTCGCGGTTGAGGTTAGGCCTTCCCCGACGGCCGAAACCCCACTCTTTAGTCCTGTTGTCTCGAGACTCTATCGTCAGCTTTTCTCCGATAATCGCCTACCTACTTGGTACGGAGCGTGTTGTTTTCTGGCGACCACGCAACTCGACAAAGTACCCAGAAGAGTGTACATATACACAAACATATACACGCATATATACACCTACCTACCTAATTCACCGTCTCGCTCGCGACTATGTCCTACAACTACGGTTACCCTGGAGGATATGCTCCACCGCAACATCAGCAGCAACCACCACCACCACATCACGGAAACTACTATCCTCAGTATGGTCACTCAATCACCGAACCGGAGTCGTCTACAGTCCCAATGCTAACGGAGTGTTTGGCAGGCCCCCTCAGGGCTACCACGGGTATCCTCAACAACCGCAACAGCCTTACTACAACCAGGTATGGTGAATACACTCTGCTCGCCCAAGATACATTCCTGCTAACCGTCCCTTTGCAGCCTCCTCCACAACAGCAGCCACAGCCACAGCCACAGCAACAGCAACAGCAACATGGGAATTATCAATATGGACGGCCATGTAAGAAAAGGAACCGGACGGCTTAATGTGCGGCGGAAGAAAACAGTGACCTGTGACTAACGAGTATACTCGTGCAGATATGCCGACAGCAAACTCGAATTCATACAACCACGGAAACTATAGCGCGCCGCCCCCGCCGCCATCCGGCCCACAACATTTTGGCCACGGGGCCCCTCAAGGCTATGCGTTTCAATACAGTAATTGCACGGGCAGGCGGAAAGCGCTTCTGGTCGGAATAAATTACTTCGGCCAGCGTGGCCAACTGCGTGGTTGCATCAACGATGTGCGGAATATGTCGGCCTATCTTGTTGAATATTTTGGCTATAAGCGAGAAGATATGGTCATCTTAACCGATGACCAACAGAACCCAATGAGCCAGCCGACAAAGCAAAACCTCCTCCGGGCTATGCACTGGCTAGTCAAAGACGCCCGGCCCAACGATTCGCTGTTCTTTCACTATTCAGGTACGTCCAGATCCGCCTTTGGGCGATCCGGCCAATGTTAACAGTTGATGCTTTCTAGGTCACGGCGGGCAGACGAAGGACTTGGACGGTGATGAGCCAGATGGATACGATGAGGTCATCTACCCTGTCGATTTTCGCCAAGTCGGGCATATTACCGACGATGAAATGCATAGGATTATGGTTCGGCCACTTCAGGCTGGTGTACGGCTCACAGCTATATTCGATTCATGTCACTCGGGGACAGCCTTGGATCTACCGTACATTTACTCGACCCAAGGTATTCTCAAGGAACCCAACCTGGCCAAGGAGGCTGGCCAGGGTCTACTCGGGGTTATATCATCGTATAGCCAAGGTGATCTTGGCGGCGTAGCAAGCAATATCATGGGCTTCTTTAAGAAGGCCACGAGCGGCGAGGATGCGCACAATAGGGCCTTAGCCACCAAGACGTCAGCCGCAGACGTGATCATGCTGTCTGGCAGCAAGGACGACCAAACCTCGTTCGTATCCCCGTTTTCTCCCTTTCCCCATCCCCCTTCGTCCTTGTCTATAGTACCCAATCCCCTGTCTTATCTAGCTCAAGCCCATACACACGACCGGTCTATGTGGGGCTTGCCATTAGGGCAGTCGAAAGAAGGATACACGTTTGCTTTTGGTGGGGTGTGACGAGCATATGTACAATTAGATGTTAGAACCTTTTTTACGCCTTAGATGCAGAGTCACAGGGCCATCGTGGCCGCGACTCAGCATCTAGGGCGACGTGTTACGTTGGCTCGACGCGTTTCACCGTCGTGTTTCGTCGCGCCCTGTTTTCCCTTTCATCTTTTTCTCCTTGCTTTTCCTTCTGTTCCTCGCCTGCTCAACCACTTATTGCTACCTGGCGGTGTCATGTCGCTAACCACGAGTGCATCGCAAACAGGGCCGACGCCACCATCGCGTCTCAAGCTACCGGAGCCATGTCGTGGGCCTTCATCACGGCACTCAAGAAAAAGCCTCAGCAGAGCTACGTGCAGCTCCTCAACAGCATCCGTGACGAGCTCGCTACCAAATATTCGCAGAAGCCTCAACTCTCCTGTAGTCACCCACTGAGTAAGGACCCGGGCCCCCAGGCGGCAAATAATCGTAGCTTCGTATTGACGTACTCATTCAGACACGAATCTCCTCTTCGTCATGTAAGACAGGCCAGTTGAATACGTCCAACGTCGTGGGATCGCTCGGAGCACTCATTAACCACTTTGGCCTGCACTGAATCTACTTTATTGGTGTCACGGACGGACGGACGGCAGGCTTTGTTTCAGTTCCACTAGTCCAAAAGAAAGGGGGAAAGGGAAACTTCTCGTGACTGGCATAGTCTTTTTCTGCGAAACGGGCTTTTGATGAGATATGATTTGGGGTCTTCTCCCCCTTCCTTGGATAGGCAGGGATGGATGATACGGGTGGGCGGTCTTCTGCAGTTTTTTGGGAGAGCGAAAATATATACTATATACATACACCTACACCTAATAATTCCAAGTTACTTATACCTGTGCTTTCTCCCGTATCTATACAATACCCGTGTGTATGGCTCGATCTATGACTGATACATTTTACCGTTATGAGATAACGTAGTGGCATATATAGTAGTAGGAACGGTTGCGTGACACCAGAGATCATATTTTAGTAGTTATTCTGAAAAGTGATATTTTCTTCATTCTTAAGCTTGATGTAGTTTTAACATTCCGCTAGTTAGTCATAAACCCTCGCTCCCTCTTTCTTTTCTGCTTTCTATCTTTATAGAAAGAGACGTCGGAACGGATTCGCATGCAACCCTTAACAAACCAGTCTGGAATGAGTGTAGCCTCCAAAGGACGGGAAGAACTCCATGTTTTCTAGACTTTGACAAAAAAACGCCTTTCACAAAAACCCCCCTTCCTCCTGATCCGTTCGTCGCTTGATATGCTGATATGCTATTATTCTCCAGGAAAGGAAAAACAAGGGAAAGCAAACAACAGAGAATAAAACAAGGAACGAAACATCTGATAGGTAGGTAGTCTCGCTCACGAACAGACCACCATCCCCTTCTTCTGCGCATCCCACGCCGCGACGAGTTTCAGGCGCGTCTTCTCATGCTCGCCCCATTTGCGCGCGTCAACCCGCATGCGAGCCACAGCCCGGACAACGGCCACGAATACCTTGAGCTTGCTGACGGCTTTCCGACGGCTATTCTGCTTCTCGGCTAGAAGATCGTCTGGTGACTTGATACCAAGGTCCTTGTGGATCCGGGCCAGTCTACGAAGATTCGCCTTGTTGCTGCAAAAGTTGTTAGAAAGAGATAAATGAGAAAGGGGAAGAGAGGAACGTACCAAGCATGGGCAATGTCTAGCTCGAGCTGGAGATACTTCTTGGCGAAGGCACAATCACTTCGCTTCCTGAACTCGCGTTCCCAACGGGCCTGCATCCACTCCATTTGTAGAGCCATGCCGCGCATCTCCTTTTCGTGTCGCCGTCGGGCTGTATCGGCGGCGCGGATCACTGCTTCGTGGTCTTTCTGGTCCACCACGTCCATGACAACATCGCCGTACCGGAACGTGGCCATGGTCGCCGGCTTCACTGTGCCGGCTGTGTCCGATGTCGTGGCTTGTTTCTGTTGCTCGCTGTTCTTTGCCTGGAGCCAAGACAACGCTTCCTGCGCTCCCTTGTACAACCGGTCACAGTCGAATTGTAGCTTCGCAGCTGAGGCCTTGAATGTGTCACGTTCGTTCTTTACGCGTTCGAGCTTGTGGCGAAGCTCCTGGCAGAGGGGGTTCGCGTAGTCCAGGTCTCGTTTCGCCGCCTCCAGCTGGGAACGCAGGTCATCGCATTCAAGTTGGGCCTTCTCCGACTCCTTCTGTGCTCGTATCAGCTGTCGTTTCAGATCCTCAGTTGCTCGGCTAGTGTGTCTGGCCTCTGTTGACTGTTGGCGCGCCACCCCACTGGCCGTTCGCTTGAGGTTAGTATATTCCTGCTCTACCTCGCGCAACTTTCTCTTGGTCTCTTCTAACTGTTGCCTTAATTTCTCAGCGACGTGATCCACCTCCTCAAGGTGGCCCAAGCGATCGGCCCGCCGTAGCTGTTCCCGCCCAGACGCTTCTAGTTGACGTCTGAGGTCTTGACACAGCTCGTCTGCCTCCCTTAATTTTTGACTCGCATCTTCCGATTCCTCGTCGAGGGTGGCTTGGAGGACTTCCACTTCGTCCTCTAGTTCTTCGATCTTCTCAACCTGAGCCTGCTGGTCGAGTTCGCTCTGTCGGAGATCGTCTCGGGCCTTCGAGATCTCGTTGCGAAGACTCGATATTGAAGACTGTTGGGCGCTAATATTCTGCCGCAGCTCGTTGATCTCACGACTCAGTGCCGATTCCTTGCTATTGTGTCGCTCCGTCTCGGCATTCAATTCGTTCTGTAGGACTTCGGCTTCGTCCTCCAATGCTTGGCGGTCCAGCTTGCTCTGGCGAAGTTCTTCTCGTACCGTTGCCATCTCGTCCCGAAGACTTGTCAGTGCAGGCTGTGGAGCCTCGAGATCCCGTCGGAGGTCATCGATCTGGCGTTTGAGCGCGGCTTCTTCGGTCTTGTGTCGCTCGGTTTCACTCTTTAATTCTTCTTCTAGGGAGGCGACCTTGTCCTCAAGTGTTTGGCAATCCAATTCGCTCTGGCGATAATCATCCTGCACCAGGGACAACTCATTGCGAAGAGTCGTCAAGCTGGCCTGTCGGGCCTCGAGGTCCCGTCGAAGTTCCTCGATTTGGCGGTTGAGTGCAGCTTCTTCGCTCTTGTGACGTTGGGTCTCGCTGTTTAATGCTTCTTGTAGCTTCTGTTCTTTCGTCGAGAGGCTCCCTTCGGCATCGCGTAGCCTTTCTATGGTACGCTGCAGACCGGTGGCACGCTCTTCAAGACGGTCTCGCTGTGACTCCAAGTCCCGTCTTTCAACTTGCCATTTCTCGCTGTCATTCTTGTAGCGGTTCTCTTCTTCACGAATATCCGCTTGCAGATCAGAGATCTCGTCATTTAGACGGTCAATCTCGGACTTGAGCTGCGAGCGCGTATTTCGTTCCACCTGCAGACTGTGGCTTTTCTCTTGATCGAGGCCGAGCTCAAGATCGCTAACTTGTCCCCCCAACCGGTTTATTTCTCGTTGAAGAGAAGCAACTTCGTCGCCCGCAGTATTCTGCCGAACTCGCGCATTTGCTCTCTCATGTTCCAGCTCTCTCTCTAGCTCCGTTGTTTTCTTCTGAAGTCGTGCTATTTCGCGTTCAAACGAAGCCGAGGCTGACTGTGTACCTGAAGTAACTTGACGCAGTCTCTCATTTTCCTCCTGGAGATCAGCAATGTCTTCTTGTAACCGATCTATTTCCGACTTGTGCTTGTTATCCGCGTCCTCCTGGGATTGGAGCGCACGAGCATTTACCTGTTCCAGAGCCTTTTCGAGTTCTGCGATGCGTTTGCGCGACCGTGATACTTCTTGTTCTAGCGAAGAGGAGGCTGACTGAGTGCCTGACGCGGTTTGACGCAGCCTCTCATTCTCGTCTTGTAGGTCGGCAATCTCGTTTTCTAGGCGATCTATTTCTAACTTATGCGTGCTGCCGACGTCTTTTTCGGATTCTAGAGCACGAACCCTGTCTTGTTCTCGCCTCTTCTCAAGTTCGAGATTGTTAATTTCCTCATCGGCAGACTTCCACTTATCTTCCATTTCCCCTAATCGCGTTCGTAGTTCTTCTATCTCGTCTTCACGTTCGGTAATCTCCCGGTCTTTTGTGCGTAGATCTGCTTCCAGGTCGCCGATCTCCTCGCGAAGTTGACCTGCCTTATCATCATCTTGTCCTTGTTTCTGTAATTGCCGTTCTAGTTGCTCTATATCTGCTTCCCTGTCCTCGAGACGTTGGCGCCAAGAATCAATCTCTGCTTCTTTATCCTCAAGACGCTGACGCCAAGCCTCGTCCTCTGCTTCCTTATCGTCGAGTCGTTGGCGTAGAGAATCAAGCTCGGCTTTTTGGGATTGATCGGCATACTTAGACTTGGCTCTCTCTTGGACCACCAAGATTTGCTGCTGGTAGGTCTCTAAATCCTTTTCGGCTGATGCCAGGTGTTTCTTGTACCTCGACAGCTCTCTCTGCATCGTGACTTTGTCGACCTTGAGCTCCGTATTCTCCTTCAGAGCAGCCTCGCTGAACCCTGGGCCTGTTTTTCTCAGAGCCTCCTCCAGAAAGTGAATCTTGAGCTTCAAGCCGAAGTTCTCCTTCTCGATCTTATCGATGATATTCTCCTGCTCGCGCAGTGAAAGCTGATTGGTGTCTTGCAATGGGCCATTATTGTCCCCACGTCGCGTGGGCAATACCATAGGAGTCGATGCGGTACTGCTGGCATCGACCTCGGGGAGAGGTGTCGCTTGGACATAGGATATGTTGCGAGATGGCCCAAAAAGAGAAGACTCGACGGGCACGTTGGTCATGTCCATATCTTCGTCGATCTTGCCCAAAGCAGGTGTCGTAAGGCCGGCGGTATTCTCCTTACCACGCCGCCGTGCGCTGTTTCGTGTGGCGGATTTGAGCATAGGGGTAAATTCGGCGCCCCCCAGGCCAGCTGGCAGGTTACGTTTATCTCCTAATGGCGCACGGCTCCCCCGCGGAGTCCTGAGGTTGACGGAACGGCCATTGCGCATTTGCTGCAGAAGATTGTTGTCCTTAGCAGGCGATTGGAAGGATGGTTCTTGGGTCATGTCGAAGTCGGGAGGCTGGCGACCGAGGTAGGTGGCATCACCCAAGTTTGTCCGAGGGGTGTCCATTTTGATATACGAAGGCGGTAGTTATGACGAGGATCGAGGGGACGCGTTGGCTTTCGCCTTGGGTGCGATTGTTTGTAATATTATAGGATGCCACCATGCACGTTGCTAGAAATCGTGAATAACTGGGAAAGTAATGTGTTCAATTATGAGGGCGATGGTTACTTTAGAGGTGTAGAACGCCATGAAAAAGCTTCACATTTGTTGTTCGATGTGATTGTTGTCGAAGGTGCTTTCCTTCCACAGTGAGACGCGTATTGATGGGCATTTGTTTACTTACGATAGGTAGCTTACCAGTATTTAGGTACCTAGGTTAGGTATGGACACTTACAGGGGTGCTGCCAGTAGGCTAACCTTAGTTACGTAGCTCGTTAGGCCGTTTTAGTGTTTCCTTACCTTATAGAGATAGGTACCGCGTACTGAGGGGAATAGTAGGAGTTACCCGGCACTTTCCTCCTATATACATTAAAGCTACTCTTTCCAGGAAGGTTGATTCGACCAGTGCTTGCCCGCTTATGGCAAGACCCAGCTTATTTTGCCTGCCGCTGCACCGCTTTGTCACAATCTTGGGCCCTGTTCGGGGACTGACGTATCAGCTACAAGCCAAATAGCATTACTGTTCCTCCCATCATCATCATTGCTACCAGCGCTGGCTGGTTCCATCCAGACCACGCCATGTTCGATCGTACTAGTAATCTGGCGAATCCTGTATCTACTAACAACTGCCACCCTTCGATGCCTCGACGTCGATAAGTTGAAATAAGGAGAGAAAAAATATCTCTACAGGAGAACCAAATTTCCGACTTACTGCTCGCTCCATCTACTCCCGCTCGTTTGTCGTCATGTCCTCGTTCGAATCGCTACCCGACGAACTAATTCACCAGATCTTGCATTATCTCTCGCCTGAGCTGACCCTTAGAACTGTTGCACTCCTTTCGCGCCGCTTCAGCAGACTAGCATACGAGCCTCTGCTGTGGAAACACTACTGCGAGGCCAACTTCCGCTATTGGCAGGCCGAGCATCACTTCGACGAGAAGGTCTACGGCAACCTACACGACGTAGACTGGAAAGCCTTGTATCTTCTCCGTCTCAGACGCAACAGTCGCATTGCAGGCCTCATTGACGGCATCGTTGCCTCGCGCGTGTCACGTATTGAGAAGACAGAGAAGATCTGCCAGTACGGCTATGATGCAAAAGATTATCTCTTGACACAATGTCGCATCGACGAGTCTGCCGAGGACGTCTTGGCTAGGAGGTGCGTGCGACTATCCGCAACTACCTCACATCCAGCCGTGTGCCTGGCATAACGTGCCTGCATAATGCGCTAATACTTCCGTCCCAGGTATTATTCATGCACCGTCCTCGATAGCATACATCGGAGCCTCGCGATTGAAGAATGGGCCAAATATCAGCACCACGCCGCCCGACGCTTCGGTCAAAATATATCCAACAATGAGCGGCTGAACTGTGGCATGAGGTTGGAGCGTGCTCTCGGTGCATTTGATATGTTCATGCTCCACGATAACGAAGGCGATCTGGATGAGGTGCGCTCCATTAGGCTTGTCTCGCAGCGAATGGCCGTGACTGACTTCCTCTCCTTGCCGGTAGATTTGTGAACTTCTTGATAACATTGCTGCTCGCTTCCGCGCAGCCTATCCTGACCTCGGCCAAGCAACAACCCGGGCAAAGGCGAACGCGTTGGCTCAATGGTTGCATGCTAACAACATGACTGGCCTGAATGACCCCACCGAGGAGACGTATCGATACTTGCGCAACTGCCTGATTGGGAGGGCGCTTCGTAATGACCAGCATCCGTCGCTTCCTATCATATCAGCCGCTATTTACTCGGCCCTGGCGTCACGGTCTGGCTTTGAAGCATACCCCTCGGCCCTACCCAATCAAGTCCATGCCATCGTTCTGTCACCGCCCGGAGTGTCTCTAGACGGCGTTGCCCTACCGGAGGAGCAAGCTGAGCATCAGGAGACCATGTTCTTTGATCCGTATGGGTCGGATGAGGAAGTTCCAACCGATCAAATTCACAACCTATTATTTAGGCTCGGCATATACAATGGTCACGATGATCTGCTTACACCCACCTCCACAGACTTGATAGTTATGAGGACCGCTCAAAATATCAGGGCCTCCTTTACCAGTTTCCGCACAATCGATCGTCCCTTCTCTCAGCTGATCCCGATGATAGAACTAAACAGAGGTGACTGGGCGCGCAACCTGCAGCCTGCGCTGTACAGCATGATCTGGGCCAGCATCATGATGGTGCCTGTCCTCCCCGACAATGAGGACGTACGTTGGGATTGGCAGCAAGATGTGAGGGATCTGCTTACTTATTTCTACGAGTACTTTCCCGAAGACTCGTGGCTCATCGAGAAGTACGTCTGCCCGATGTACGATGCCTTTGCCGCGCTGCCGCGTCGCCAAAACAACAACGGGGAGCTTCCGTCGAAGCGCGTCCGCGATCAGATCAAGGACATCCGCCGTGTCGACGCATCGACACGCGCCCCGAGACGGCGCAGCTCTCTTGCCGATGGTGTCCATATCAAGTACAGGGTAGGACAGGTTTTCAAACACAAACGCTACGACTATCACGGCCTCATCCTTGGGTGGACAACCGAAGGCGCAAACGGGATTACAAACTGGGATCAAGATTCTCCTTCGCGGGATTCCGGGCGTGGACATCGCGAACCTTATTATCGGTGCATGTGAGTATCTCCGGCTAGTATAAACTATCACGTCGATGATGGGCGAGGGCTTCGAGTTCTGACTAACCAATCTCCCTTCCCTACAGGGTCGGTACAGATGGCTCCGACCACCATATCATCGCTGAAAGCAGTATCGAGGAAGTCGAGCTGCGTGGCGGGCCCGAGGTTCTCCCTCCCGAGATCCGAGACCTAATCCCCATGGCGGGCAAGTTCTTTAAGCGATGGGATGGTGAGAACGGAGTGTTCGTGAGTAATCTTCGAGAATTGTTTCCTGAAGACTGAAACGACGCATTGATACTACTCTCTTCGTACACTGCAACTGCAAGAGAGATCACATGTGATTTCATTGCTGCAATACATGCAGCAGCATTCAATGACCAGAATTGGTCTCGATACAAACCAAGGTGTATACATCGTCACGCAGAATTTTCAGTTGGATGGATGAATGAATGGAATGTCTTTTTTTACGATTGAATGAACACGACAGAGAGAGAAGTCTCTGCATGCATGGGTTGGGATTCGTGTATGACGTCTCAGGTTAGGACATATGTCATGATTAATGTAGTTAAATGTCTTGTCCCGCCGCTCTCTTATACGTAGATTGCAACAGTCTTCAATGAAATAGTTGACGGGGGTTTTTTTTTTTTTTTTTTCAATTCGAGGAAGGTCCAACTCGACTCAAGGGCACCGGCGTTTGGATACCCGACACCTATCTTGGTAGCATATATATTTTCATAAGACACATATATACAGATAAATACTTCATTTCAAACTACTCATTTGGGCCCCCATGTCGTCTAGACTCTTATTATGTACCCTTGACATCGATCTTCTCAATAAGATCACCGCCTATCCTCGCAATTTCCGCGACAACAGCTTCCCTATTAAGCACGAAGGTTTCCGCGTCGGCAGCGGTACTTGCTCCGACCGGTTTGAACGACGACGGCATGCTTGCGCTGAATCCGCGGCTATGCAGCTGCGGGTTCCACAACGCGGCTATCACGGTATCATCCGGCACGCCGTGGAAGAACAGTAGTGGTGTAGCGTACGCGGACGTCAGCCGGCGCAGGAACGCTCGGACAGGAGGCTCGGGCAAGGGGAGAGCTTCGGAGCCACCGGTCTCGTCGAGATTCTTGAACTGGGAGTGCCTGGTTCCGTCGTCGCGGATGACGCCCTTGATAGCCTTGGAAGAAAGGTGGATCACGACGTCGTAGTCGCGGAGCCCAGACTGGAAGAGAGTGCGGGGATCGAGTTCTATCGCCTTCTCTTTAGCGGTTTTTGACGCAGACCGTGCAAGAGTCGTCATGCGCGTTGCGATGACCTTGGGGATGTTCTGCGTGTAAGTTACACCGGTGGTGTCGAAGGGAGTTGCGACGAAGAGGGTCGTGCGGTTCATGTTGGCGTCGATCTTCCTCCAGGCTTCCAGCCGCGTTGAGATTTCGTGGCGCTGCGAGGCTGACAAAGAATCAGAAGGGTCCACGATCATCGGCTCCTCTCGCCAGTCGTACGAAGCAAGCAGCAGGAGAGTTCGTAGGAAGCCGGTGGATGTAGACGATGGTACGGCAAATGGATGAGGATTCAGGAAGGCCTGTAGGACGAACAGCTCGATAAGCGGCTCGTTGAAGTGGTTCCCCAGCCGATGGGCATTGAACCAGTGTTTAGTGAGACGTATCGACGACGATAGTGCTGGAAAGCGTGTGCAATAGGTAGAGATAGTCTGGTTATGGAGGGGGAGGATCGCGCTTCTCCATCTCACCGACGCGAGTAAGGATGCAGCTTCGGTGCGGACGTGGCGCTCCAGAGTCTGGTCTTTCGTTTGTCTTTCGAGCAGGGTTTCTTCCTGGTCACTGTGCACGCGAAGACGGAAGGAGAACCCTGACTCATATACAATATCCAAGAACGCTAGATTCTCCGTCTCGCTTTCTGCGTCTTCCAGCCCCAGGTGCGTCTTAATTCCATTCTTCGCCTCTTCGAGAGAATGACCAATCTGCAGGAGCAGCGCGATCTTGGCTCGCTGTATTGCCGCTATGTTCTCCGGCCATTTGCCAGATGCTTCAAACGACAGGATCGCATCAATCGGCGTCATACCTTGCTTTCGCTGGTCCGTACTGGGCAGCCGCAAGGACGCATATCTTGTTTCGGGTCCGATAGGCGCTATTTGCTTCACAGATAAGGGCAAGTCGCCCAACTCACGCACATCTTTCTCGAAGGCGGAAAAAGCGGCTTTGGCAGCATCAAAACTCGCCTTGTCGGTAGTAGAGAGCGAAATGATGTTCGAGAAATCTTCCCCATGAAAGGAAAGATCGCCATCAGATATTTTCAACCTGAACTTGAGAATATAACGGACGATAGCCTGGCAGATGCCGAAATACCCAAGCGAAGCGTACTCGGCCCAATTGACGGACTCGACGATTTCGCCCGAGGGGAATTGCCAGAGCTCGGAAATGTCGCCCCAAAAATCCCTGAACTTTGCAGCCTCCTTTTTCTGCTCATACAGTGGCCCAAAATCCTTGGCCTGGGCTGCTTTGGCAGGATCACAGACGATGCCAACCAGCAAACTATCCGCTTTCAATTTGCCAGAGGACGGCATTACTTTCCACGCTCTAGGCTTCGGCATTTGAATGTGGATCAACTTAGCTCGTTCTCCAAGTGCCTTTTTCAAGGTGCCGTACACGTCTTCGGCGAAAGACCGTTGACTATCTACGCCATCAGCGGCGCTTCGTGCGGTTCGCGATGGATCGGAAGGCATGTTGACTTTGACGAAGAAGTCAAACACTTGAAGCGGCTGGTTGGCTTTCGTAATGAACAAAGAGTCGAACTGATCAACTTTTGGATCGTTAATAGCCGACAGGGTTAGCTTAGCATGCTCATTCAGCATGAAAGCAGACCAAGTAGTCATGTTGTACAGCATGTTAATCTCTCGGGTCGAGTCATACAGAACGGGGCCAGCCTGGCGCACAGCGTCTGGGCTGCTGCTGCCCTGTCCAAGAATCACGGGCTTCTTTGGCAAGTTGATAGAGGCAAGATACTGCAATGTTGCTTTGAATAGCTGTGAGGCGTGCAGGGACGGCGAAAGGACCGGTTCGCCCTTTCTGCCACCAGTTTGGAGCAAAAGCGCCATGAGAACCGCCCAATGAAAGTGGCCAAAGCCACCGTCGGCCGCGTCACCGCCGAACCCACGTTGCTGCAGCCATATGCGGCCCAGAATACAAGCATCTTTAAACGAAGCGCACGAGTTGGACGTGCGATGAAGGAGCTTCAAGTATGATGTAAACTGACTCTCAGATTTGAGGGTATTGTTATAGTAAGGCGTTGGCAATTTACTGTCTTTTGACTCCTCGGAACCCGTTCGTCTGATGGCATTGCTATTTGCCGCAAGTTTGGCCACAGGAAAGAGGCCTTCAGGCGCATTGGGTATGACCCTGATTTCGTAGTCGAGCTTCTCCCGAGACTCCTCCCCCTTCCCTTTATGGGAGTTTGAAGACCGGGCCGATGGGCGGGCGACGAGAACAGGCAACAGAGCGTTGCCATTAAAGTTGGTGTACGAAAACTCTAAATTGGTGAACTGTTTGCGCAAGGCATCGGCCATGTAAGCCAGGAAAAAGGCTCTCTTGTAGAAGTACCGATAATCGCGATAGTCCTTTTCGGAGAACAAGGTCTTCGGCATGACAACGATCATATCAAGCGCGAAGGAAGGCTGCGACTTGGCCATTGTTTGAAATGCATACGAACCTACAACGTTGATATGGGTGGGTTTCTCGAAGGATACCTTGTACGGGCTATTTTTCGCGGGCTTCGGCTCGGGATAGGGAATGGCGGTGCGGCTTGTCTTTTCCCAGCCGGTGGATGCCTCGTCGATCTGGAGCGTCGCCATATTAGTATATGTATGTCGTGGCATAGTGTTCTAGTAGTACGTACAGGAACAGGGCCATATTGTTCGATGCTTTCAATTGTCTCTTTGAACTGGCGCAGCGTCTGGTCGACTCCCGCAAAAGCCTTAAGATAATCCAGCTTCACTTCCTTCAACAATTCTTCCGTCTCTAGTACAAAAGCGCTCGAGCCTGACGCTCCCATGGAGGATGAAGCACCACTATCGAAGGTCGGCCCCCCATGGCGGTGATCCAGCTTTCGTCGTTTGGGTGAGTTGGAATCCATAATGTTTTCCAATGACGGGGTAGAAAGAGAAAGAGAAATGAAAGATCCCAGTCAATTTTACGACTGCATGTCACCTTTACAGCTACTTGACAACTGCAAATACAATCAATCAGCTTGCTCGCGCGCGTATGGTATACTATTTTACCAGGTAATTGTCCCGCTTCAAGTTCTGGCTAATTTTTTGGTAACTTCACGTTGGAACATTTTATCGATAAGAAGCTGTCAGGACAGTGGGGTTGCGTTACAGGGTAAATTTTGTCTCATAACCTACAATACGGGCGACTTACATAATCCACTCAAGTACATCTGTACGCCTTGATTTGCCGTTGTTTTCCGACGAAATGAGTTGGAGAACAGCATCTAGCCTCTGCCCAGCAGAGAAGGCCCCAGCTCACCTTTCCCCAGTTTCCACCAGCTCCGCACCGGTCAATCTATCCCATTGGAGGATTTGGACCTCGTGACAGGGGTCCAAGGTGAGCTCAGGAGCTTTAGCACAGGGTCAATTCATAGCCGGCAATAGCATCCGCGATTGCAGTTCGGCATGTCCCAAGAGCCAAGTCGAACAAAGCAGAACTTAAACAACTGTCCGTAGCAAACCATTAATGCTTTCCAGTTAGGTGTACCTTATTCACTCTCTGGCCAGTCTCCGTCAACTTCCTCTCAGAATACCCGTGAATCCCTTGTGTAGCATCAATCACTTGTTGTACATAATCCCTGAACTCGTGGAGATTTGTCGGAGATAGCCATTTCCCCTGTTCCCTTAGATGCCATTGAACTACCGCCAGGCCGTTTTGAGTCCAACAATCCCCTAGAACAGCAACAATTGTTGCCATGCCTTCAGCAGCGGTGTGCGTGCGGACTCTGAGAGCCTACTCTCGCTATGGCTCTAACGTAAGTAATGCAGCATTCTTGACCCCAGTTCCGAGGGGTTTACTTGTTTGCAATCGTGTATTGACGGTATCCTGTCGTAGCATGTCCGGGTCATGGCGAGAGCTTTCTCTGCCACCTCGCGCAGGCATGAGATTAACAAGGTCTATCCATCAGCGGCTGAAGCCCTGAAAGATATGAAGCCTAACACAACCCTCCTGTGTGGCGGGTTTGGTCTCTGTGGCGTTCCTGACACGTTAATCAACGAAATGCTGAAAAAGCCAGAGGTTACCGGTCTAACTGCCGTGTCCAACAATGCTGGAACAGACACTTCTGGCCTGGGCCAGCTGTTGAAGACGAAACAGATCAAGAAGATGATTGCGAGTTATATAGGGGAGAATAAGATATTTGAGAAGATGTATCTCACCGGTGAAGTAGAGCTAGAACTTACACCTCAAGGCACCCTGGCCGAACGATGTGCCGCAGGCGGCAAAGGAATCCCGGCCTTCTACACGCCCGCCGCCTTCGGGACGGTGGTGCAAACAGGCGAGTTGCCCCTGAAGAACAAGACCGACGGCACGCCTGATGTGTTTTCGTACCCAAAGGACGTCAAGGTCTTTAATGGGAAGTCGTATCTGTTAGAACACAGCATCGCCGGTGACTACGCCTTCGTCAAGGCCTACAAGGCTGACAAGCTTGGCAATTGCCAGTTCCGCCTTTCCGCCAACAACTTCAACGGTGCGATGGGGCGCAACGCCAAAATGACCATTGTCGAGGCCGAGCACATCGTTGAACCCGGCGAGATCCCGCCCGAGGTCGTACACTTGCCCGGCATCTACGTGAAGAGGGTGATCCAGAGCACCGCCGAGAAGAATATCGAGAAGTACACGTGGACGAAGGACGATAACGATGCGGATGCTAGGAAGGTGCTTGGCTCGGGCGACACGGCCGCCAAGCGAGAGCGGATCGTGCGGCGGGCTGCCAAGGAGTTCAAGAACGGCATGTACGCGAATCTCGGCATCGGCATGCCCATGCTAGCCCCAGGTTTCGTCGGACCAGAGGTCGAGGTGCAGCTGCAGTCGGAGAACGGCATTCTCGGACTGGGCCCGTACCCTAGACAGGGCGAGGAAGACGCAGACCTTATTAACGCCGGCAAGGAGACGGTGACGCTCAAGCCGGGTGCCGCGGTCTTTGGCAGCGAGGAGAGCTTTGGCATGATCCGTAGTGGTCGCATCAACCTCACCATTCTCGGTGCCATGCAAGTGAGTGCCTCTGGTGACTTGGCCAACTGGATGTTGCCTGGCAAGGTAAAGGGCTTCGGCGGTGCCATGGACCTGGTGAGCAACCCCAGCGCCACCAAGGTGGTTGTCACGATGGAGCACACAGACAAGAAGGGGAACCCCAAGATCGTGAAGCAGTGCGCTTTCCCCTTGACCGGCCGTGCTTGTGTATCGAGGATCATTACCGAGCTGGTATGTGCTTGCAGTCTCTCCCTCTGTCCCCTCCTTATCTACTTACCTGACCTTGCTGTCTAGGGTGTGTTTGACGTCGACTTTGCGCACGGCCTTACTCTCATCGAGATCGCAGACGGTGTTACTGTGGACGAGATCAAGAGCAAGACAGAAGCTCCTTTCCGCGTTGCTGACGACTTGAAGCCCATGCTATGATAGAGATGAAGACGAGCGGTTATAAGCATTCTTCTCAGCGATCTCTGTTAAGCTCGTTGGTCACCCTCTAGGAGGGATGTGCAAAAGATCTGGCGTTGTATGCAAGTGGATTTAAGCCTAGTCTAATGGGAAAGAATTTTGTTTCACATGCATGAGCTCATACTTACTCACTATTATAGCTGTATGTGCTACTATTCATGCTTCCAGCTTCCCTGTTTCCTGTCTGCAGTTCCCGTACTAGATGCTTAAATGTATGTAAGTATATATGTTAATCTCGCCTCATATTATCTGATACAAGATCTGACCGCAACCCATGTAACAACAAACGTCGTCACGTCGTCACGTCGTCACGGTCACACACCTAGCCGTTGGGGCCCCACCACGGGTCCATGGACGTGTACATGAGTAACACAACCACAACGCACCACCGTTCACCAGCGTAGGCAGATACCGATATGGGTTTCAAACAGGCTTACAAAGCCCACACACATAACTCTTAATAATAGCACCGCAATCGTAATATACAAACGAAGAGACTTGCCCGCTTGCCATCGCCACCTAGGTTAGGTAAACATGTCCTTACTTAGTACTACCAACAGTATCATACACCTGGTCGGCACAGGTCCGAGCCTGTGACACAGCTTCCGGGGCGAGCAGACAAAGAGATAGCTGTGGAGCGGCGACTCCCGATGAGAGGAACCCAACGTCATCCGTTTGGAAGAGGGTCTAAATTTTTCCACCGCTTCAGCAGATTACCTGTGCACAACCTGTGTAGATAGATATGTAGGTGCATCTCCTTACAGTAAGTGCTGTACCCACTCCGGATACCCATATACTAACATTTGAAGGGCGCGCCTAGGGCAGGGTCCGGTCACCCCGTTCCACTTATACTTCCTCTACCTTCGCCCGTTTTATATCCGTTGAATGGCCGACCGGTCTAGTTCATTGCCTTGCATGTGCTTAGGTAGGGAGGTAGGTATTCCACGACAAAAGGGAAAAAAGAGCGACAAGAGAAGTTTTTGAGATTGTTAGACATACCGTGACAAAAAGTATGCCTTACCAGATATTGGGACTTCAATGCCATATCTAAGGTCACGGTTATGTCTATTAGGTAAGTACTTCTTCACCTTTAGCATATTCACGTAAAGCATGTTCCTAACCTGCGGGCCGACCTAGGAAATGCAGTTACAGCAAGATAGGTAGCGCCAACGCCGCGACGGCGGCGGCGATCCGCTTCCCGCATGAACATTTCCGGTTAACATTATTAATTGCCGACTTACCGACTTCCCTCCTACTTACTCACCTTCAAGTCTTTCGTTTGGCTTTGAGTAACCTTAACCTAAATTTGTCACTATTTTTTGCCTTTTCTTGGAATATGATGTAGGAAAGTAATAGTCTAGGTTAGATATTTGCTTAGAAATGGAATGTTCGTCTGTCATCCTCAAAATCGCTTCTCCGGCCTCTCTCTCTCCATACCTATCATCATCCGTCTATCCCCACGTAGGTTAGGTAGGTAGGTAGTTCGAAGGTTCCACTGTCTAGGCTGAGGTAGGTAAAGTGCATACATTTACATTACATATGTACGCAGATAATCGAAAGTAAAGTACGTGTATGGGTATGTAAAAGCAAAAGGCTAACCTTGACTTGACCGGTATACCTATCTACAAGGAAGTATGCGGTAGGTAGATAGACAGAGATCATTTCCATGTGTCAATCAGGAAGGTCCGGTTCGGGACTTTTCACGCACAGGTTCCCGTTACCCGGACGGGCAGAGAGAAAGAAAGAAAATTTTTTAAAAATAAAAATAAAAAGGGCCTTTGTTCTCGTGCCCAATCGTGCCTGTGTACCTCCGGTGGTTGGCCCAAGGTAGAGGAAATTCTTTTCACCTGTCTCCGGCCTACATCAATAATCAAGTTCTCGCGCACTTTCGCCCCCGTTCCTCTCATTCTGCTTCCTTCCGCCTGTCGGGTTCCGGTCACGGGCAGGTCATCTTATATTTCCTATATAATACCCCTAACCCTATGTAATGCCTGGCACCTGTAAAAGAAAAGCCATCGCGTTAGTTTGCTGGTGATCGTTCAAGAGAAGGGGTTATATCCTAAGACTTTGTTTGTTCGTGGGAGAAGAGATTTTGCAAAAGCCGGAAGACTTTGGTGTTGAGTCACATTTGTCAGTACCTATCTTAGATACTACTCGTCAGAAATTCATGGTCGTCTGTCAGTCTTCCATTTTTATCATCCTTAAGGAAGTGTGAAGAGTCAGGTACCACGCACCTTTGGCTTCGACACAAGGGGTCATACAACCTATACATATCATCATGCCGGCCTATACCAGCCAGAGCTCCAGCGACGGGGAGCTGCCATTGGATATCGAGAAGCAATGCACGAGTGGCAAAGGAGGGCATGATCGGCCAACTGGGGAGAAAGAAAACGAATTGTCAAACAGCGAAAGGGACGACGATGATCGGTGGGTGGTAGAGCCGGAGCCGGACTTTCTCGATACGAACGCGGCTGGTGCGGCCGGGGCTCTCGGCCGGGTCCTCAGTCGGATCTCGACCAAAGCGAGCTTGAACCCCGGGCCCCCGCCCGACGGGGGGAAGAGGGCCTGGCTCATGTGTAAGTAGCGTTTATAGTAAATCCCTTTCCCCCACCTAAACATGCCTCGGCAGCGGACAGCGGGCTAAATGAAACGAATCTATGTATAGGTCTGTGTGGTCACCTCATCATCATGACTACGTGGGGCTTTATCAACTCGTTCGGCGTCTTCCAGACATACTATATGGAGCTCCTGGGCCGACCGCCGTCTGACGTATCCTGGATCGGCAGCATCACCGTGTTCCTGACCTTCTTTATCGGAACATTTTCGGGCCGCGTGGTCGACGCCGGCTTCCTGCGGCCGATCTTGGTCGTGGGGACCTCGTTCATGACGCTCGGCATTTTTGCCACGTCAGCGGCCACACAGTACTGGCAGCTGCTGCTAGCCCAAGGGCTGACCATCGGCATAGGCTGCGGGTTATTGTTCTGCGCCGCCATCACGACGGTGGCGACGTATTTCAGCACGAAGCGGTCCTTTGCCCTCAGCCTCACGGCGTCCGGCTCCGTGACGGGCGGTCTGGTCTATCCCGCCATGGCCCGCCAGCTCCTGCCCAGCATCGGGTTCGCCTGGACGATGCGCGCGATCGGGTTCGTCATGCTAGGGACGCTGGCGTTCGTCGTTGTCTTCATGCGCTCGCGGCTCCCCCCGCGCCGCACCGGCTCCCTCGTCGAGTGGTCGGCCTTCCGCGAGCTCGAGTACACCTTCTACGCCGTCGGCATGTTCTTCAACTTCTGGGGCGTGTATTTCGCCTTCTACTACCTCGGCGCCTTCAGCCGCAGCGAGTCCGTCGTGCCGTCGTTGTCGTACGTCGAATCGCTCAACCTAGTGCTGCTCCTTAACGGTATCGGCCTTGTCGGGCGGCTGCTGCCGGGCCACCTCGCCGACCGTTACGGGCCTCTGAACATGCTGGCGCCCGCGGCTCTGTTCGGCGGCATTGCCATGTTCGCCTGGATGGTGGTCGACACACCCACGAAGCTCTATGTGTGGTCTTCGTTCTACGGCATCGCAGCCGGTGGCATCCAAAGCCTGTTCCCGGCGGGGCTGAGCTCGTTGACGACGGACCCGCGGAAACAGGGGACGCGCATAGGCATGGTGTTCACCATTGTCAGCTTCGCCACGCTGACGGGGAACCCGATTGCGGGTGCCATCATCGCGGCCGAGGGCGGCAGGTACACGGGCGCGCAGGCCTTCACGGGCGCCGTTTTGCTGCTCGGCGCGTTACTCATTTTTGGAGCGAGACTTGCAAAGATGAAGAGAACAGGGCAGGGATGGCGGTTGAAAATCTGAGGACGCTCGCCGGCGGCCTCATAAGTAGATGGCGTTCCATTGCAGTATCTTTGTCTTTTTAACTCTTCATATTACTTTTACTAGAATTTAGAATAGTAAGTAATGACATTCATCGTACATTGTAGGTGGAGTTCTCATTCATATATAAATTACCAATCTTTACTTAGCATTCTTCCTCAGCACTCAGGTTACCTCCTCCCTCCGTATTCGCTTGTACAGCAGGGACAGGCAGACAGGGTCCTAAGCATGTCTCCAACGGGTGCGGATGTTGACATGGCCAGTTCCAGAACTGGACAACCGGCACTGCATAGATGTGTACTCTCTCAATTCAAGTCTCCTTTAGAAAATCAAATGAACTATAGGCATCTACACAGTAATCAACGCAGGTATATCTATGCTATGTCTTGACCGCCTCCGGATCCTTGTGTTATTCCCTTCGTTTCCCTCGTTCCCCTCGTTCCCCTTCTTGTTCTTGATCTTCTTCCTCCGCCTCCTCTTCCGCCTCTTCTCTTGCCTCTCTCTCGTCTCGGCATACCTCACACTCGCTCTTGACCGGCTTCCGCGGATTTCCCACGTACATGCACAGTGACTCCGGACACCGAGCCTCGGGGTCTTCGCTCTCGCAGCTGGCGAGCTTCTTGTGCGCTGTCCAGATCCGTTTGCAGCTGACGCATTTCTGCGGATGTAGTTCACACATGATCTTGTTCTTCTTTCCTGCTTGTCTGGTATATCGAGGACTAGAATAGGTAAGGAGTAGTAACAAAGCGTGAGAGGAACTACTTCTCGGCATCCATATAGTTAGTCATTGTTATGCAGATATAGCCATGCTGCGAGCACGCGAGAGCGCAAAACAAGATAGGAAGTAGAGGAGAAAAGAGAGAAAAAGGAGAGAAAGAAAGTGTGTAAGCAGGGTCAGGGACACTTTGCGTATAATATGGTATAGAGCTCACCTACTAGTACACCTCTTAGCTCTCTTGTGTGCTCTTTCCTTGACGTATTATATATTACAGTGCCCGTTACTTTTGCTGCCTTGTTAGGCAGACAAATCCTGCTATTTATATCACAAATGCCCTAGGTGTCCTGGGGCCATGACCCATATAGACAAACTTGCAGGCTTGCAAACTTTCAAGCTTTGGCCTGCCCACCGATATAGGAGTCAAGTACAGTCACCACCGTGTTTGGCAACACACTTGCTATGAAGTCATACGACGAATACAAGCCGACAGACCGGCTTCGCGGCAATCCGATTCCTACTTCAGCTTGGACCAAAAGTTCTAGAAACGACTCATTATATTAAAATGCTCCTGGGCATACGGTGTGGGCTCGAAGCACAGCCCAACAGGTGGTTCCGATGGACCCGAACCCAACGACAAAAGAAACTACGCAAGTGGAAGGAAAAGCCTTTTTTCTCTCTTTTTCTTTTTTGAGTAACCCAGGAACCATGCCCGTAACCGATCAAATGTGCACGCGCCTTTTCCACCCGTCCAGTTACAAATCTGCGAGAGTACTGCGTAAACGCCCCGAGTGTTCGGTGTTGACCATGGCACGCCTTCGCCTGCACATTTTCTTTCTATCGAACTTTTCTGCAGTAATAAGCTGTTGTATGATGAGATCTGTCTGGTGAATACACAAGAGACGGGAATTGAAAACAAGACGAGGCGGTAGTACACAGTTGATCATGTAAAATCGGCAGCCTGCCCCTGCCCCCCAAGAGCCCGGGCACAGTGCATCTTGAATAAGCCACGAATCAATAGAGCCTCGCGACTTGAAGGGTATTCGGAAGGCCGCCGAGCAAAGAGCCAAACTTTTACATCATCTGATCTTGTGAGAGACCTCCATGGGGATCGGTGTCCATGCCGTCACCGCCCTCGGGGTTGAGCCGCTTCACGTAACTGAGATCCATACGGCGGTCTCCATACACGTAACCTTGGAACTTGGTAATCGCCGTATGCGCAGTTTCCTGGCTGTCGAGACGGATCACGCCGGAACCTCGGGACCGTCCGCTCGGTTCGTACTGCATCTCAGCTTGCTCGACTTTTCCAATGGTGCTAAACAAATCCACGAGATCGTCGTTGCTGGTAGACCATGGGAGCTGAAGAAAACCGGCGTTAGAGCGACCCGACAAACCCGACATAAAGAAAGTACTCACATTGCTGGCGAAGATTGTATCGCTTGGCTCGCCTCCGCCTGTGGCATTGTCACTGAACGGGTTTGGTGCGGGGGCAGGAGCATTACTGCTTGCCCCATAGCTTCCCATACTAACCCCTGGGCCTCCGCCATAGCCACCGCGGCCGCCGCCATAGCTACCAAAACCTCCACGGCCTCCGAAACCACCACGTCCATAGCCGCCAAAACCGCCACGGCCACCGCCAAAGCCGCCCCTGCCAAAGCCGCCCCCAGTCCCTGCGTTAGCGAAGCGATCCTCACGAACTTCTATCGGGCGTTTATGAAACTCGGCACCGTTGAGCATCTGGATCGCGTTGCGAGCATCCTCCGGAGACTCGAACAAAACGGTGCCCGAGCCTTTAGGTCTGCCGTCCGGTCCAAGGTGCACATCGGCTCGGATTACGGTGCCATTATGAGCTAACCTGCTGTTTAGCCATCTAATTATTCTCTAGGGGATCTCGGGATCTCGGGTGTCGAACCTGCTTGTCTAAAGAAATCTTTCAGGTCTTGCCAGCCAACCGTGTATGGGAGCTATAAATGGGGTTAATATCGAGCTAAATCCCAAGTTCACACGGTGTAGGAAAGGAGGAAACGAACGTTGGAGACGTAGAGCTGGCGAGCGCCGCCGCCCATACCGCCGCCGCCGCCCATGCCGCCACCATAGCCGCCGCCACCACCACTATAGCCACCTTGCATACCACCACGGTGATCGCCGCCACCGAAGCCGCCGCGGCCGCCAGTGGCCCCGATGAATCGTGGTTCCGCCTCACGGTCCTGTTATCCTTTCCTCAGCAACGCATCAAATTATCTTTCGTCGGGTAAAGCCTTACTTCGCGTACGTAGACAAGCCGGCCCATCAAGTTTTGGTTGCTGAGATTGCTCACGGCCGCTTGCGCTTGCTCCCTTGTAGCATATTCCACAATACTACCCCTGCAGTCAGCTTGCCATCCATACATGGGGACACACTTCAGAGGCGTTCCAATGACTTACCCGCATCCCTACAAGAACCCATGGACAAAGGTCCCAACCCGTCAATCCATCAATCCCAACAGAGGCCAGAGGAGAGAGAACCAAAGAAAACCAGCCATGAATCACGTATAAAAGCCCACCTTCGACATTCCGTTCGGAAGCTGTAAGACATCGGCGAAGAGAACATCTCCAGCTAAAGCGCAGTAATTGTTATCAGCGGCGAGTTCCAGCTTCAGTGACGGGGTTTCATAAAAAAGCAACGTACCCTGTCGCATAAAATCCTTGAGATGGTGCCATTTTACGTCGTAAGAGAGATTGCCGACATAGACACGCCGGTCTTGCTGCGAAGCCTCCCGAATGTTGCTCATCATCTGTTCGCGCGCTGCAGCACGCTCTTCAAACGATCTTGGAGGGGCACCCCCAAATCCCGATCCTGACCCTGCAACGGATCCTCCAGCCGGGGCTCCCGCACCAGTCATGGGGGAACGCGAGCGCCTGTCTCCTCTACGGTATTCGTCCCGGCTCCTAGACCGGCTCCGAGGACTGTACGAACGACGTCGACCTGAGCGTCCTGGACTTCTAGATCGAGCACGACGGGGTGATCGGGATCTTTCGTGCTGTTGAGGGGGGGATTCGTCAGCATTCGGCGCGAGTCCGACCGGCATAAATGCAGCATGCGGGATAAAGTAAGAAAGAGCCCCGCTAACTAGGTACGCAAGAAAAGGGAAACAAAATGTGCTGCCTCATTCCTCCCACGTAGTGGTCTCTTAAGGCAGCAGTATCGGTTATCAGACAAGAGCCAGCCCCAGTTAATCATAGCACTATCGCTTGGCGGCTTCCATCGCCTGGCTCAAGGTTTAGTCCAACACCCGCGTTTCGGACACAACCCCGAAAATCAGTAGTAATATAAATACTGGTACGCAGCTGCAAAAGTGGGCAATTTCAACTCGAATTTAGGTTGGACCTGCTTTCGGAAGGGCCACCAGCCGGAGCTAACGGACCCCGGCCAAGTGTCTCTGGGGTGGGAGCATAAACGAGGGATGAGGACGACGGTACTGTCACAGTCTCACGGACGCAAGTAAGAACCAGAGAAAACTTACTGGTCGGTAGGTGTCTCCCGAGTCAGCTATTGAGATTGCCAGATTAGATACGAGGTCTCAGTAGTATAGGGGGGCCGAGTTCAAAGCAAGAGTAAAGTGAAGACGATTCGCGCGAGCCAAATGGGAGAAACAATAGTGCTACAAAAGCAGGCGGGCCGTAGTTGCACACCCGTTGGTGCATCAGGGAAAGGGTGGAACAGGCTTGAGCAAAGGGGGGGAGGAGTAGATATGGACGTGTAAAGTGGCTACCAATAGATACAGTCCAAAGGGGGTGAGCTTGAGGAAGGTCAAGGGAAAGATGCTTATTGGGTGGAAAGCGTAGCGGATATTGCGATGGTGCTGTGGGCTACTACCACGGCAAGCGGCCACACATCTCTCTGCACAATGGTAGGCCCAAGTGGTAACACGTCCAAGAGGCAATTGTATTTTGCGTCTCTCGAGGAGGCATACGGCTAAGGAAAGAGGGGGATTGGTCGAGAGACGGCCGGTGCTAGGTCGGTAGCCAGGCTGGGCGAATTAAGGAATGGGTCTGTGTATATGTGCATGTGTGCAGGAGGGATATGTAGGCTGTTATGTACGTGTACGATTATAGCTTATAGATGCGAGACTGGGGGGAGGCAGACAAGGAGCACGCATGCGGTACAGAGAAATAGGCCTCATACAATGCTCTATCCTCGTTGCTGCTGGATGGCCAAGCAAAGACGATCAAGAGAGTAAGAATGGTGATATACGGGTTACAATACCTAGACCAAGAAAAAGAATGCAAGGGAATGGGAATGGGAAAGGGATCGCAGACAAATGCCGATACAATCAACCCACACACTATTATCTAGGTATTTCCCAAGGCCGGCAGGGGTGGGGATGAGAAAAGAAGTAAGAGAATATGCAAGACTTACCCATGATTGCAAGGTTAATATGAGGATATAAGAACTATTTTTTCTGTCCTACTTCGCTGCCGCCCGATGGGAGAGAAAAAATTTTCTTTTCTTTTCCCTAAACAGTAGAGACAGCAGCGCCAATGGCAGCGCTCTTCTCAGGTTGTGTAATCTGTACCGAAGGGTGAGCAAGTCTTCCCAAATGACAAGGAGTAAGTCATTATGCAGGCATTAGGGAGGCATTAGGGAGGGCTACTGGTTGGGAAGGGGCGAGGAGACAGGAAGGACAGGGCTTTTTGCGCCGTGGTGTGCTGGAGAGGGTAGTACTGTCTTCTTTTTGGTACTAGGTACCAAGGGTACCTGGAGAGAAGTGAGATGCATAATAAGAAACAGTATGTGTATGCGCCGCCTTTCTATGCGAAGAGATGACGGTGCCGCTGTGCCGCCGCGCATATTGTGGCTCATCATTGTCTCTGCATAGTATATGTATCGGGGGGACACCTCACATCCAACCATGTGTTAGCTTCCAACATCCAGCCTGGACGCCAACAGGAGGACGAGCAGGCAGGCGAACAGGAGGGCGAACAGCAGAAGCAGCGGCGGCAGTAGGTACCACTCGCCTAGGATGCCAGCTCAATCACCCGCAGAGTGACAGTGACAGTGCCATGGTTATGACCGGAGAAGCTATGAGGAGACATGGGAACGGGAACACGAGCACACGCAGCGAACGGCAGAGCATGCAATAAGGCTGGCTGGCTGGCCGGCTGGGTGCTAGCTGTAGGCCATGGATTGTGAATGGAGTGGTAGTATTGGATACTAGGATGGGAGGATGGGTCTGCAAGGCGACGCCAACTCCTGCTGATCTCTCGTTCTCTTTCGTCTCTGCTGTTCCTGCAAAGGCTAGAGGCGCGCAACGCGTGTGGGCATGTATGTTTATGTAGGCATGTATGTGTATTTGTGTAGGTGCTGTGGGTGCTATTATGTGTTCGTGTTGTATGTGCAAGCTTTGTGCAATGAGCAGAGCGGATCATGGATCATGCAGACTACTGAAAAGTCGGGCGCATATGCGACCTCATATACGGCCCCTTCTTGGATTCTTCGCGATAAAAGACTGGACCATAGGAGAGTTGTACATACCTGGGGAAAGAGGCAAACTGGGAAGGGCAACCAAGTCGATGCGCTCAGTTTCAGTGAGGTAGTGCGATGAGGTACTGTAGGGAACACAGACCGTGGTGACTGTACAATGAGAGGAATTGCGTGGTAACAATCCGTTCCGAGCTTGGGATACTTGTCGTTGCTCCTGTTGATGAGAGGGGAAATGCGTAAGCAACAAAACGATGAGTGAAAACACAGTTTGCAGCTGGAGCTGGAGCTGGAACTCGAACCGTAACCGTACCGACTAGGCAGGGAGGTGTAGGCAGGTAGGGCTTAGGCTAGCTGCCCAGGTAAGCAGGTAGGTAACAAAGAAAAACAGTGGCACAACGGGGGACGGGGAATGGAGACGCGGTGGATGGTGGACGTGCGTGATGGTGTGGTAGTGGACAAAAAAAAAAATATTGAAAAATAAGACCAAAAAAAAAAAAAAAAAAAGACTGTACCTATCGTTTGGTCAGACCCGAGCAACTGACAAATGGTCAGATCAGAACGGCCAGCTGTTTCCACTATTTTATCTTTTCCCTCTTTTGCTTAAGCTCTTGGACTTTTCTTTACCATTTCCCACTTCCAGTTTTGCCTTGTCGGATAGTAGGTAGGTAGGTAAGTAACGTGTAGGTAATATCAATGTAATGAAGGCAAATTGGTTGGATCGTCGCCCACAGCCAGGTACCAGATGATGGGGTCGAGTACTGGAGGTGCTTGAATGTGTGGTGTCCAGACTCGTGAATTACCTAGTAGGTACCTATTTCGTACCTAGTAAGACGCGTCAAACTTGAGAGAGGTTACCCGAGGTTGTTAGAATTGTCAAGCACAGGATACATACAGTGCTTGTCAGAACTGGCCTAGACTCTAGTTGCAGGCCAAGGTGGACGTCGCAGGACAATGCAGGTTGGCGAAAGCGGAAATGCGTCAAAATTTAGAAAGCAACCAACGCAGATTTCTCACTAGAAAATCCAAATACGGTCTGAAAAATAATGGAGATAAGTACTTAAAGTACCTAAGTACTAATGTAAGCCTAGTTAATTAAAAAAAACCTATAGTGTAAGTACTAAGGTTTTAAATTTAGTTTATATAGTTAGTTAATTATATTTAATATTTATATATAGTTAACTAATATATTAATTAAACTTTTTAAATTTTTTAAACTATTATTTTAATAAATATAATTATATAATTTAACTAATTAATTAAATATAACTTAAAGTTTAAAGATTATTTATAAACTTATAAAAATATAGTTTTTAAAAATTAGTTAGTTAGTTAAATATTAAATATAACTATATAACTTTATAAACAAGCAAGCATTTATTTTTAACAATTATTAATTATAAATAATGTTTGTTTAGTTAGTTATATAATGTAATTATTAAAGTGCTTTAATAAAGAATATATAAATAAACATTTATTTATTAACCTATGTAGTTTTAAGATTCACCAAACACCAGTCAGGGAAATCTTTTAGGCTAGCTTGAATTGCAGCATCCTATACGGTACCCCCTTTTAGAGGTTCAGTAGGATAGAGCATGGCTACTACCCAGGACCATGGCACATCCTAAGAGGAGCACATAGTCAGTAACATCCGTCGAAGGCATGCAGCTTTAAGCAGTTAGCTCGTTTGCATAGGCTGATACATAGAGAATGAACGATTACGGGTGTGAAGTGTGCTGCTGCAGGAGATAGCCAACAAAAGGCCAACATTAAAACAACCTAGATGTAGCTAGATCATGGCAAGATCTGTGCTCTGTCGACCCGTTAAGTAGTAGAAGCGCTATGGTGTCTACCGCACCCCCTTAACTATCTTAAGCACATTAGCAAGCGGCTGCTTATTACTTGGACGTGGTGGAACTTACCAGGGACAGCTGTAAGTCTCTCTAGGTTATTGTTAATATGATTCCATACAGATCACCTTTATATAGTAAGATCAAGCTGCCCAACTTGACTACATGTTCTACTTTTTGCAGCAGTGTTGTGGTTTGGCGTTGAAGTTTCTCAACCTGTGGCATCTATATTCTTCTTGAAGGTTATGTACCCCTATATTCGAATTAGGTATCGTGTACTTTGTTTTCCTAATCTTATATCTATTCTCTCGAAATAATTATGCGGCTGGCGTATAAAAAATGATAATTAATGACCGTCTGTATTAAATAGTTTTAATACCTGAGTCTGGTTTCCGTACCTTTGATATGGTCTTACTTCTACGGGCTTAAAGTAGGGGGCGCAGTTCTGCTACGCCAGTATCACGATGACAGAGAAGGCTGGCTCCAGATTTGAACTATTCTTCGTCAACCATTAATTCGAGGGAGACGTAGTAGCTATTAGTAGAAATCCCAGCCTAATATATAAGATCAGTGTTTGGCTTAAGGAAGCTTTCTATAGTTTATAGGATATTAACAAATCGGTGTCTCCTACAAATTTGCTATCCATGACGATTTTGTATCAAGACTTTTTTTTTTTTT